>Ga0208980_10002914_pt1 | contig 10376 bp, 10 predicted proteins | sample WetSurMetagenome_3_FD_187993 | JGI IMG/M metagenome (GOLD analysis project Ga0208980, IMG submission 187993) | Wetland microbial communities from Twitchell Island in the Sacramento Delta, sample from surface sediment Aug2011 Site A1 Bulk (version 2) | ecosystem: Environmental > Aquatic > Marine...
CCACTTGTTATAATTCGGAATATCAATCAAAATATTCCACACGTCATCTACTAAACAGTTGAGCTGAATTTCGTCGTAAGCTTTTATCTGAGGCATATCACTATTAGAAAACCTTCGAAGCAAAGATCACTTCGAAGGTTTGTCCTTGATTAGTATTTAAAAGTTAAATTTCTACGTGACTTACACTTATTATATTCGAGTTTTCGCTCATCTTTTTTAGCATATCTGCAGTTGCAGAATTCTTTAGCTTCATCGTACAACTTGCAGCAATACCGCCATCAAAAATAACGTTTTCGATCTCTTCAATATTGATATTGCCATCTCTCAGAAGATCAAGCACTCCGGCAAGAACTCCCGGTTTATCATAATGTTTAACCACAAGCTGATAGTGTGCATCGGTTATTTTCGCTCTGTTAACCCAGTGATCAATTACTCCGCTGTGAATGAAGTGATTAATGATATTAATAGTTTCTTCAGCAACGGCATCCTGTGCTTGTTCCGTTGAAGCACCTATGTGATGAGTAACATAAATATTAGGATTGTTCTGGAGTTTCGATGTAACATCCCCTGATTTACCTTCGGGTTCACCTTTAAATACATCACAGGCGTATCGAATATTTTTTTCTTTTACCGCTTCCAAAAGGTCATCTTCAATAACTATGTCTTGTCTTGAAGTATTAACAAGATAAGCTCCATTCTTCATATAACTGAACATCTGCTTATTGAATAAACCCTTTGTCTGCGGTGTCGCAGGTAGATGAATACCCACAACATCACACAACGGAAGCAATTGATCCATTTCGCTGAAATCTTTTATCTGAACTCCTTCAATCCTTGTAATATCTTTACCATATACATTCATTTCGAAAGCGAGCGCTCTCTTTGCGACTTCTTTACCGATATTACCAACACCAATTAAACCGAGAGTTTTTCCTTTTAATCCTTTTCCTTTAGAATATTTGTCTTTATTCCAGACATTTTTATTAAAATCACTTACGTTATCGGGAATAAATCTATCAAGTGAAATCATCAATCCAATTGCGAGTTCGGCAACTGCAACCGCATTCATACCTGGACAATTTGTAACATAAATTCCTTTTTTATTTGCTGCTTGGATGTTGATATTGTTAACTCCAGAACCAGCACGAATAATTAGATTTAGTTTCTTTGATGAATTGATCGCTTCTTCGTTAACTACTGTAGAACGAACAACCAGTATGTCAACATCTTTTGCTGCTTCCGGGAGATCTTTCTCCCCAAGCTTCGGCTGATAAATTACATCAAGATCTAGATCCTTCATTTGCTGGATATATTTATCCGGAAATTTGTCTGCTACTAATACATTAAGTTTCATACTTACTCCTCTATTTATGATTTAGTAATACTGAATTCATTTCAGCATCTTGAAATTTTCTTTTTTCTTTAATCCTATTCTAAGGAATACCTGGAAACGATTCCACGAATTTTATTTTTATATCTGCGAATGATTCAACTATTTTCACTTTGATATCAGGAAATGAATCAACAATCTGCCACTCACCACAATCATCTGCAAAAGACTCAACAATTTTAACTTTCAAATCCGGAAATGATTCAACTACCTGCACCGTCAAATCTGGAAAAGATTCAACCAATTGTATTTTACCAAAAAGCTTAATGCTGTTGAAGGTACATTCATCTTCGTTAATCTCATCTTCTGATTGAGCAAACAAAAAATTTATTGCAAACAGAATTAGAATTGTTGTTATATAAAATGTTGATCTTTTCACATTACTTGTCATTCCCGCGAAGGCAGGAATCCACAGTTTATAAAATAGATTCTGTTTCTCGGTGCTCTCGTATGGCATAATATTTTATTTCAAAGATTGTTGCACCATACTTCGACAAGCTCAGTATGACTCGCAATGACATTCTCATTATTATTTAAGCATAGGGATTTTGACATTCCATTTCTTGGCATTTTCAATTGCCTGTTCATAGCCAGCATCAGTATGACGCATTACACCTATTCCAGGATCGTAAGTCAGAACTCGTTCCAATCTTTCCTCTGCTTCTTTGGTTCCATCGGCTACAACGACCATTCCTGCGTGGATTGATTTACCGATTCCAACTCCACCTCCATGATGAACTGAGACCCAGCTTGCACCACCAATAGCATTCAGCAATGCATTTAGTATTGGCCAGTCAGCGATTGCATCACTGCCGTCAATCATTCCTTCCGTTTCTCTATTTGGAGAAGCTACTGATCCACAGTCCAAATGATCTCTCCCGATAACAATCGGAGCTTTAACTTTTTTATCAGCAACAAGTTTGTTAAATATTTTTCCCATCTTTGAACGCTCACCATAACCAAGCCAGCAAATTCTTGCCGGCAATCCCTGGAAGTGTACTTTCTTCTGAGCCATATCAATCCATTTGCAGAGAGCCGTATTCTCAGGAAAAGTTTCTTTTACTGCTTTATCTGTCTCGTAAATATCGTTGGGATCTCCTGACAATGCAGCCCAGCGGAAAGGTCCTTTACCATCACAGAAAAGAGGACGAATAAACTCCGGAACAAATCCGGGAATATCGAAAGCATTACTTACACCATTTTCTTTTGCTTCACCGCGGATATTGTTTCCATAATCAAAAGTGATCGCCCCAAGTTTCTGTAATTCAAGCATTGCCTGAACATGTTTTACAATCGTCTGACGGGAAAGCTTGATATATTTATCCGGATCAGATTTTCTCAATATAATTGCATTTTCAAAATTCATACCCATCGGAACATAACCGTTTAATACATCGTGAGCGGAAGTCTGATCTGTTAAAACATCAGGGATAATATTTCTTTTTAAAATTTCCGGAAGAATTTCTCCTGCATTTCCAACCAAACCAACTGATAGTGCCATTCCTTTTGATTTTGCATCAAGTACTTTTGTCAAAGCTTCATCAGTATTCTCAGTAAGGAAATCCAGATAGCCAGTATCAATTCTTTTTTGTGCACGTGAACGATCGACTTCAATCCCAAGAAATGCAGCACCGTTAAAAGTTGCAGCCAGCGGTTGAGCACCACCCATTCCTCCCAATCCAGCTGTGAGTACGAATTTGCCTTTCAGCGTCCCATCAAAATATTTTTTTGCACATTCAGCGAAAGTTTCATACGTGCCTTGAAGTATTCCCTGAGTCCCGATGTAAATCCAGCTTCCTGCTGTCATTTGACCATACATTGTCAAGCCAAGTTGTTCAAGTCTTCGGAATTCATCCCACGTTGCCCAATCGGGAACGAGCATTGAATTAGAAATAATTACTCGAGGTGCATTTGTATGCGTTCTAAAAATTCCAACCGGCTTGCCTGATTGAACTAAAAGTGTTTCATCATTCTCAAGTTTTTTCAGTGACTCAACTATTGCTTCGAATGCTTCCCAGTTGCGTGCAGCTTTTCCGCTTCCTCCATAAACGATTAAGTCTTCCGGTCGTTCTGCTACATCAGGATCAAGATTATTCATCAGCATTCTCATTGCTGCTTCCTGAATCCAGCCTTTACAGCTAAGTTGAGTACCTGTTGGTGCTTTAATAATTTTAATATCGTTTGCGATCATCGTTCATCCCTTAAAATGATTTTCATAAATATCTGCATATTGCTTGTAAAGCGATTTCATCAACCATTTTTTTAGAAACCAGCTTTTATCCATCTGTTTTTTCAGATAATCAATATTTTGTTTAATGTTGTTTGTTATTCTGATCTTTTCATCTTTTGTAAGCTTTATACTGCTTTCATTCGAGTTTAATTTTTCCAGGACCGAATTGAATGCTTTTACTTCACCAAAATATTTATCATCACTGCCCATTTGCTTAATTGCCTGCTTACAGAATGAAGAGAGTAGCTTCTTCTCATTTTTGTTGAACTCGAAGTTATAGTTTGTAAAAAGTTTTTTCATTTCCCTTTATGTCAATTGTTTAATTGATTCCGGACTTTTTGATATCCCGGTTTAATAATTTCATATATGTATCTAAGCCTTTCCTTGTAAGGAATGAAGGCAGATTTCATTGAGTTAATAGTAATTTTTTCAATCTCGTCGAATGTGATGTTGAAATAATTGACCGCGGTTAAAAATTCTTGCGTCATATTAGTTGCACTCATCAATCTATCATCTGTATTTATTGTAACTCTGAATTTTTCCTTGAACAAAATTCCGAACGGATGATTTTCGAGTTTATCAACTGCACCTGTGTGAAGATTACTCAATAGGCAAATTTCAAGTGGAATTCGCTTATCAAGCACATACTGAGCGAGTTCACCAAAGCTTACAACTTCGCCGTCATCACCTAACACAATATCTTCAAGCAATCTTGTTGCGTGTCCGATCCTATGAGCTCCACACCATTGAATAGCCTGCCAGATAGATTCTTTTCCGAATGCTTCACCTGCATGAATTGTGATATTAAAATTGGAACGCTGTATAAATTGAAAAGCTTCAAGATGTTTCTTTGGTGGGAAACCACCTTCTTCCCCTGCAAGATCAAATCCAACAACTCCATCTTTCCTGAAGTTCACCGCAAGTTCTGCAATCTCAAGAGTATTTGTCATATTTCTCATTCCGCAAAGAATTAAACCATAACCAACACCGAAATCACTTTTACCTCTTTCCAATCCCTTTAAGACTGCAGTAACAGTATCTTCGAGATACAAATCTTTATTTGTATGATAAACAGGAGCGAATCTTGTTTCAACATAAGCAACTCCGTCTGCTTTCATATCTTCCATCATTTCATAAGCAACTCTTTCTATTCCTTCTTTTGTTTGCATCACTGCTGTAGTATGTTCAAATCCTTTAAGAAATTCCACGAGATTTCCTTTATTCGCACCGACATGAAACCAGTCTGCAAGCTCGTCTTTATCATGTGTTGGTAATTTTTTGTAGTTCAAATCATCGGCAAGATCAATTATAGTTTGCGGTCTCAGTCCACCATCAAGATGATCGTGAAGTAAAACCTTTGGAACAGAATTTATTATTTCTCTGGTGATCAAAATTTTCTCTATTTTCTAATGAAAAATTACCCTTTTAAGCTCCCAAAATCAATTTAAACCAGCAGCCTGGTTTTAATTTATATCTGTCTTTTAAGCAGAATAGTTGTATTTTTGGAACACAAAATTCATCTTAAAATAACAAATCAATAACTTTAATCATCCATAAAGAATGGAGTTAATATGAAAAATTCCAAACTATTACTGTTGGGAATGTTGTTTCTGGGAATAATGTTCCTGGGATTCCAGTGTGCCTCAACTGAACTAACCAGCGCTAAACTTTATATCCAGCAGAAAAACTGGGATAAAGCTATCGAAACTCTAAATACTGAAGTAACAAAAAATCCCAAGAGTGATGAAGGTTACTTTTTACTTGGAACAGTTTATAGTGAACAGGATAATATAGATAAAATGATGGATTCGTTCAGTAAGTCACTTGCGATAAGTAATAAGTTTGAAAAGAACATTGAAGAGTACAAGGCCTTTCAATGGGCAAATAATTTTAACCGTGGTGTTAGTCTATTCCAGAGAGGAAATAAAGTAACTGATGAAGACAGTTCCAAAATGTATTTCGATATGGCAATAGATGCTTATAATAATGCTATTATGCTTGAGCCGGATTCAGCAGAGACTTACAGAAATCTTGCTTTTGTTTATTTAACCACCAGTAAAACAGAAGAATCTGTTGAGCCTCTTAAGAAGCTTGTTGAAATAGAACAGGCTGAAGAAGGTTATCAGTACCTTGGTGAAGTTTATTACACACTGGGTGCTAATATCATGAATGACTTCAAATCTAATTCAAACGCACAAGACAGCGTTAAAGCAATAGATTATTTTGACAAATCAATATTAACTCTTGAAGAAGGCTTAAAGAAGTATCCCGAAAATTCTGATATGCAGGTTACACGAACGAGCGCTTACATTGGAGCCGGCAGAATAGCAGAAGCTATTGAAGCTTCCAAAATATTAGTTGACAACGAACCGAATAATAAAATTTATAGATACAATTATGGTGTTCTTCTTCTTAATGCTGAAAGATATTCTGAAGCCGAAACACAGCTCCTTGAAGCTTTAAAGATTGATCCTGAATATGAAAATGCTATTTACAATCTTGGTGTTACCTATGTAAAATGGGGAACAGCAATGAACAAAGAAGCAGAGCAGAAGGGAACAATCAGTGAAGACTACAAAAAGAAATACGAAGCAGCATTACCATATTTAGAGAAAGTAGTTGAAAAAGATGCAACTAATGTGGCAATTTGGGAACTGCTTGGTAAGGTATACTCAGTTCTTGGAATGACGGATGATGCAAATAATGCATTTAAAAAAGCAGATGAATTAAGGTAAGAGAAAAAGATGAACCAGAACAAACCTCCTCAGGGACAGCAGATAAATATAGAGCTTGGTGAAAAAGAAGCGGAAGGAATTTATTCCAACCTTGCTATAATAACACATTCGCCGGCTGAGTTTATAATTGATTTTACACGCATTGTGCCCGGTGTGCCGAAAGCAAAAGTCCTTTCACGCATTATTACCACACCGCAGCACGCAAAAATGCTTATGAAAGCATTGAAAGATAACATTGAAAAGTTTGAAGCACGCTTTGGTGAAATTAAAGTGGAAATGCCGCAGGACCAGCACTTTGGTTTTGTACCTCCGAAAGGACCTGAGAAGGTGAATTAATCGTTGCAGATGTTACGGTCGCACCCCCGTTAGTACGGGGCAAGCGTGACAACCTGAAATTGGAAATGCCATCTCATTTAATTGGGATGGCATTTTCTTATTTAATATTTCATTCTCGGTAGAGTGATAAAAGTACCTGCAGCAAAAATTAGATTAGCAAACCAGGCAGTCAGTACGGGATCGAGAGCACCATTCTTTCCAAATGCCTGACTCACTTTCATAAAAACCAAATAAATAAAAGCAATAAGAATATTTATGCCAACCTGTGCAGCCAGTCCACTTTTTCTTTTGTTGGCGGATATTGGAAGACCAAAAAGAACAATTATCACACAAGTCATTGCAAATGCGAAACGCGAGTGATATTCAATCTGTGCAACAGTTGGATTCGTCCCAGCTCTTTTTTGTGCATCAATTAAATCTGATAATTCGCTTAGATTCATCTCTGCAGGTTTTTGCTGCTTCTTTGATAAATCTATCGGCTGAAAGTGAAGATCATTTAATTTCAAACTGTCAAAATATTCAGCTGTTTCGGATTGATCAGTAAAAGTTCTTTTTACTCCCTGTCTTGCCTTCCACAATCCACTTAAAGAATCGTACTCAAGTTTTTGTGCATCAATTCTGCTTCGCATTTCTGTCAGATCTGCTTCATTAAAATCCTGGATACTAACCCGGTTTGCCCAATTCAAATTGCTGTCAAAATATGAAATGCTGACAATTCTGGTTTTACTATCCTGGAAATAAATATTACTGCCTGTAAAGCTCAATCCTTTTTTAAGGTAAGTCTGCTCGATATAGATTTTAGTTTTGTTTGCCATCGGGACGATGTATCCGCCAAAATAAAGAGAGATGATGCTGATGAGTAAAGCTGTAACAACGAATGGAGCCATAAAACGGTAAAGGCTTACTCCACTTGCCCTCATTGCCGTCAGCTCACTTAATGTTGATACTTTACCGGCAGTGAATAATGCACCAAAAAGAACGGCGACAGGCGTTATCAATTTTATTATTTCCGGAGTGAATACAACGTAGTAGTGTACGATATTAATCCACGGAACATTCTGATCAATAAAATCATCTAGGTTTTCCATTGCATCTATAACAAGAAAAATCATTATGAAAGCAAGCAGTGCAAAAAATACTGTCTGCAGGAATTGCCGGATTAAATAACGGTCAATAATTTTCATTTGTTTCATGATGTAACCTGAATCGCTTTGGAACCAGTTTCTTCAAGAAATTAAATGTTATGGTTTTTGCTTCCTGATTTGTTTTAATGGTGAGTACGATCCCTAGAAATCCGAGTAAAAAGTTCGCAGCCCACATTCCGATGAATGGTGAGAAGAATCCCCGTTCAGCAAGCTTTTCTCCACCGATTAGAAAAGCCCAGTAAATAAGAAAGAAAAACAAGCTAATACTTGCAGCTACTCCAAATCCACCTTTCCTGACCATAACTCCTAACGGAGCACCAATCAAAATAAAAATTATACAAGCTGTGGGTATAGAATATTTTTTATAAATCTCAACTTCATACTTTTCAATTTCTCTGTCAGAGAATTCAACACTCCTGGCTTTTGAAGTAATATTATTTTTTGCAATTCTTATTTTGTCAAGCACTCTTGCTAAAACGAGCTTGTCACTAACCGCAGGAACCCGATTAGGATATACTGAAATAAATGATGAATCAGTAAAGAAAAACTTATTAGATTCAACTTTAAGAAAATTAAGCTGTTGTTCTCTTTCAGCTTTAAAATTTCCGACGATTGCATTCATTGTATCAACACCTAATTCTCTTTCTCCTTTTATTCCTCCCTGAGATTGATGAAATGAGAATTGGGAACCATCCATTACAATTCTGTGCTTGTCAAATATCAATTTCCTGTAAAGACCTGTTTCTTTTACATCTGCTTCATGAATTTCACCGCGCCATAAATCCATAACAAGATTTTTTTGATCAGATGTAAAATAAATTTTACCAGTAGTTGCAGTTACCACATTTATCTTTGCAGGAGTTGTGTAATCATAAATTGTAACACCGCTAAGCTCATTCGTATTCGAGTTTATTTCCCTAACAAGTATTGCGTACTTAGAAACTTCCTGGGAAAAAAAACCGGGTTCGAGAGAAAGTGTTGGCTTCTGCTGAGAAATATCCTGCATTAGAAGTCTTGCCTGATGATTGGCATCCGGCAGCACTTTGTCATTAAAAAGAAAAAGAAGAATTGCTAATAAAATACTGGCAATGAATGGTCCTGCCATCATTTTGTAAAGACTGACACCCGAGGATTTTAAAATTGTAATCTCATTGTTCTGAGAAAAGTTACCGTAAGCCATCAAGGTTGCCACTAAAGTTGCCATTGGAACAACCAGCACTAGCATCCACGATAAATTAAACACAACAAGTTTGATCAAAAGCCATGTATCAAGTCCTTTACCTACAAGCCGGTCAGCAAATTTCATCATAAACTGAAGCAGGAATATCCCCATCAGCGTAAGCGTAGAAAAGATAAAAGGTATTAAATGGGCTTTAAGTATATATCTTTGAGCAATCATCAAAATAAAAATAATTAAGCTTGTGTAGTTTAACAACATCACCACAGTGTGTTAATAACTGCTTTGTTTCATATATTTATCAGTAAGTTATGATAAATTCATTTTCAGTGATGTGCAGTTTTACATTATCTCTAATTATTTCTTCGGTGATTTTAATATTTCCTGTTGGGCAAGATTCAACAGAAATTAAAATTCATCCTGCAGAAAACTATCCGAGGTGGCTGATGAATGATCTGTATAAAACCAATCAAACTTCGGGGATGACTTTCTTAAGAGAAAAAGATGACAGCACATTGGAGTTCCTCTTAGCTGATGATATTGGCAAGATTCATAGGCTATTTATTAAGGATGATACACTGTTTAACTTTTCAGAAATAAAATTCAGTGATGAAGTAATTGATTACCTCGATGGTTTCCCAAAGCTTGATTTCGAGGAGATCTGCTATGATAAATATATCGGTGAAGTTTATATTACAATAGAAGGAAATGAAGAGGACCACTTATTGTATCACGGTATTTACAAATTGATTTTCAAGGATAATAATATATTTCAAGATTCTGTTGTTGATGTAGAGAAGCAAGAATTCAGTCCGAAAGAAATGTTTTACGAAAACCTTTTGCCTAATATTGGATATGAAGGTTTCGCTGCTGATGAAAACTATTTTTATCTAGGACTTGAGAATAAGCAAACCGCAGACAGCAATTTCAGTGAACAGACTTTGATAAGAATTGTTGATAAGAACACGTTGAAGATAGTTTGTGAAATTTCAACGGAAAACCTTGGTATATCAACTATATGTGGACTTTGTTCTGATCAGAATTTTTCCCTCTGGGGAATTGATCGGAATCACAGGAAAGTTTTTAAATTGCTTTTTGATGAATATTTTAGCATAGTTGATTTGAATTTTTTCGACATACAAACGGTTATTCCGCAATACAATCATTTTGAATATGTCGGCTCACTGGAATCAATAACCATTGTTTCCGAAAAGTTTCTTTTTCTGGTTGACGATCCCTGGCATAAATTCTTTATACCACCAATTGAAATTTTGAATCAGCTTGATGCAAACACTGTAAATAATTTTAGTAATTTTATACCAATCATTCATAAGTTTGTGTTTGAATAAATATAAGGAGTAAA
>Ga0208980_10002916_pt1 | contig 10374 bp, 9 predicted proteins | sample WetSurMetagenome_3_FD_187993 | JGI IMG/M metagenome (GOLD analysis project Ga0208980, IMG submission 187993) | Wetland microbial communities from Twitchell Island in the Sacramento Delta, sample from surface sediment Aug2011 Site A1 Bulk (version 2) | ecosystem: Environmental > Aquatic > Marine...
ATGGAAAGCTTGTCGATGCCAAAAGGAGCAGAAGAAATAAAGCCCGATTCCATATCCAGGGTGGCGTTTTTGCCAACAATCATCAAAGAACCGAGAGTCGAGATAACTTGTTTGGTTAAATCATTAAGCTGTTCCATTGAGGCGGCCGGAATGGTGATGTAAAAAGCGAATTCATAAAAACGCTCCGCTCCTTTAACCAACTGTTCCTGCAGGGTTCTGGCATCTTCCAATTTGGCTTGGGTGGAGGGGTCAACAATTTTACCTCTTTCCAGATCGGTCGAGATTTCCGCTTCCATTTCGGCAATCTTGCGCCTTAAATCATCCAAAACACCCTTGCCCTCAACCGGATAAATGTAAAAGGCAATATCCAGAGAGCTGTCAAAGTTAACAACCGGTTCTAACCAGCCGGCCGAAACAAACCTCGGATAACCGGCAATAAAAATAGTTCGGTAGAAAACATCATTAATTTTTAAATGGTCATAATCAACTTCGATATGTTGGGGAGCAATTAAATCGATTGCTGTCAATTCCTTTTGAGCCAGAGAAACGATGGGGCTGATAACGTTTGGTTTAACCTCGTGAGGAGCCTTATCAAAAACATTGGCCTGTTGGGACGGTTTGGTGTTTTCCTCACGGTTTTGAGGCAAGGAAAGATTGGTGTTAAACGGTATTCTCATATGATTTTGACCTCCTTTGGTACAAACTTATGAACCTCCTGGTTATAGAGGTTATAAAAAAGATCAATGAGTTCACTGCTACCCAACTGTCGAAGTTTTATGCCCAACCTTCCAACCTGTCTTACAAGATGATCACGCTTGGGAAAAAGAGTGATCTTGGCTTTTTTAATGGCATAGGATTTGGTGAACGGCAGGGGTCCGACTTTCTTATAAGTTGAGATAAACGATTTGGTTGTTCCCAACTCCAAATTGGAAAAGGGAATAACGATGTAAAACTTCTTACCCAAAACATTCTTCTTTTTAATTGAATCCAAAATAAAGTGCTTGTAGGAATTGACCAAAAATCTTAATTTAGGGTTGGCCATGTTTTTTGTCGCTTCATCAAAATACAACATATAGGAGCTGATGTCTTTCCTTTGCGAGCGGATAACAATTTCAATCGGGAAAGAAAGGGAGTTGATCAAAGCGGCATAAGCGGCCACGACCGCTTCTTGTTCCTTTTCGGAAAGCAGGCCGAAATTGAGGGAGGTTGACTCCATAATTAAAGCGGCCCCGCCGTCCTTGTACAAAACAATATCGTCAACAATTTCGGCAATTGGTACATGCATTTGGGTAGAAGCCGTTAAAGGCGCATCCGGTGTTGAAAGAATGGGAATTTTGGGTAGTTTGGGCATGTTTTTATTGTTGATTCATTAATTGTTGACTGCTGACGGTTTGTTCGGAAACAACCATGTTGGGCTGACCTTTACCTTGTATGGCAATGGGTGGAATAATCGCTCCGGTGGCATCAAAGGTTACCGGTTCAAAAGTATAGTTATCCTTTTCGGTAATGATTTGATATCGGCCGGACATGAGAGGGGTAACAATAATGAAATGCCCCAATTTGTTACTTTTAAGAGCTCTGACCGGGCGTCCGGCCACATCCCTGATTTCCAAAATAGCCCCTTCGATAATTTTGCCCTGATTATCAAGAACCTGACCGACAACCGTATTGGGAACGGTTGGCGGGTTGGGGGGAGTTGCCTCTACAGAAAACTGGGCGGCTGAACCCTGAAGCGGATTTTCGGAACGAAGGGTTTGGGATACTCCGGTCATTGTTACTTGTGGATTATATGTTCCAACAATTGGTTTTTCTTCAACCGTTACTTTTGGCCGCTCCATTCGAACGGGTGTTTGGACAGGTGTCTGAAAAGGAGTTTTAACCCCAGGTTGGGAAGTGGGGGTTGAAGAGGCGACGGCTTGAGAAGGAATGGGGCCATTAAAGGCAAAAAGAGAGTTTAATTTAGAAAGAAAAGAGCCTTCGGATCCTTCCAATTTGGAAAGGAAAGAGGCACTTGGAATGGTTGAGGCGGGAACCACTTCTTTTATTTTGTCTTCTGTTTTTATTGCAGCTGAAGCCTCAAACGTTTCGGGTTGAAAATTTGAGGCAATTACTGTTGTTTTTTTCCAATTAAACAAGGTAGGGGAATAGACGCTTCGGAAAAAAGCAAAAATCCATTTTTCTAAAGGTCTTTCTTCAAGAGGCAGAAAGGCTAAAGCCACCCCCAAAAGAGTAAAGAAAATAATAAAGGGCCATTTAATAATGGGGTGAAGGTGAGAAGCGTAAAACAAAAGGGAAATCAAAGCACCGCCGGCAATTTGAAAAAATTGTTTGAGAGTCATATCGCCCACCAACCGGAATTGATATGAAGAGATTTGTTGTGGTATTGGGTGTTGTTCCATAGTTAGCCTATATTCAGAATAGACCGTGAACAATACATTTCAAGAGAGAGCCCTTTTCACAACAAAAAACGTTTTGAATAGTTATCTAAGACCGTGTTAGAATAATAAATATGCAAGAACAAATCCCAGGATCAGGTAATCCGTTAGCACAAAAAGATAGAAGCGAGACTGACAAAAAACCGGATTTAGAAAAAGAAGCCCGATCAAGAGAAGTTCGGGGAATGGCAATAGAAGAATTAATTCGTGATGCAAGAACCCCGGATCAAGTATTGTTGGGAACAAGACTTTTGATGAGAAACTATGAGGACTTTAGATTTGATCCGGAAGGTGGTGGAACGGAATACGATATGCGAAGGCCCTTTTGGGCCGCAAAAGATAGAGAAGCCGCATTGTCGCTTTCGATAAGGGATTTAATTGACCACGGAATTATCAAAAAATTAAATGACGATAGTACTGGTGATTCAGCGGTTGGAGGTTTTGCGCTTTATGAAGAGAGAAAACAATTCCCAAAACTTTCCTCTTTTCAGGTTGATCCAGCTACTAAACAGCCAAAATTGGAAGGGGCAATGTATTCAATGGTTGAGATGGAGGTTCCATACTATGGAAATGATAATGAAAGGGCCAAAATGAGAGAGGCGTATACTACCGCTATTGCTGAGATGAAAGTTAGAGCTTCAATTCACGAACTTTATAAATCCTATACCGGCAATATTGAAAACATCGATGGTTTGGCTAATTTTTATTTGTATATGTTGCCGTTTGCCTCCGGCGAAAAAGTTTTTTATAACCTCCCCGAACTCTCCAACGGAATAAAAGAAACGGCAACAGGAGTAGGATTTCGTGAGGGTAAAGAATTTGGAGATAAGGTTGACACCTCAATGAGACTTTTTGAGGTGGTGGCCCTTTCGGAAAAGCCGGAACTGCTCAAGAAATTAATGGAAAGACCCGGTTTCCGCCAATTTCTTTTTCCCAACGATAAGGCCGTACGGGACTGGATAGGGGATGTCAGCGGATGGGCAAGAGAAACACAGGAGGTTGAAAGAGTTGATATATCGGGGAAAGTTGATTTTAAGTTGATTGCGGGAGAAAGGAACGGGAAATTAAATGTTATAAAAGAGAGGGCCTCCCGAGGAAAACTAACGAAATACGGCAACATTTTTCTTGAGGCGATTTCCCTTGAAGATTTTAGTAAGGGCGGGTTAGGAAGTGGTTTAATAAAACCTGACGGAGAGGCTAATAGAGTTGAAGAAGAAGCCCAAAAGAATGGATTTAAAACTTCACAACACGAACAAATGCAAGAGATAAAAGAGATGGTTGTAAAGTTTTTGGGCGGCGATGCCACTGCCAGGGACGCAATGGAAGAGGGTTGGAAAAGATTCAAACTATATTGGACAGCCTCAGAATATGGCTATGAAATATATGTGCCCGGATTGCCCGATCCGAAAGAGCTTGGGGAAGTAGAATATCCAAAAACTGCGGTAGATTTGGTTGCGAACAGAACATATGAAGGAACTCCATTTAAAGGCTTTATTATTAAAACCGACATGGGGGGAGAAACATCTGATGATACAGTGAAGGTGTTAAGGCCTGACCTTTTCCAGGCTGTGTATGCCAGTAAAGGGCGGGACATGGGACCCTCAGGATCGTTGTTTAAAAATCATCGTTTTTCTATATCGTTTATGAAATACAACACCAAGGGAGAAGGTAGAGATCGAAGATCGTGGTGGGAGTTAATGTGGGGAGCAAAAGCCGAAGGATCTCTTCCCGAAGAGGCTCCAAAAAGAATTGGTGAACTGCCTTGGGACGAGAATTACAAAATAAATAACAAATTCTATCTATCGACGTTTATGGGTGGAAGGAAAGAAATTGGGTCATTCCAGAATATGACTAATACGGGCGTTGATTTAAGAGCTTTAACCGACCAGGGGTATTTCAGAAAAATTTGGAAGTATTTAGGTATAGGTCTAAGCGATGCGGTTTATGCAAAAGGAATATTTAGAGGCAAGGATCCCAATGATATTAAAAACCAGGCAGGATTTTATCGTGCGGATATAATGAAAAATATTATGGATGGAATAAAAAGCCTTTCTCAATACCAAGACTTATTAGCAGAAGAATCGCGGGACTACGAAGTAATATTGCCCGGTGGGGGAAGAAAAAAGGAAGCCTTGAAACCTCACGTTCGAATAAACAACATTGCGGGGGAAAGTGGATTTAAATTAGAATAAGAAGCTTGTTTGTTACCGCCCTGTGCTTTTCAGAATGTTCTCGGCAGTTTTTCCAGCATTTTTCAATCCCCTTATTTTCTCAAAGTAATTCTGGAGTGTTTTATCTCCAAATTTTATATTACCAATAAATTTTGGCAACGTTCCTTCTTGCATTGCACCAGCAGCCATAAAGCCTACGCTCTTAGCTGTTTGACCGATACCACTTTCAAATTCGAACGGTTTGCCTGCCATAAATGAACTAATTGCCTTATCTATCTTAGGAATGATCATTATACAGGTTAAGCTCATTAAGATAAAGGCAATACCGCTTGAAGAAGCAGCGTTTCCCAGCATTGGTGGAGCCCAAAGTTCTCCCAATCCGGTAACATTGTCAAGAAGGGCGCCAACTGTAAAGCCCCTAAAGAAATGTATCGATACCTGTTCAAGATACGCTTGGGCAATGTTCTCAGTGATTGTTGCATAAGACGATATTTGCACCGATTTAATAAGAAATTTAAATGAAATAAAATACAAAATTCCCGTTAGGGGGAAAACCAACAATTTAGACATAAGCCCTTTAAGCCAGGGGCCAATACCTCCTCCTGGGAAAATTGTTCCCATGGTAATTTGGAGAGGCCCGATGATAACTGCTAAATATACTTGGGCTAAGTTTTTGTAAAGCATGAAGATTGTCTTAAAAAGGTTAACGACAAGAATTACCAACAAAATGATTACAAAGACAAAAAGAAGTAGCGACACAATTGAACCTGACGTTGAAAATGATGCCAAAGCAGCAATAAAAGACATAAAAATGGCCCCCATAAAAAGAATGATGTATATTCCCGAATAAATAAATATAGTGAAAACACCGTCTCTAACAATTGGAACCTGGCCATTAATAAAATTAAAAAATAAAAGCGGGGTTTCAATTAAATTTCCTGATGCAAAAGCAATGGAGACAATACCAATAAAGACATACATCAAATCGACCATAAATCCAGCTATGGCAAAGGAAAAAGTGACCAATATTACCGCCATAATAATTTTTGGCAACGCTGACTGAACCGAAATCACAACTTGCGGTGAAATCTTGACACGAAACATAATCATAAAAGAGAAAATAATGGCGATAATGACAAAGAAAAGATAGGACAGATTTCTGGTTATTTTCCACAAATCACCAATAATTTTAAAGCTATCAAAACCAACACCCTCTTGCGCCTGCACTTCAGGTACGAGATGCCATTTTTGGATAGCGTGCTTAAAATAAGTTACCCCGGAAAGAGACCTGTCTTGAAATACCGCCCCCAGCAGGGTGTCGGGGCTTTTGTTGGCTAAATTAACACTGTCCTTGTCTTGGGCAACCATATCCACAAAAGGTTTAAAAATATTTTTAACTCCATCGACACATTCTTGGCCAAGGACCACGCCCGACAAGCTTCCAATGAAACAAGCTCCTAATTGGGTGTTGCCCATAAGCATACCGTTGATTAGAACGGATGGAACACTGTAAACGACCCATTGCACTTGGGCGGCAGTATATCTTTCTCCAAAAATTTCGGTTTGGGGCGAGACTCTTTCATCGTAGACTTTTAAATACCATTCAAATGGGCTTTGACTATACCAAGGTCCTGTTGAATCCGCAGCTTTAACGTAAGGAACAAAAGAAAGAAAAACAATCAAAAAAACGAAGAACGAAAACAATAACCTTTTTAATTTTCCCATATAGGCATTAATCCATAATACATCAGGAGCAGTGCTCTAACAATACACTTTTAAGGACAGGTGTTTTCGGTTGGATAGCTGGGGAAAGGACAACCGGGATTTTCCCAGGCCCATTCGGTTTGAATAAGTTCGTAATATTCCTTTCCCAGGTCGTTACCCGCTTTAACACAATTTCCAGTTCTAAACATATATAAAAAAGCTTCCATTCGGTTTGACCAAATAGATTTGCTGGCACAACTGGTATAGGTATTACTGCCCGGAATTCCCAAGAATCGCTCGATTTGTTTATTAAAATCTTTCAGAATGGAACTGTCGTTAATGCCGAAATCCTGTTCGGATAAACTGTAATTGCTGGCATTACTTTCGTTAAGCCAGATAATTAAAGCAAAACCCGGGTGAATACCGGCAGCTAAAGCTCTGTTGACGACATCATAATAGCATTCAAGAACTTTATTACCGGTTTGCCCACCAATCCAGTTTAGAGCCAGTTGATAAGTGGCTTCCCGGTTTAAGATACCCGGTATTTCAATTGGAGATGCCGCTTGGTTACAGTTAACGGCTCCGGATGGGGATTTGGGATTAGCAAAAACAACGCTTTCGCCATAACCTTTCGGCCGAAGCATGGCTTGAATCCCTTTAAGAAAATATTCAGAGATTCCCCCTACATGATTAATATAAATTTTAGCTTCCGTTGGTGATACATCTTTAGTATCACCTGATACGGAATAGGTGGCTTTGGTCTCGGCCGGTAAGTCAATAATGTTACCTAGACCCCCTGAATTTAATTTCGGGAAGATTTTTCGGAAGACCGATGAACTTCCGGAAACTAGTCTGGTCCAAACATCATCAACTAAAGGCGTTCTGACGGCAACAGCCGTTGAAAAAACAGCCGTCTTCTCACACGAAGGATCAAGATCAAAGGTTGAAAAACTGCAATCAAAATTGGCTATATAGGTCAGCTTAGCCATGGTAGCCTTTTTTTCAATCGGCATGAGACTGTCCCCGGCATTGGTTCTGGTTTTTAAGATGGTGCATCTGGGGGAGATAAGGGGTGGTTCTGGGGCGATACTTGATCCGCCTTTTTCTTTCTCGCCTTTGGAAATATATGTTTTTTGCAGAAGAGCTGCCAAGCCGGCCGCTTCCTGCATATGGGGGAAGTAAAGTGTTTCCCAATCTTTTCCTTCACCCTTTTCCCAAGTGATATCTGTCGCTTCAACCTCACCTGTTTGAGGGTTTGGTTTGGAAACAATAATTTTCCCTTTCCGGTCTTCGGTTGAGGCAAAAGGGATATTGGGGAATAGAGCACTCCAGAAATTGGCTGCAAGCGGACTGTCTCCACAGAAAATAAAATTTAGTCCACCAATAAAAGGAACGATTTGGGGAATTTCTATGTCAAAACAGTAGTCACCTCGCCATTTTCGATAATCGACATAGTAAGTGGAGAATTCTTTATCTTTGTATTTGCTATCAGAAGTAAGCGGTGGTTTATGAGCTGATGAACTCCATGCCGTTAATCTTCTTTCGGTTTTGCTGGCAAGAAAATTAAAAATACCTGATAACGGTCCGGAAAATTCATAGCATGGACCCGGAATATTACTTGAACCGGCGAGACCGTAAGTACAGCCAACAATTTGATTGTGCATATATTTTTTAGCTGAGGCAACAATTTTTCTTCTTTGGTCTATTTGAGTATTAAAAGGAAGAAGTCTGTTAATTGGGCTTGAATAACTGACCAATTTATCGATGGTTTTTGCTTCCGGATCAACATCGTTTTTTGAAACTAAAACAAAATTAAGAAATTTTGTGAACTTAATCTTTGAATCAGTTCCGGTCGATGGATATTCAGCTTTGTTGGTAACACCGTTTAAATACCAACTTAAATAATCATTAACCTTTTGTAAATCAGATAACTCGCCACCGCTGGTGGCGTTAGGAACAACATCTTCAGTATTGCCCATAATTGACAATTCTGCCTCGGAAGGATCAACTGAAACAAATATTGTTCTGGGAATTCGGAAGGTGCAATTAATTTCCGACCCAGAATAAGTACAAGAACCCCCACTGTGAGGAGAGGCTTCAATTTTATCTTTAATAACCATTGTGTTGGCACACATGTAGGAAAGATCGGCATATTTTTGATAACAGGGGTCTCCAGGAGCTGGTCTTAAGGAATGATAGTCGTCAGGATTTTCTTTACAGTCATAATCTTTTATGGCTTGAGCATTAATATTTTGGATAGAAAGTAAAAAAATGAAAAAAAAGGAAAAGAGAGAAAAGCACAGTTTTAAAATGTGTTTTTCTTTAGCTGCTTTTGTGAAAGAAGTGTTTAAGGACAGGTTCATAATTCATACCTTATTAATTTAGTGGAATTTTAATCCTAAACAACGAAACATCAATTCCGGTGATATTTTGAATTAAGGCGAGGATTAAATATGCTGAGGCAATTAAAACAATCCCAATGAGAGCAGACGTTAAACTTTTTTTAGCTTCTTCAATAGCCTTCGGATCACCGCCGGAGGAGAGGTATTTAATGCCTCCCATAACTAGCACAATAAAAAGGACGACGCCCGCCAATCCTAAGATGGCTGACACCACATTTTCAAACAACCCTTCCAGGCCTTTTAAGGTTGGAATACCAGCTGAAGTTTCAATTTCGGCAGCTAAAACTTCTTTCACTAAATTCATAGCATAAGTTTAAACTAAGGATGATGGCGAGGCAAGTAACTTTTTTAGGTAGCTGAAGGAAGCGTCAGTTCAAAGATGTTGATTCCGAAGAAGGTGTTGATTAATTGAACGATGGCCCAAGCGGCAAAAACGATTACTAAACCAACCAAAGCAGCCGTAATTTGGTTTCTGGCACCTTCGGTTTGGGCTTTGTCGCCGCCCGAGGCAATCCAGCGAATACCGCCGATAACCAAGATAAAGAAAAAGACAATTGCGGCAATAACCAAAACCAACCTGATTGCTCCGGCTATAACACCGCCAATCGTTAAACTACCCAAGGCACTAAACTGTCCTCCGGGTTGAAGATTAATCTTATCTTCAGCTGCTAAGACGGCCATCGAAAGCAAATTAAACATGTTTATAAGATATTATTAGATTTTCAAAGGCCCAATGTCAAGGGATAAAATGTTTAAGCCAAAAAAGTCCTGAATTACCTTCAGGATAACGAAGATTAACAGTAAAATTACAAAGCCAATAATAGCATTGGTTAATTTCCCCCTGGCTGATTCAAGCGCTTGTTTATCACCACCCGAGGTAATCCATTGAATAGCAGCAATTATCATAATAAAGAAAAAAACCAAAACTCCGATAACAAAAGCCAAGCCAATTACATTGGGGACAAGGTCTTGAAAGAAAGAAACACCGCTTCTTCCCTGCAAACTACTGCCGAGAGCGGGGTTGGTAATCGAATCCTGGGCGAGTAGTTTATTCATTTTATTGTTGAATTTGGCCAAAGAGAGCAGGCAAATCAAGGATATTTTCAATGCCGATGAGATAGCCAAAAAGATCAATGATAAATAAGGCGGCGATAATAATCACTAAGCCGATAATTCCGGTCGTAATTTTTTTCCTGGCCGTCTCAAGGGCTTGTTTATCTCCACCCGCCGAAATAATACCGATGGCTCCTGTTACCAGAATAAAGACAAACCAAATTATTCCAATTATGGTTATAAGGCCAACGGCACTGGAAATAAACTTGGTAAAGGTGCCAACAGAACCTTCCCCTTGGCCTTCGCCCAAAGTTCCGTAACCAGACAGGCTTTCACCTTTATATAGTTTTATTTGAGCTAAATTCATTAGAGTGTTGGAATGGTTGGTTTTAATAAAAATGTTGGATCGTCAAAAATCAGTTTGCCAAAAATAGCTGCCAGAACAAAAGCTCCGGCTGTAAAAGCCAAACCAAGTAAGGTTTGGTAAATCTTGGCCCAGGCGCCCTGAACTTTTTTGGGATCATCCCCCGCGGACATAAAGGCATATCCGGCCATGAGCAGATTAATCAGAGCGTAAAGAGCAGCCCCGACAACGATTGTTTTAACAGC
>Ga0208980_10002917_pt1 | contig 10373 bp, 8 predicted proteins | sample WetSurMetagenome_3_FD_187993 | JGI IMG/M metagenome (GOLD analysis project Ga0208980, IMG submission 187993) | Wetland microbial communities from Twitchell Island in the Sacramento Delta, sample from surface sediment Aug2011 Site A1 Bulk (version 2) | ecosystem: Environmental > Aquatic > Marine...
CTAGATTTTTTCTTTATTTGTCTGTAGCATGTAATACTTTCGCGCTGCTTGGATGATCTACATAAGCCGTTATGACTAACATTATGGATTGGAGACAGCCTTTCCCTTATACTCCCCTTCATGGCTGGCTCCTGCTATCCCTTCTAGAGGTAACGTCTATGGATCAATTAGCTATCTCGCCGGAACCTTTTATTGAGAAGTGCAGGAGCCTCGCCAGAGCAAAGAACGTCTAACTGAATGTTGTGGACGGAGGTATTCGATTAGGTTGGATGGGGTGGTTCCGAAGAAGGATTCATGGATAGAGCTGAAATGATTAGGCATGGTATATCATTATGAAATGCTCCTTGATGCACTCTCCGAAGCTGGAGGTGCAAATAGCATGATCGGACGTTATCCAATAAATGACATTATCCGACACAGGCTAACGAAGCTCTTCAAAACCAATCCCACAGAATCAATTGTCTGCATTTTTGCCTAGGTGAGCCGTTAGAATAGGGGATCGAAAATAATCTGCTAAATCTTCGAAAGCACAGGATAATCAATATAGCCTTTCTCCTCTCCAGCATAAAACGTCTTGGCACCGGGCAAATTTAAAGGCGCTTTTCTCCTAAACCGCTTGGGTAGATCCGGATTTGCCAAGAATAATGCACCAAATGATATGAGATCCGCTTCGCCTTTTCGAATTGCAGCATTTCCTGTCTGGGCATTGTAACCTCCATTCAATATTAACGCGCCTCTGAATATCTGGCGAATAACAGAAGCGCATCTCTCTTCAGGCGCGACAAACATAGGTTATTCGACGCGGGAATCGACATTGAATATCTTTGAAAATGTGGGGAGATTCTATATCCAACTCTGGCTGCGCCCCAAACAGCCGCAACAGCCTCAGCAACTTCGATTGGCAAACGTGCACGATTTGGCAAACTGCCGCCATACTTATCAGTTCGATGGGTCTCACCAATCGGGCATTTACCATATAGGATACTACAATCCCTATATCTATAATCCTCAATTTGAACTGGATCTTGCAGCTGCAACCTATGCATATCAAAAATCCTTAGCCAATATTACTGGCAAATACAGATATCCTTATCCGTATGATCCTCAATTTGAAATAGATCTTGCTTCTACACAACATATATTCCAGAAATCTCTAACAAATTATTATAATAACTACTATTGGAACTATCCGTATTAGAAGAGGTTTGAAGTCATTTTTCATATCTCTAAAAATTTAACTTTTGGCTTAGCTAATTACGAAAATCTCCGGAGTAGCTGGACTTTGAGTTTAGTTCTAATGATGCCATTGCTAGAGATCAGGCTTTATCCGAAAGGATAAGCAGGTTTTTGCCTTAGGTATGGAGATTGCCTTATTTATTTCATGTTTTGTGCTATTATTCGTATCTTGTGCCAAAAGAAATTAATGGATCAAAATTTGAATAAATATTTTGTGAAAAACAATGAGTTCCTGCAAAAATGTTCTGTTTATAGCAGCGTTTGTTGCGTGTCTAATAATGGGTATTGTATGTGGACAAGACGACTACCTTGAAGGTGGATATGTAAGTTCCGGCGGTACAAATCTCGATGAAGGTCTGAGCGGGATGCTACAGTGGCTAAATCAACCTGTACCCAACTTGCCCTGGTATACTACAAGTGGCTCCTTTTACAATCAACCGCACAGCGACTCTGCTTTCTCGACCTTTAGGCAATATTATATGACCTCTGGTACGCCTGTTTCTGGTGGGATCATAAGCAATCCCGCCAAATTTGATATAACCAAGAAAACACCATCCAGCGTGTATTATGGCGTAGGTGTGGGATTGCCATACTCTCAGTATGCAGCTATGTCAACTCGGACAAATAACCTCTGGATTCAAGGACCAACAAACTGGACACAATATGTGGTAAGCCCTGTCGGAGCCTGGTTACAGCTAATCGCCAATACACCCGTTGGAGGGTCCGCGGGCTTTTATGAAGTGATCCAGACAGACACAACCAGTTCGAAGTACAAGACTTATCAATTTAATCAGGGATATAACACGATGGACTTCTATGCCGACCAGGTTGGAAGGCACATGCTGTACTATGTGGTGAACAACCAGCCGAGTAACGTGGTCATTGTGGATGTCCTATATGAGGTGGCTCCGTCAGTTGTTACTGTACCAAAAAGTACGGAAATTTCCAGCCCGCCAAGCTATACAACACCTCCTGTTCCCACTCCTATTTCGGGAGATGTGCCAGTTACCATTAATTATCCTGATTCAAGGAGTTTTGATGTGTATGTGGATGGGAATTATATCGGAACAGGTTCTGGAGGCAGTTTCAGTTTCAGCGCCCCGAGCGGAATGCACGATATAAGAGTTTGGGATGGTATCTTCCCCTATGAGAATGGCATCTTATTAGAGAAAGGAATTCCAAAAATAATCAATGTCGAAGCCGTGTAGTCTTTATTTCCGATTTCCATTATTATTTTTTCAAACGGTCTCTGTAACTTAAAGTCCGGAAAGAAAATGACCAACATTGTGATACCCGGGATGTTCTAGTCGTTAAAGCTGCGAAAATAGCCCTTGACCGCCATAACGTAAATTATATTCTCATTTGGGTGCCAAAGGAATCGGAAAAAGAACTTAAAGAGGCATTCGAGAGGACAATGAAGGTCCGAAAATTAGAGAAAGATGTACAGATCTCGCCGATGACTGGTTCTTCGAGACTGCTATTAGACTTCACCGAGCAGGAGAAGGAACCCCCTATGCCGGAATGAAGCCGTCAGGTCTCGATGAAGGACCGATAGTTCCCCTGGCGGAAAAGGCAATAAAAACCGGTGATCCCAGTGAAGTAATTGAATTTATTCTTGATACAGTGAGAGCGGATTTGCTGCGCCGATTCCATAGAGTCCAGGATAAGAGAGATTATGACACGAACGATGTAGGTGCAGGTCGTTCCTACGTGCAAGCTTATATTGGATTTGTCGTTTATACCCACAAACTCTATCAATACTTGGAAGGTGGTGGTGGACATGGAAAGGAAAGTAGTTCAGAACATTCTCATTAAAATCAAGATACAGCTGTAAAAAAGAGTCATGCCTAACGTTTTTTGGCTTCATGCTTAGTGTCAAGTCTTAAACAATGATCGTAATAAACAAAGAAAAACTTAATATATAATCATTATATAAGTGATATGCAGGAGGTGAATAACGGATGACAAAATTCCTTATTCAGTGGCACAAGAATCCTCACATGGTACCAGAAAATCCTGAAAAGATGGCGAAACAGAATTTATCTCTGCTAGAAGGGGTTAGGGCAGCGTTGAAGTCAGGCGGATTTAGAGATTGGGGTGTATATTGCAATGGCTATAATGGATATGCTATTGCAGAAGGAACCGAAGCTGACATACTCGCCAGCCTGCTGAAATGGATGCCATATGTTCTCTTCGATGTATTTGCAGTCGCAAATGTGGATCAGGCTATTGAAGCAAACACCAAATTGCTGATTGAACTGAAGCCAAAGTGACCTCTATCTGCATGCATTTCGGGCTTCAGATCTTATTTTCTCTCGGATAGATATCATGGCTTATCCGCAAAGTTGCCATTTTCATCTTTAAAGGGTAGTGCTAGTAATTTCGCCAATAAGATAATGAATGCAACGCGCTAGATTACATGAGTGCATGACGTACTCTAATGAAACTATAATTACTTTGATCTTCATCCAGCAAGATCAATGAATGCCAGGCGACATTATACCAAATCAATTTTATTGATGTTGGCAGCCATCATTATTTTATCAGTAGTATCAGCCAGCGAAAACCCACCAATCACCATTGCTAAGCTCGACGATCTGACAATATCCTCTATTATTACTGTCTTCACAGCAGGACTATTGGCAGGCTTCAATCCCTGTCTCCTAGCAATGCTGGCTTTTATGGCAAGCGCAATATTAGCTAGCACAGGGCGCAGAAAAGATGTCCTGACTATGGTAGTTTTCTTTTCTCTTGGCACATTTGTGGTGTATATCCTTTTTGGAGTGGGCTTATTCAGCATTCTACATGAGAAATCTGCTGAATTGTTCCGCTTTATTCTGGCGGCTATCTTATTAATCCTGGGATTAATGCAGCTGGAGGATGCCAGAAGGCTGCAAAGAGGAGGTTTGTCGCTCTTTCGCACGGATTGGACAAAAAAGTATGTCGATGGTGTTGTTTCCAGCCGAAAGTTGAGCTATTATTTCCTATTGGGAGCACTCTTCTCGCTGGTACGAGCACCTTGTGTTGGCGGCATCTATATTGCTATCATCGGCGTGATCTCTAGCCAGGGTTACGCTTCATCTGGGCCAATCTATTTATTGGTTTACAATCTGGGATTGGCTCTTCCTGTACTGCTATTTGGAGGAGTCATCGCAATGGGCATGAGTCCGGAAAAAGTTGATCTATTTCGAGAAAGGCATAGAGTTGCCATACGATTGATCACTGGATTCACGCTTATAGTCCTGGCTGCACTCATCTATCGGCAATTGATTTAGCAAAAACATTTGGTCTTTTTTCTTGACCATACCTTCCAGAACTACTGCATTAACTGCGTGAAAATCGATACCATAACCATGATACAGTGTAGATGATCACATTAGCCACACTCGCAAACGTTCTATATCTTTAATCAAAGTAGAGCTACGTTTCTTTTTGGCTTGCCCGATTTTACGCAATGGCTCTTATTGATGAAAGAATATTTTGTTAGGAAATTGATACTCCACCATTCGCGTGGCGTAACGATGTTGAACATACCGAAGAAAAATGATTGAGCATGTTGGGATATAGGGCAAACTCAAATTACAGCAGCTTCGGGACACTGCCACGGAGTTCAACATGTTTCATGTTCTAAAAAGAATCAGTATTTAAGAAACATATGGATATACTTATAATTTTCACCTTTAATCGCACGAGAAAAATGGAAATAAAATATTGAATAAAATGGAAATAATCCATAAGGCGATATTAGTGCACAATGTGCGGATACTAGCTATATTATTACCTTCTCCTTATTATCAATCTCTCCACATCCTGGCCAGAAGATTTGGTTAAATTCTGAAGTGCTGGATTCGTTGCATTCTGAATTCGATGGAATTCGTCAATAAATGCTCCACCATTGCTTCCATCCTCAAGATATAGCAATTCGATCGTATCATTAGAGAGGACTGTGCCAATATCATATCCCATATCGTATTCTGCCATATAGAATGTCTTATTGTCTGGAGCTATAATACCAGAGAATCCTTCAATGTCTTGCCCTAATTCGCTCAAATTACCAGTGAAGAGACGGCCATTTTGTTCGGAGATTACAAGAGTTAAAGCCTCAGTTTTATTCATATAGCCGATATCGTTTGCGTATCCTTCATACGAGCCTGTCCAAATCCCAACGAGATTGGGTATATCCGCCACTGATAATCCTGTAGCAGCCAGCATCAGGGTTGCTACAATGAATGCCAATTTCGCGGTCATAATAAAACCTCTCTCCATAACTATGATAAAACTATCATAAAGATTTTGCGTTTAAATCAAGGGCTAATTTCTATATATTAAAGCTTGAGATAAAAGAAATAAATTAGAATTTAGGAAGACAATCCATGTGATCAATACGGCATCCTCGTACAATGCCCCTACGTGCCGTGGAGCAGGCAAGATAGTGATTTGCTCTGGAGCTGTATGCACCGAACCTATCGCGAAAGGCAAAGAAATGCCCTAAGTGCAAGTGCAAAGGTAATATTGAATCCTAAATATAGATCAAAGTTGGGTATTGAGAGGGCTAATATAAGGCAGCTTCTTTAATTATGTCCTTTGCCACTATGATAACGCACGACATAATGCATCTAACCCTAATCGAGAACCATACTTTAGTGGGGATAATAAATAGCAGAGATCCGTTGTATTGCGTGGTTTGACCAATGACAATTCGCGAATGATATGTCAGTTGTTGGGGCGGCTTTTTGAGGCGGATTTTGAAGAGGGTCGTGCTGTAAGGACCTGGCATTTTGGATTTGAGTTATGATCGTCCCAGGCGCTTCTCTGCATAACGCAGCCTTTAAATATCGAAGAATCAACATCAATTGCCCTGGAGTCGAGGTAGCCTAGCCTGGTAGGGCGCAGGTTTGCTAAACCTGTTCTCCTTCGGAGATCGTGGGTTCGAATCCCACCCTCGGCGCTTTTTACCTGCTAAATTTGAGCATCCATGTCCTGATGCAGCCGTACACAGTACGATTAGCAGCGATCATAAAATTAGGACAAAAATTTCTCTTCATACGTCTAGTTATCATTTTTTCCGAAAAATTGGGCTTTTCAGTTGCCGGCTGGGCGATTGTCCTATCCGGTCTACGAATAGCCTGAGTGCACAGGTAATTTCCTCATACGATCAACCAGGAGGGACTCAAAGCGTTCTTCTGGGACTGCAATTTCATCATCCTCAGATGCATTGATGTATGTACAGATAGCTTCTTTAGTATTGGTGACTGCCTCCTCCCAAATTCTTGCCCAACTGATGCAACCAGGGAGACCGGGAAATTCTCAAGGTCTATATCTAGTCTTTCTGTTTTCGAGATTTGGAATTGCTTGCTTCAATGAGTTGATAGCTGGCAGAACCATTGCAGCGAGCGTGATAATCCCTGAAATTGTTGCTGGACTCATGATCCGTTTCATCGACTTAAACGCCAAGCCAATTAGGAGCCCCCTGATCATTTGATTGAGGATCATCGCCGTGATCGCAGCCTTCAATAATCGTAGCATAGCCATAGTGTGTGAATTTGGCTGCCTTTCGTTAAGTTTCTTTTGCTCCCCCGTGCATTACCCCATTAATCTTTCTCTATATTATGACATCTATATGGATAGGTTCATATTAAAATGAGAATCATGGATTCAATATCCACAGACTGCAATTTAGGTAGGCCGCTATGCTTACCCAGGCAATATGGAGTATCAGCAAGATAGCTGCCAATTAGGCCAGAATTTCACGATAGTAATGGGAATCAGGATCCCTAGAACTGCAATAACAAAGAGGCTATAGGCGGGAGATCGAAGGCTGAAGAAAGCTACACTCCATAGAACATTGACTATGAGCTGAGGTGCAAAAATGCCGCGAAGGGCCTCTACTTCCTTTTTGAGCACTTATCTAATTCTTTTACTATTGACCCACTGAGCAGCTCTTGTTCTTTCGAATTCATGTTCTCCATTAGGAGTAGCGGTTCTCCATCAATTCTCTGGATGATGGATAGTGAAACTTGAGCCAAAATCAGGAATGCTCATGGACAGCATTCTAATTGATCCAGAGAAAAAGGTTTATTAACTTTAAGTTAAATATCTTTATAATGTAATTAAAAATTGAAAAATGGGATTGCAATGGAATACGGCAAAAGAGCGCTTATTTGGGTATCCGTGTTAGCATTTGTCTTGTGCCAAACGATTCCTAATACATTTTGTTCTCCCAACGAAGAGTCTTTGCCTGGAGTCTTTGACGTGGCCTCCAACGGTCAGCTCGCCGTCTCGGTTATGGATATGCAAAAGTGCGATTCTATGCAGGGATTCTTTCTTGCATTAGGCTTAGTTATGGAGAATATGCAAAATATAACGATTCAAGTTGATCCCTCAACTTTCAATGTCCAGGATAGTCATGGTGAGATGATCAACGCATCTAAGGAATATGCGCTCAAATATCCTCTCATACGTTGCGAAGTAAATCCAGGAGAGGTGGTTGTGGGAAGCCTAGGTTTCAAGCTCAATGAAGAAGCCATGCCTGTCATGTTTTTAGATCAGAGTTCAGGTCTTCGGATACGGCTAGACAAAGCATCAAAACCTCCTGGTATCTCTCATTCGCTTGGCGTTCCCATTAAGACAGGAGATTGTATCGTTGGCATTGAGGGGCTCTCACAATCTCAAGATGGAAGGATACTTCAAATAGATTACCTTCTTAAAAATTTCGGTCCGGAGGTCATGCTCCTTGAGCCAAGGGATTATGGAAGGTTTGGAAATCTAATAGATGCATCCGGCTTTAGCATTCCGGCGTCAGATTATAAGATGCTTGGTCCAGCCGTTCCTCCGGGAGGCACTCTAGAGGGTTATTTGACCTACACAATCCCTTATGGTTCTGATCCGCTGTACCTCATCTTCTGGCCTCCGGAAGAAGATGCAGTCCTGTTTGATCTAGGCTTGTAGTCCGGGCGCTAATCGAGGGCATAAGGGCCAATCCTTAGAAATTATCTCCAAGCCAGGAAATCTAAAAACGCGATATGATGACGTTCTCTCACAAATAAAAGAAAAAGCGCTCCCGTTTGTGGAGCTCTTCTATCAATCAATGTTTAGACGCACGGCAGCCAGTCAACGCTTATCTGGTTGCAGGTACTGTTGCCCCATAACTGGATGAACTTCTCAATGGAAAATACTCCCGTCAAATCTTCAACGCTCCTGCCCCATTCATTGTGCCGTCCCTTGCTATTAGTAGCCGGATCTCTGGATATCCATCCGATGTGAGCCACGCCGATGACATTGGCGTTGATGTTGGCTTCCAGGACGCCTGTGCAGCAGGGAGTGCCTGCCTGCTCTCCATTGTCGTTGTACAACCTGGTCTTAACTTCGGTAGTTTTTTGTAGGTGCTCCGCGTGAGTATACATCTCAGTTAATACAGCACCGATCTTGTAATTTTGGACGCATAGCTTGTCGATCCACTTCTGGTCATAGGTGCCTGTCTGATAACTAACCGGCATGTACTCTAGTTCCTGGTCAGATGTGTAGTTGATATAGTCATGGGGTGCGTTGCTGCCAAAACAGTCTCCGCCTACTCCCACCTGCCTTTCCGCCTCGAGCTCTATGTTGGAAGTTATGACGTTCCCGCTTCCAGATTGCTTCTGAACTAGCTTAGCTCCATTATATCCATCTTGGGTTGAGATGACGATCTCTAGATTTCTATACCCCACTCCTTTTATGGAAGACTTCTCGTACATGTAATTGGCAGCACTTGCCACGCCCATTAAGGCTATGGCGATTACCACTAGTACCGCTAGGTGTCGCTTCATTCCACACTTACCTCCTTAGACCCGGATAATCATGCAAAGGAACTACAAGCCATTGCAATTCCTCGCCAATGCTTGTATTAAGCCAGCGCGATAGCAGACCTATTACAAGCTATGCCGGGCTAACCTTATCTCCCAGTACCCTTACACTCATGGCTAGTCAGCTAGGCTGCTATTTCAACGTTTTGGCAGGGATTTGGATTTAGGAGACGGCTAAAGGAAATTATATATTATCTCAGCTATTTAGTGGATTAATTGACGCATTCAGGGACGTGCTAAAAATTAAATAAGTAAGAAAGAAAATTAAAAAAGAGGTCCTGAAGACTTGGAGAAGGCATCCAAACGATTCATGAAATTGTTGCACGAGTTGCTGGTGCATGGATCGCTAAAGACGGGAGGCTTGTCATTAGATTTGGCGCAAGTGCCATCGAAGCAGAAGCTTCCGAAGCTCGGTCGGTTATCGCGGAATAGCAGCCTTCTGTTTATCTCGAACGAACCCCAATATTCCTCATGCTCCTTCACGCTCTTTTGGCCCGGCAATACTTGCTTGGCGTCCAGGAGGTAGAATCCCGTAAAGTTGTTTGCAGTCCTAAAATCGGCCATCTTTTTGAGTGAGCCTGTATGGTGCAGGTTGAAGTCTTGGTTCTTGAACTCCATCTGCTGGACATTGTAACTCTCTAGGATCCGAGCACCTACTCCTCCGAATACGGCAGAACTCTTGAATGCTTCGGTTCCAAAAAGAGCATCTCCAGGATTTATGGCATTGTAGTTGTCCACGGCATCTTGCTCTTCGAAATTGGGATTGCGGCCTTTTGCTTCATCCACGAGATATTCGTTTTTCACCAGTGCATCAACGCTGCCGCTAAACGTGATATCTTTATTGGACTTGATGCCCGAGTCCATGGACCTTACATCCTTGTTTATTTGGAATTGGCCTGTCCCGCTTACCACAGTCTCCGATGCGTAATCAAAATCTTGAATCTTGAACGACTCTGAATCGGACCCAGGATTCCTGCACTTAGCCGATGCTTCAACCAGGAAACAGTAATCTCCTGCCAAAGCATTCATATCAGGCGTTATCGCAAGTGATTCCGAACGAGATACTCCGGCCGGTATTTTCATGCATTTTTCAGTCCAGCTAAACCAATCTATGTTACATTTCTGTGGATTTATGCTGATATTGGCATCCACCTCAGAAAGGCCCTCGTTTTTTACAGATACTACATATTCCATAGCCTTTCCTGGTGTTGTATAATGGCCGTCTGGCTCAGATACGGGACCTGTAATCGACACAGAGACTATTAGATTGCCTTGGGGAGACGGACAGCATGTCGG
>Ga0208980_10002918_pt1 | contig 10372 bp, 9 predicted proteins | sample WetSurMetagenome_3_FD_187993 | JGI IMG/M metagenome (GOLD analysis project Ga0208980, IMG submission 187993) | Wetland microbial communities from Twitchell Island in the Sacramento Delta, sample from surface sediment Aug2011 Site A1 Bulk (version 2) | ecosystem: Environmental > Aquatic > Marine...
CTTACAATAGCCGTTATCAGAGAGGAGGAAAAGATAAGCCTCGATGATATCCTGTCCGATGATTCAACCTTTATTGATCAATTCATAAAGCGCAAGTTTGAGGAATCCGGCAAGGATTTTTTCGGCAAGCGGGATGATATTGTGGTTACACTTAATCCTCCCGATGACTTCAGGCTGTCCAGGCATGATTGGCTCGTGATCATCGCCAGGGAAAAACCTTCGGATCCGGGCATTATAGGAAAATTGGTAGGAGGCGATTTATAAGAAATATATGAAAGCTCTTGATGCCATAAAAAAGTCTATTATATTCAGCTCTCTTGAAGAGGACCAGCTTTCCGAAATCCTTAGTATCACAAGGGAAAAAAGGTTTAATAAAAATGAGATCATTATGCAGGAGGGTGAACAGGGAGATACAATGTTTCTTGTTGTCGAAGGTGAGGTCGGTGTCTCAAAGAGTCTGACCATGAAATTTGGAGACAACGATTTCAGACAGACAGAGAAGGTCCTTACAAGTTTTAAACCTGACGATCATGTGGTCTTCGGCGAGATGGCACTTATCGGGCAGGACAACCGTTCGGCTTCAATCATCGCAAGAACAGATTGCCTGTTCCTTGAGATAAACAGGGCTGACTTTCTTAAACTGATTGAAGACAAGCCCGGCTTGGGCGTTATAATATTGGTGAAACTTTCTGAATTATTGATAAACAGGCTCAAGCAGTCAAGTCAGGACATCATCCGACTCACAACTGCACTGTCTATAGCGCTCAGCAAATGAAAAATCAGATCTTACTCTTAATTTTAATCCCATTCATAATGACTTCCTGCATCAGCAGAAGACCTTATGTAGAGGTAATAGGCCCTGCACCTTCAAAGAGCACCACTCGACCCGAAGAAACGAAAAAGACCCCCGGCGATTACTATATTGTTAACGGAGAACGCTATTATCCCCTGCCTGACTCCATGGGCTTCATCGAGACCGGCAAGGCATCTTGGTATGGTGAGGACTTTCATGGCCGGCCTACCTCCAGCGGTGAAAAATATGACATGTATAAAAAAACAGGGGCACACAAGACACTCCCCTTGGGCACTTATGTGAAGGTTATCAACCTTGAAAACAACTCTTCCACCATTGTCAGAATCAATGATCGAGGGCCTTTTGTAAAGGGCCGGATCATCGACCTCTCCTATGGCGCGGCTAATGAAATAGATATGGCGGATAAGGGACTTGCTGACGTAAAGGTCATAGCACTAGGTAAAGAAATCGGTGAGATGCCATCTGAAAACGGTTCATCTCCCATACTGGATCTTAAGGACTTTGAAACAGGGGAGTTTACCGTACAGGTGGGGGCCTTTAAGGAAAGGGGAAATGCCCTTAATCTTGCTGAACGATTAAAGGCAGATTTCGATTATGTTAATGTTATGGAATATGCCGATAAAGACAACCGGGTTTTCTACAGGGTCCACGTATCCAAATCTACTGCATTGGCCAGGGCTGGGGAGTTTAAAAAGAAACTGGAGGATATGGGCTTTACGGATGCATTTGTCCTCAGGATCTGAATCACTCGTTGATATTCTTTCTGATGACGCCGGAGGCCTTATAAACAACCACCTTTCTTGCCCTTAGCTGAAGGTCTTCAGTTGTTTGAGGATTTCTGCCCCTTCTCTCTTTTTTACCTCTTACCAGAAATTTTCCAAACCCGCTTATAAGGACATCCTCCTCTTTTACGAGAGCCCCCTTGATAATCTCAAAGAGGTTCTCTACAACCGAGCGGGATTTGCTTTTGCTGAGCCCCACATCATTATACACATCATTTATCATCGTCTCTTTGGTTAAAGCCATTTTTCTCCTCCTCTTGTTAAGCTTCTTGGAGTTGAATCGGATAACATGCTAAAATCCCCGCGAATTTCAAGATAATGAATTATGATATTATTAGTGTCAAGCCTTTTTATAGCCATATTTTTCCTTAAGTCTTTCACAGACAAGAGGCGGAACCAATCCTGAGATGTTTCCATTAAGACTTGCGGCCTCTTTTATTATCGTGGAGCTTGTATAAAACCACTTGTAATCCGTCATAAGGAACACTGACTGCACATCCCTGTTGAGCTTCCTGTTCATAAGGGCCAGCTGGAATTCGAATTCAAAATCCGAAAGCGCCCTAAGTCCCCTTACAATGACATTTGCCCCCTTCTGGACCGCGTAGTCAACAAGCAGCCCGTCGAAGGAGTCCACCTCGATATTCTCCTTATCTCCCAGGATCTGCTTTATCATGTCTATTCTTTCCTCCAGGGAAAAAAGCGGGATCTTCTTCGGGTTTATAAGTATCGCTACAATTAGCTTGTCGAAGATCTTAAGGGATCTGTTGAGAATGCTGAGATGACCGTTGGTCAGGGGATCAAAGGTGCCGGGATAAATTGCAATAGTCTGCTTCATATCAATTCTCTCTTTTATAGATATCTATCTTTGTCTCTCCGTATATCCGTGTATCGGACAAAAGAAGGGCTCCCATCCTTTCCGGCAGCCGGTCATTTTCTGATGACTCTGTTACCACAAATGCATGCTCAGACAGGATGCCGCTATCGGAAATCATCGCAAGGACAGGAGGAATAATTCCTTTTCCGTAAGGCGGATCAACAAACGCTAGATCAACTCCCCCCTTTATCGACAGGGATTCAAAGGCCAAACCTTTTATTATGTCCTTTTTCAAAACCTTACATATATCCTGATATCCGCATAGATTCAAATTTTTATTGATTATCTTTATAGCTTGATCTGATTTGTCTATGAATATCACCCATTCAGCACCCCGGCTTAAGGCCTCGATCCCTAATATGCCCGTGCCTGCGAAGATATCAAGCGCCCTGATGCCGGTCATGTCCTGGCCCAGGATATTAAAAATAGCCTCCCTGACCTTGCTGGCAGTGGGTCTTATGTCCATGCCCTTCAGGAATGAAAGTATCCTGCCCCTTGACCTGCCGCCCGTAATCTTCATCGGGCATTACCTGATGATCTTCTGGTCGGTTTCCTCTTCAATCTTATTACTATCACCGCTATGGAGTAAAGCCTCCTCAGCATTATTTTTCGGCAACGGGTGTTTATGGAAATGGTATAGGGAAACAATGGGTCCGGAGAAGACATAGGGTATAAAGAACAGGAAAAGAAGGACATTGGGTTTATATAGGATGACGGTACAGACTAAAATAATTGCAACCAGGAAATTAAAAGGTTTCTGGTTTCTTATATTAAATTCTTTGAAGCTGTAGTAACGTAAGGAACTGACCATAAGAAAGGATAAGAAATAGATCATAAAAATAATTATTTTATGCTTTATTTCGGATAAGCTGTTAATGTCACTGGCAAACAGGACCATAGAGGAAATAGATATGGCCGCAGCAGGTATCGGCAATCCTTTGAAATAGGAGCTGTCTGATGAACTCTTTTCCACATTAAACCTGGCAAGCCGAAGTGCGCCGCAGATCACATACAAACATGCTGCAATCCAGCCCAGACGATGGAAGGGTTCCAGTGCCCATAAAAAGGCCAGGATAGCCGGTGCTACACCGAACGCAACAAGGTCTGAGAGTGAATCATATTCGGTTCCGAAATGACTGGCTGTGTTGGTGATCCGGGCAACCCTGCCGTCAAGACTGTCGAATATGGCTGAAATAATAATAGCTATGGCCGCCGCCTTAAATTCCAACTGAATAGATGCGATGATGGCATAAAATCCGCTGAAAAGACTCGCAGATGTTATTAGATTCGGAAGGATATAAATACCCTTCCTGTCTAAATCTCTGTATCTTTTATTTTTTTTCCGTTTTATCTTCATGACAAATACCCTATTATAGTTTTACCTGCCTTTACTTTTTCCCTTGCCCGGATATTGATCCGACTCTCCGCAGGCAAATAGACATCCACCCTTGACCCGAACCTTATTAGCCCGAACCTTTGCCCTGCCTTAACATCATCCCGTTCTTTAATCCAGCAGACTATCCGTCTGGCAATCAATCCTGCTATCTGAACAAACACTATCTTTTGTCCATTCCCGGCATCAAGGGCTACGATGTTATTTTCATTCTGCTCGGACGCCTTATCCAGGTTGGCTGAAAAAAATTTGCCTGGATTATATTTTATCCCGGAGATCCTTCCCCTAACAGGTATGCGGTTCACATGGACATTAAAAACAGACATGAATATGCTTATCTTTAATGCTGGTTCGCCCAGTTTGTTACTGCTATCATCAAGGTGCCTGATATCAATTATAGTGCCGTCTGCGGGAGAAAGCACCGCATCATCTCCTGCATTTCCATCACGTTCGGGATCCCTGAAAAAATAAATTGCGAACAGGGTCATCAATCCCAGCAGTATCGCAATAGAAAAAACTCCACAGTAAAACAGGAGTATTGTGATGACTAACCCGGGGATTATAAAAGGCAGCCCTTCTCTGGCCACAGGCAATTTATTTTCTATACGGGTCATTCGTATTTCAGATTGTACCATTTAATTATTATTTTTATAGATATTTCTATCAGTTATTCGATTTAATGTGTCCTGTATATTATTTATTATCCCACTGTTTGTCAATGGCCATATTTTTAATCACTTTCGGGGGTTAGGCGTCTGAAATTCTTGGGGCGACAGATAAGGACCCCTCTATCCGGTGAAACAGGCAATTTCAGGGACTATGGATTCCAGAATTAGATGGTTCAAACGAAAATCTTCTTAAAAAACCCTCCAATTTCGGGAAAATTATACAATGGCTTTAAGCAGATACTAACCGGACATTACTGACTCTGGCTTATTCATTTTTATTGCTTAAGCCAGCTTATAAAAAATAGATAGTTTAGTATGTAAAATATGAATAAATTGTGCACAATGTAAAACAGGTTGAAATACGTTTGAAAAGTTGTCAGATTTCTTATATATTTTCTTTATTAAAGACAAACGCCCGTTCCGGGCCGTAACTTAAATGAGCCATAGCAAATCTATCCTGCGCGATGACCTGAACGGATAGCCTGTTCAGGTTTTGCATATGGGGTCTATCAGCAAAGGTTTGTAAACCAAGGGGAAAAAATGAAAAAAATCATTCTTATAACAATTGGGCTCGTTTTCCTTGCTTTTTTAGGATGGCGAATCATCTCTCTATTCACTGGTGCGGAACAATCCGGGATGCGGGGACAGGGACAAGGACAGGCGGTAGCCGTAGAGGTATCCAATGCAGTCATTAAACCCATAAAGGAGATCAGGGAATTCACAGGCACGGTATATCCTGTTTATCAATATATCATCTCCCCCAAAGTATCAGGCAGGGTGGTTATGATCACAAAAAGAATCGGTGACTGGGTTAATAAGGGGGAGGTTATCGCACGTCTTGATGATGCCGAGTATCAGCAGGCGATCCTTGAGGCCGAGGCGAACCTTAAAATAGCCAAGGCGACTCTTTCCGAATCTGAAAGCGCGTTTGAGCTGGCAAAACAGGAGCTTGAGAGGGAGAAGTCCCTCCAGGAAAAGGGGATTGCATCTTCATCGGAACTGGATACCGCATCGACCAGCTATGATACCCAGAAATCGCGCCTGGGACTCTGGGAAGCAACGGTTCAAAAGAATGAGGCAGCGCTTAAATCCGCAGAAATCCGTCTGGGCTATACCGTCCTTACTGTTACCGAACCGGGCTTTATCGGCGAGAGATATGTGGATGAAGGCAGCCTCCTTTCTCCCAATTCTCCTCTGGTCTCAATAGTCGGTATTGATTCGGTTATCATACAGGCAACTATTATCGAAAAGGATTACGGCCGCATCAAGGTCGGTCAGCCTGCTGAAGTGAAGGTGGATGCCTTCTCTGAAACTGTATTTACCGGCAAGGTGGCACGCATTGCACCCGTACTGGAAGAGGCATCGCGCGTGGCAAAGGTTGAAGTGGAGGTCGAAAATAGGGAGCGCCTCTTGAAACCCGGCATGTTTGCCAGAATAAGTGTTGTTCTTAAGGAAAAGAAGGCTGTTCAGGTAATCCCCTCTGAAGCAATAATAAAGAGTGGCGGCAAGGAAGGAATATTTGTTGTTGAAAAAGATCCGGCTTCAGAAAAAAAGATTGCCAAGCATTATAATGTTGAGACCGGCATCTCCACAGGAACAGAAACTGAGATTATTTCTCCTGAGATAAAAGGCCCCGTGGTTATTCTTGGTCAACACCTCCTGCAGAACGGCGGCCCTGTAACTTTTACCGGGACCTCCGATGATTCCTCTCCCGAGAAGATCGGCAGAGAATCATCAGAACCTATTAAGGAGACAGGGCGATGATTGCAAAAGCCTCCGTTAACAGACCTGTTCTTACAACAATAGTCTTTTTGATTATAATCCTTATCGGGGCAGTCTCATTCCAGCGGCTCTCCATTGATTTTATGCCATCGGTTGAATACCCCACTATAACCGTATCCGCCAGCTACGGGAATGTAGGACCCCAGGAGATAGAGGAGCTTATAACACGACCCCTGGAGGAGTCCCTGGCCGCGGTCCAGGGGGTGGAAGAGATATCTTCAACCTCCTCCGAAGGAAGCAGCAGGGTCAGCGTTTCCTTTGAATGGGGCACTGATCTGGATGTCGCAACAAATGATGTTCGTGAACGTATAGACCAAGTCTCCCGTGCCCTGCCTGACGATGTCGAGCGTCCGAGCATTAGGAAATTCGATGTGAACTCGATGCCCATACTCTATCTAGGCGTTTCAAGCAATATGGGCCTCCTGGATCTGCGCGAGGTAATAGAAGACCAGGTGCAGTATCGCCTGGAAAGGGTAAATGGGGTTGCATCTACGAGCATAAGGGGAGGGTTAACCAGGGAAATACATGTAAACCTCCAGGCCGCAAAACTCAAGGCCCTGGGACTGTCGCCGCAGACAGTTATTACCGCGCTAAACAATGAAAATCTCAATGTCCCGGCAGGCACCTATGAAAAGGGCAACTCGGATATACTCATCAGGACCCAAGGGGAATTCAGCTCATTAAACGATATCAGCGAAACTGTGGTGACTATCAAGGGCGGCACGCCAATCAGGGTCGGAGATATCGCCGAGGTGGAAGATTCATGGCAGGAGATTACCCACCTGAGCCGCATCAACGGCGAAGAAGGCCTGAACCTCCAGATATATAAACAGTCAGGGTCAAATACCGTTGAGGTTGCTCAGGCGGTAAAGGCAGAGATAGCAAAAATCAACCTTGACCTCCCTCAGATTAAGATCTTTACCATCTCAGATCAATCGAAGTACATAGAACAGTCCATCAGTGATGTAGGGTTCTCGGCCATAATCGGGGGCATACTTGCCGTGCTTATCCTGTTCCTGATGTTGAGGAATATATCCAGCACGTTTATAATCGCAACCGCCATCCCGATCTCCATTATCGCAACCTTTGCTCTTTTATATTTTGGCGGTTTTACCCTTAATGTAATTACCTTCGGGGGCCTTGCCCTGGGAATCGGGATGCTTGTGGACGATTCCATCGTAGTCCTTGAGAACATCTACCGACATCGCGAGGGAGGCCTTAATGCCATTGACAGCACGATAACCGGCACTTCAGAGGTCGTTGCTGCGGTAGTGGCGAGCACCCTTACCACCCTGGTCGTCTTTATTCCTGTTGTCTTCATCCAGGGGATGTCAGGCATTATATACAAGCAAATGGCCTACGTTGTATGTTTTTCCCTCATGTGCTCACTTTTTGTTGCATTGAGCCTTGTACCCATGCTGGCATCGCGTTTTCTTCACTACACCCCTCCGGAACACTATGACGGAGAAAACCTCCTGCACAGGTTTTATTCATTCAGCGAAGCCGGATTCAAGAAGGTGGAGCAATATTACAGCGCCTTTCTGAAATGGTCGCTTGGCCATCGCAAAACCATCCTTTTAATAACAGCGGGACTTTTTATTATTTCGGTTTTTCTTGTGCGTTTTATAGGGGTTGAACTGATGCCTGCAAGCGACGAAGGCCAGGTCAGCGTCAATCTCAAGATGGCGGTAGGGACAACATTGGAGCCGATGGACAAGGTCACCTTGCATGCTGAAAAGATTATCCGCAAAGAGGTGCCTGAGATGACATCCATGCTCTCGGACATAGGCGGAGGCGGGTGGCGATCCTCAGGCAGCAATTCCTCCACTATCAATATCTATCTTCTCCCCAAGGATCAACGCAAACGCAGCAGCGAAGACGTGGCCAACGACCTGCGTCGATTGCTGTCCGGCATGCCCGGGGTGACCGTCACGGCAAGACAGTCCACGAATTTCATGCTCAGGATGACATCCTCAAACACGGACAGCATCAGCATCGAGGTGCGTGGATATGACCTTGACACCGCGAAAGAACTCGCCATAAAGGTAGATGAGTTAGTAAAAGCGGTCCCTGGAATCACCGATACGACCATCAGCCGCGATGAGGGAAGGCCTGAACAGATCTTAAGAATTGACCGGAAGAAGGCCGCTGACATGGGGTTGACCGTGTCCCTGATAGGAAAGGCGCTTGAAACAGCGGTTAGCGGGTCAACCGCATCCTATCTTCGTGAAAGCGGAAATGAATACAAGATACTGGTGAGGCTCAGCGAAAAGGACAGGACCGATCTGGCGGACCTGCTTGATCTTGCCGTCATCAACAACCGGGGCGAACCTGTAGTATTGAGGAATGTTCTCGTTTCCGAATCCCAGGAAGGGCCTACCCAGATAGAGAGGAAGGACCAGGAAAGGATCATCTCGATCAGGGCCAATTTCACAGGAAGGGATATGGGGTCGGTAATTTCTGATATAAGAACCCAGTTGCGCTCAATTCCTATTCCCAAGGATTTCTCTATCCAGTTCGGCTCTGATTATGAAGAACAGCGGAAGTCATTCAGGGAACTCATGATAGGGTGTATTATGGCCATTGTCCTTATCTACATGGTCCTGGCCGGACAATACGAATCCTTCAAGGACCCCTTTATAATCCTGTTTTCCATTCCCATGGCATTGATAGGGGTTACGGTGATCATGATACTTTTCAACACAACCTTCAGCATGTATGCATTTATCGGAGCCATTATCATGGCCGGGATTGTTGTCAAAAACGCCATTCTCCTGGTTGATTATACAAACCAGCTGGTACAGATTCACGGAATGGAGCTTTATGAAGCTATCAGCCTTGGAGGTGCAAGGCGGCTGCGCCCAATTATCATGACGACCCTTGCTACTGTCCTCGGCATGCTCCCCCTTTCATTAGGCCTGGGAGAAGGAGGCGAAACACAGGTGCCTATGGCGCGTGTAGTCATAGGCGGCCTTCTCAGCTCCACGCTGATAACGCTGGTCCTTATACCTGTGGTCTATTCTATTTTCTATCGGAAACAAAAATCTAAAAATATCACGGTGACACAATGAAACCCTCTGCATTTACCGTTATAAGTTTAAAAAACATTACTGCCAGGATATTGTTTATCTTCCTGATCTTTTTCTCTGTTGATTCCCCGGCCGGGCAGAATATCGATATATCAGGTGATATCTTTAAGGATCTCTCAGGGGGAACCGTGGTTAATGTAGGTGTCCAGGACTCTATACTTGCCGCCCTGGAAAACAACCCTGTCGTGGCCATTCAGCGACTTGAACCCCAGAAGGCTATGGATGTTGTGAGTGAGCAGCGCTCGGAATTTGATCCGGAGTTCAGCATCTCAGCCAGCAAGAGCAAGAACATAACAGAGGCTCAATTGGGTACACGGCCTGAACCAATTGAGCTGACCTCGGAACGCTCAAGAGTGGCTGCCGGGATCTCTGAGACCCTGCCGACCGGAACGACCCTTTCCTTGAACGCAAACATGAGCGGCTCTGTTTCAAGCCTTTATACCGACCAGGCCACAGGCAATTTAGAGATTAGCCTTACGCAATCACTGTTGCGGGGCTTTGGCACGGGGGCCAACCTGGCAAGCCTCCGAAAGGCAAAGATAGACGTGGATATCTCACAGTATGAATTAAAAGCTGTCGCAGAAAACCTTGTGGCCAGCGTCGAAAAGGCATACTGGAGCCTCTATCTTGCCGCTGAGAATATATCCATTGTAAAGGAGTCCCTTGCGCTGGTGGAGCGGCAGATGAATGAATCAATGGAACGGGTGGCTGTCGGTAAGCTTGCGGAGATAGAGCTCGCCGCAGTAAATGCTGAGGTGGCATACCAGCGTGAAGCCCTTATAAATGCCCAAGGCAGTTATGAAAAGGCCAGATTGGAGTTCCTGTATCTCCTTAACCCAGAGGGAAAGGACATGTGGTCCATGGTTCCCGTGACCATGGATGATCCCTTCATTCCGGAGGCTGCCATGGATTCGGTTGCCGTGCATGAGGAACTCGGGTTAAAGTACCGCGCAGACCTTCAGCAGGCAAG
>Ga0208980_10002919_pt1 | contig 10370 bp, 9 predicted proteins | sample WetSurMetagenome_3_FD_187993 | JGI IMG/M metagenome (GOLD analysis project Ga0208980, IMG submission 187993) | Wetland microbial communities from Twitchell Island in the Sacramento Delta, sample from surface sediment Aug2011 Site A1 Bulk (version 2) | ecosystem: Environmental > Aquatic > Marine...
GGCGTCGACCTGGAAACTGACACGGATGCGCGCCCCGCCCGCCACCATCGGCGGAATGCCGCGCAGTTCGAAGCGTGCGAGCGAGCGGCAATCCGCGACGAGTTCGCGCTCGCCCTGCACGACATGCAGGGCGAGTGCCGTCTGGCCGTCCTTGAAGGTCGTGAAATCCTGGGCGCGCGCGGTCGGAATCGTGCTGTTGCGCGGGACGATGCGCTCGACGAGTCCACCCATCGTCTCCAGGCCCAGCGAAAGCGGGATCACGTCGAGCAGCAGCAACTGCTCGCCCTGCGCGTTTCCGGCCAGCTGGTGGGCCTGGATCGCGGCGCCGAGCGCGACGACTTCATCCGGGTTCATGTCGGTCAGCGGCGCCTGGCCGAAGAAGGCGGCGACGGCCGCCTGGACCATCGGCATGCGCGTCGAGCCACCGACCATCACGACACCCTTCACCTCTTCGCGCGCGGCTTTCGCGTCGCGCAGCACCTTGCGCAGCGCGCCCACCGTTCTCTCGACGAGCTCGTGCGTCAATGCGACGAACTGCTCGCGCTCGACGCGCACCGACAGCTCGCCGCCGTCGATCGGGCAAGCGATGGTCGCGTGGTCCGCGGTGCTGAGCTTTTCCTTCGCCGCCCGCGCAGCGACGAGCACCGCGCGCTTGTCCTGCGGCGTGCGTGCGGCCAGCCCTTCCTGTGCCAGCGCCCAGTCGGCGAGCATGCGGTCGAAGTCGTCGCCGCCGAGCGCCGAGTCGCCGCCGGTGGCGACGACCTCGAACACGCCGTGGCTGAGCCGCAGCAGCGAGATGTCGAAGGTGCCGCCGCCGAGGTCGTACACCGCGTACAGGCCTTCCGCGCCGTGCTCGAGGCCGTAGGCCACAGCGGCGGCTGTCGGTTCGTTGATCAGACGCAACACGTTCAGTCCGGCGAGCTGCGCGGCGTCCTTCGTCGCCTGGCGCTGGGCGTCGTCGAAATACGCCGGCACCGTGATGACGGCACCGAAGATTTCGTCGTCGAAGCTGTCTTCGGCGCGCTGGCGAAGCGTCGACAGGATTTCCGCCGACACCTCGACTGGCGACTTCACGCCGGCGACGGTGCGCAGCTGGACCATGCCGGGAGCGTCGACGAAGTCGTAGGGCAGCTTCTCGCGCTGTGCGATGTCGGCCAGGCCGCGACCCATGAAGCGCTTGACGGAGACGATGGTGTTGCGCGGGTCGAGCGCGGCGTCGGCGAACGCGTCGGCACCGACCTGGCTGCGCGCCTGGCCGCGCTCGTCGACGAGGTAGCGCACGACCGACGGCAGGATCGCGCGGCCATGCGCGTCGGGAAGGCATTCGGCGATGCCGCTGCGCACCGCCGCCACCAGGGAATGCGTCGTACCGAGGTCGATGCCGACGGCGATGCGTCGCTGGTGCGGGTCCGGCGTTGCGCCGGGTTCGGAGAGCTGGAGCAGGGCCATGCGCCTATTGTCCCAGCGCTTCGAGACGCTGATCGATCTGCTCGGCGAAGCGCTCGACGAACATCAGGGCGCGCACCAGGCGCGCGGCGTCCGCTGTGTCGCCCGCGTCGTCGAGCGCGCTGCCCAGGCGCCGCAGCAGTGACCGGCGCGAATCCACGACGTCGCCGGCCAGGTCTTCGACGTCCTGCAGCGTGTGCGCCTCGGCGAGTGCCTCGCGCCACTGCATCTGCTGCTGCAGGAATTCCGCCGGCATCGCCGTGTTGTTCTCGGCGTCGATCGCGACGCCGCGGAGCTCGCACAGGCAGGCCGCCCGCCGAAGCGGATCCTTCAGGCGCTGATAGGCCTCGTTCACGCGCAGCGACCATTGCATCGCAACGCGTTGCGCCGCGGGACCCTCGGCGCTGAAGCGGTCGGGGTGCACCTCGGACTGCAGTTCGCGCCAGCGCGCGTCGAGCACGGCGCGGTCCTGCGCGAAGCGCTGCGGCACGCCGAAGAGTTGGAAGTCGGTGTCGGTCAGTTGCATGGTCGGGGGCGGGGGGCACGCCGATCGCGACGCCGGCCGCAAGGCCGGTGCGGTCTCTCGCCGCGCCCTTCTGGGGACTCGGCCTGCAGGCCTGCCGGCCTTCGGTAGGCGAGCGCCAGGCCGCAGGACCTGGCGGTCGTCCGACCTCAGACCCTGAACGACTCGCCGCAGCCGCAGCGGTCCTTCTCGCGCGGATTGTGGAACTTGAAACCCTCGTTCAGGCCTTCGCGAACGAAGTCGAGTTCGGTGCCGTCGAGGTAGGGCAGGCTCTTGGGATCGATCAACACTTTCACGCCGTGGCCTTCGAACACGATGTCCTCGGGCGCGACGGCGTCGGCGAATTCGAGCTTGTAGGCGAGGCCCGAACAGCCCGTCGTCTTGACGCCGAGCCGCACGCCAACGCCCTTGCCACGCCGTGCGATGTTGCGGGAGACATGCCGCGCGGCGGCTTCGGTCAGGGTGACTGCCATGGGATCAGTGGGTCTGGGGTTCCGTCGCACTCGCGACGCCGGCTGCGATGCGGGCCTTGTAGTCGTTGACGGCGGCCTTGATCGCGTCTTCGGCCAGGATGGAGCAGTGAATCTTCACCGGTGGCAGTGCGAGCTCCTGTGCGATCTGCGTGTTGCGGATCGTCATCGCATCATCGAGCGACTTGCCCTTGACCCATTCCGTCACCAGCGAACTCGACGCGATCGCCGAGCCGCAGCCGTAGGTCTTGAACTTCGCATCCTCGATCAATCCGGTGTGCGGGTTGACCTTGATCTGCAGCTTCATCACGTCGCCGCAGGCCGGCGCGCCCACCATGCCGGTGCCGACGCCTTCGTCACCCTTGGCGAAGGATCCGACATTGCGCGGATTCTCGTAATGGTCGATCACCTTTTCACTGTAGGCCATGCAACTTCTCCAACTTCGATTTCAATGTGCCGACCACTGGATCGCACTGATGTCGACACCGTCCTTGAACATCTCCCAAAGCGGCGAGAGTTCGCGCAGCTTCGCGACGTTCTGCGTGATCGCGCTGATCGCGTAGTCGATCTCCTCCACCGTCGTGAAACGACCGATCGTCATGCGCAACGACGAGTGGGCGAGCTCGTCGCTGCGGCCCAGCGCGCGAAGCACGTAGCTCGGCTCCAGGCTCGCCGAAGTGCAGGCCGAGCCCGACGACAGCGCGAGGCCCTTGATCCCCATGATCAGCGACTCGCCCTCGACGAAGTTGAACGACATGTTCAGGTTGTGCGGGACGCGCTTGTCCAGGTGCCCATTGACGAACACCTGCTCGATCCCCTGCAGCCCCGTGAGCAGCCGCTGCTGAAGCATGCGGATGCGTTCCTGTTCGACGCCCATTTCCTCGCGCGCGATCCGGAATGCCACGCCCATGCCGACGATCTGGTGCGTCGGCAAGGTCCCCGAGCGCATGCCACGTTCGTGCCCCCCGCCGTGCATCTGCGCCTCCAGGCGCACGCGCGGTTTGCGCCGCACATACAGGGCGCCGATGCCCTTGGGCCCATAGGTCTTGTGCGACGCCAGGCTCATCAGGTCGACCGGCAAGGTGGCCAGATCGATCGCGACTTTCCCCGTTGCCTGCGCCGCATCCACGTGCAAGAGGATGCCGCGCTCGCGGCACATCGCACCGATCGCGGCGATGTCCTGGATCACCCCGATCTCGTTGTTGACGAACATCACCGACACCAGGATCGTGTCGGGGCGCAGCGCGGCCTTCAGCCGGTCGAGATCGAGCAGGCCGTCCTCCTGCACGTCGAGGTAGGTCACCTCGAAGCCCTGGCGCTCGAGCTCGCGCGTCGTGTCCAGAACCGCCTTGTGCTCGGTCTTCACCGTGACGAGGTGCTTGCCGCGCGTCTTGTAGAAATGCGCCGCGCCCTTCAATGCGAGGTTGTTCGACTCGGTCGCGCCGCTGGTCCAGACGATCTCGCGCGGGTCCGCACCGACGAGCTCGGCAACCTGCGCACGGCTCTTCTCGACGACCTCTTCGGCCTCCCACCCCCAGGCATGGCTGCGTGAGGCCGGGTTGCCGAAGTGCTCGCGCAGCCAGGGAATCATCGCGTCGACGACGCGCGGATCGACCGGCGTCGTCGCGCCGTAATCCATGTAGATCGGGAAATGCGGGGTCATGGGAGATCGCTGGATCGGTTCAGGGCCGGGCTACCACCGGGTGGCCCGCCGGGCGGGCAGACTCGGCGAGCTTGCTTCGCCTCCAGGCTGCCGAGCCTGGAGGCGAAAGCCGCGCTCACTTCGAGTAGGCGCCGCCGAGCGCGAACACGGAATTGGGGGCCGTGATCTTGATGCGCTTGACGACGGGCTCGGTCGAGATGGCCCGCTTGACGGGCTGGCCCTGCACCGCGACGCCCTTGGCAAGCTGCTCGTCGACGAGCTTGCGCAGCGAGATCGACTCGAGATACTCGATCATCCGCGCGTTCAGGCTGGACCACAGGTCGTGCGTCATGCAGCGGCCCGTGTCTTCGCCCATGCAGTTCTCCTTGCCCTGGCATCCGGTCGCGTCGATCGGCTCGTCGACCGCGACGATGATGTCTGCAACGCTGATCTCGGACGAGCTGCGCCCGAGCGAGTAACCGCCACCTGGCCCGCGCGTGCTCTCGACGAGCTCGTGCCGGCGCAACCTGCCGAACAGTTGCTCGAGATAGGACAGCGAGATCTGCTGGCGTGCACTGATCGCCGCCAGCGCCACCGGGCCCTTGTTCTCGCGCAGCGCGAGGTCGATCATGGCCGTCACTGCGAAGCGACCTTTGGTTGTCAAGCGCATTTGAACCTCCTGAAGCTGCTCGTTGCACGACTGGCGAGCCCGCAGAGCGGGCCCACCGCTGGTCACGTGGGATCGACGTCGCCAGCCAGGCGGACCAGACCCTGACGTGTATCCGAGCGATTTGGTCGATCTTACCTGAGTCCGAGTGATTTGGTCAAGATTGAGCCCGGAAGTTCCGTCGGTGCGAACCCGGCACGAAGACTCCCGCTGCCTCGCTGCCGACCGCTCGACGAGATGCCACCCGGGGCATGTCGACCGTCTGCCGGACACTTCGCTCGACGATGCGATCGCTCAATGGCATGCCGGGCGATTAGCGTCATGCTTGATATGAAATCGAGTTGCTGTTGCCATGGAACCCGCCGCCATCCGCCGGATCGCCGACCGAGAGTGGGAGCTCGGCGGAAGCTGGACCGTGCGCGGCCTGGGTGAACTCGTGCACTCCCTCGATGCCGAGCCAGGCCAAGGCGGCGCGATCACGCTCGACGGGTCAGGCCTCGAGGCCATCGACACCGCGGGGGCTTGGGTCCTGCAGCGCTGGCTGACCCGGCATGGCGCGCAAGCCACGCGTCGGGGCTGGCCGGCACAGCCCGAGAGACTGATGTCGCTCGTCGCCGCGCATCCGCAAGCCCCGCTGCTGCAAGCAGCGCGCTACACGCCACTGGCTCGCGTCGGACGTCGCGCGGCGGCGGCGGCGCGGCAGACGCTCGGCTTGCTGAGCTTCATCGGCGAGACGGCACTGGCCGCGCTGCGCCTGCTCGCGCACCCTGACCGCATCCGCTGGCGCACGGTGCTGCGCAACATCCAGATCGGTGGCTTCGACGCCCTGCCGATCATTGGCTTGACCTCGTTCCTGCTCGGCATCGTCGTGGCCTACCAGGGCGCCGACCAGCTGCAGCACTACGGGGCCAATATCTTCGTCGTCGACCTCGTCGGCTACGCGATGCTGCGCGAGTTCGCGCCGCTGATCACCGCGATCATCATCGCCGGCCGCTCGGGTTCGGCGTATGCGGCGCAGATCGGCACGATGATCGTCACGGAAGAGATCGACGCGATGCGCACGATCGGCATCGATCCCATCGAGTTGCTCGTGCTGCCCAAGGTCATCGCGCTGCTCGTGGCGCTGCCGCTGCTGACGGTCTACGCCGACATGCTGGGCGTCTTCGGCGGCATGGTGATGGCGCGCGCCCAGCTCGACATCGGCATGCACGAATTCATCGACCGCTTCGGGCGTGAACTGCACGGCACGTCGCTGCTGGTGGGCGTGGGCAAGACGCTGGTCTTCGCACTGATCATCGCCGGCATCGGCTGCTTCCAGGGTTTCCGCACGCATGGCAGCGCCGACAGCGTCGGCCGCCAGACCACGCTCAGCGTCGTGCAATCGATCTTCCTCGTGATCGTCGCCGACGCGCTGTTTTCGGTCGTCTTCAGCCGGCTGGGGTTGTGAAATGCCGGACACCGATCTGGTCATCGAAATGCGCAAGGTGTGCACGCGCTTCGGCCGCAATGTCGTGCACGACGGGCTGGACCTGGAGGTGCGCCGCGGCGAGGTGTTCGCGATCGCCGGCGGCAGCGGCTCGGGCAAGTCGGTGCTGCTGCGCGAGATGATCCTGCTGCAGCGGCCGAACTCGGGCTCGATCCGCGTGCTCGGCGAAGACGTGGCCACGCTCGACGAGGAGCAATCGCTCGCGCTGCGCAAGCGCTGCGGCGTGATGTTCCAGCATGGCGGCCTGTTCGGTGCACTCACCGTGCGCGAGAACATCGGCCTTCCGCTGCGCGAACACAGTTCGCTCGACAGCGCGCTGATCGACAGCATCGCCGACTGGAAGCTCTCGCTCACCGGACTGGCGCCCGAAGCCGGCCTGAAGCAACCGGACGAGTTGAGCGGCGGCATGCTCAAGCGAGCGTCGCTCGCGCGCGCGATCGCGCTCGATCCGGAGTTGCTGTTCCTCGACGAGCCGACCTCGGGTCTCGACCCGGCCAGCGCCGCGGGTGTCGACGAACTGATCCGCCGCATGCACGAGTTGTTCGGGCTGACACTCGTGATGGTGACGCACGACCTGGACCTGCTGTGGCAGGTGGCCGACCGCGTCGCGGTGCTCGGCGAAGGCCGCGTGCTCGGCACCGGTTCGATGGAGGAGCTGTCGCATCTGGACCATCCGATCATCCGCGGATACTTCGACGATCCGCGTGCGCGCAAGGCCCGCGATCGTGCCAAGGCGCAGGAGTAGCGATGGAAAACAAGGTCAACTACGCGCTCGTCGGGGCATTCGTGCTCGCCCTCGGCGCGGCACTCGTCGCAGGCGTGCTGTGGCTTTCCGCCGGCATCACGGCGCAGAAGCGCTACGAGCCCTACCAGGCCATCTTCGACGAATCCGTCGCGGGGCTCAACATCGACGCGCCGGTCCGCTATCTCGGCGTCGACGTCGGCAAGGTGCGCGAGATCGGCATCAACCCGCAGAACACGCGTCAGGTCCGCCTGCTGTTGCTGATCGAGCGCGGGACGCCGATCCACAGTGACACCGAGGCCATGCTCAAGGCGCAGGGCCTGACCGGCATCGCCAACATCGAGTTGAGCGGCGGCAGCCCCAGCTCTGCGCCGCTTGCCCCCGCGGCCGACGGGGAGATTCCGACGATCCGCTCCAGGCCCTCGCTGGTGACGAGGCTGGAGGCCGACGTCGCGACGGTGCTCGCGAACCTGAACCGAACCTCGACGGCCGTGACCGCAGCCCTGGACGCCGACAACCGCGCGGCGCTCAAGCGGGTCCTCGCCGACACGGCGACGCTGGTGCAGGCGCTCGCTGCACAGCACGACGCCATCAGCAGCGGCATCGCGAATGCCTCGCGCGCTGCCGGCAACGTCGCGCGTGCGAGCGAGCGGCTCACGCCGGCGGTCGAGAAGCTCGGTCCGGCCCTCGAGCGCGTCGCGGCGGGCGCCGACGCCGTCGAGCGGATGGCCGTCGAGGTCGGACTCGCGGGCCGTGGCGTCGACGCTGCGGCCAGCGGCGTGCGGCAGCTGAGCACCGAGACGCTGCCCGAGATCGAGCGCCTGCTGGCGGAGCTCAACCGCCTCGCGACCTCGCTGCGCAAGCTGAGCGAACAGACCGAACACGATCCAGCGAGCCTGTTGCGGGGGACGCCGGCCTTGCCCGCAGGCCCCGGAGAAAGGAGCCGTCCATGACAGCGAACCCTGGCCGCCGCCGCATCGGCGTCGCTCTGCTCGCATCGAGCTTGGGCGCTTCGTCGGGCCTCGGCCTGCTCGGCGGCTGCGCGACGTCGCTGCTGCCCCAGGCGCCACCGCCACCGGCATTGTTCGTCCTCGACGATGCGAGACCGGCGCCGGTTCAGCCGGCGCGGCCCGCTGCGGCGGCGCCGACGCTGATCGTCAGCGTGCCGCGCGCTGCCGCCGGCTTCGACACCCGGCACATCGTCTACCTGCGCCGCGCGCACGAGATCGAGTTCTTTGCCCACAGCCAATGGGTCGACACGCCGGCGCAGATGCTGACGCCGCTCGTCACCCGCGCCGTCGAATACAGCGGCGCGTTCAAGGCCGTGCTGAGCGCGCCGACGACGGCGCTCGGCGAACTGCGGCTCGACACCGAGATCGTCCGCCTGCAGCAGGAGTTCACCGAAGTACCGAGCCGCGTCCGGCTAACGCTGCGCGCGGTGCTGCTCGACACCGCGACGCGCCGCGTCGTGGCGCTGCGCGAGTTCGACGCCAGCGTGCCCGCGGCGAGCGACGACCCGGCCGGCGGCGTGGCGGCAGCCAGGCTCGCGGTCCAGCGGGTGCTCGGCGAGCTCGCGGCCTTCTGCGCCGAGGCAGTGGCGCACTGAGGCCCCCAGGTCCGGGCTGCGCCCGGCCCGCCCCCCGCGGGGTTCAAGAAAACCTGGGGCGGCCCGGCGTTTCCTTGCGAGGCGCTTCAGGCCGGGCCGGGACTGGTCGGAACGAGGTGGTCACCGACGTTGGCGCCGAAGGCCTGCTGACGCAGCAGCGCCAGTTGGTCGCGCACCCGCGCCGCCTGCTCGAACTCGAGGTTGCGCGCATGCTCGAGCATCTGGCGCTCGAGCAGCTTGACGCGCTTGGCGAGCTCCTTCTCGCTCAACGACTCGACCTGCGCCGCCGCCTGCGCCGCCTTCAAGTCGTCCTTCGCGCCGCTGGCGCCGTAGACGCCGTCGATCAGGTCTCGCACCTCCTTCACGACGCTGCGCGGCGTGATGCCGTGTTCCGCGTTGAACGCCATCTGCTTCGCGCGCCGTCGTTCCGTCTCGCCGATCGCCGCGGCCATCGAGTCGGTGACGCGGTCCGCGTAAAGGATCGCCTTGCCGTTGAGGTTGCGCGCCGCGCGGCCGATCGTCTGGATCAGGCTGCGGCCCGAGCGCAGGAAGCCTTCCTTGTCGGCGTCGAGGATCGCCACCAGCGAGACCTCTGGGATGTCGAGCCCCTCGCGCAGCAGGTTGATGCCGACGAGCACGTCGAACGCGCCGAGCCGCAGGTCGCGCAGGATCTCGACGCGCTCGACGGTGTCGACGTCGCTGTGCAGGTAGCGCACCTTGACACCGTTGTCCGCGAGGTAGTCGGTGAGCTGCTCGGCCATGCGCTTGGTCAGCGTCGTGATCAGCACGCGCTCGTGCGCCGTCACGCGCTCGCGGATCTCCTGCAGCACGTCGTCGACCTGATGCGTCGCCGGCCGCACCTCGACCTGCGGATCGACGAGGCCCGTCGGACGCACGAGCTGCTCGACGACCTGGCTCGCGGTCTTCTGCTCGTAGTCGGCCGGCGTCGCCGACACGAACACCGCCTGGCGCATCTTGCGCTGGAACTCCTCGAACTTGAGCGGCCGGTTGTCCAGAGCACTCGGCAGCCTGAAGCCGTAGTCCACGAGCGTCTGCTTGCGCGAGCGGTCGCCGTTGTACATGCCACCGAGCTGGCCGATCATCACGTGGCTCTCGTCGAGGAACATCAGCGCGTCCGCCGGCATGTAGTCGACGAGGGTCGACGGCGGCTCGCCCGGCGCGGCGCCCGAGAGATGGCGCGTGTAGTTCTCGATGCCCTTGCAGTGGCCGACCTCCTGCAGCATCTCGAGGTCGAAGCGCGTACGCTGCTCGATGCGCTGCGCCTCGACGAGCTTGCCGGCGGCGACGAATTCGGCGGTGCGCTCGCGCAGCTCGGCCTTGATCGTCTCGATCGCCGCGAGCACGCGCTCGCGCGGCGTCACGTAGTGGCTGCTCGGGTAGACCGTGAAGCGCGGGATCTTCTGGCGGATGCGCCCCGTCAGCGGGTCCAGCAGCTGCAGAGACTCGACCTCGTCGTCGAACAGCTCGATGCGGATCGCGAGCTCCGAATGCTCGGCCGGAAAGACGTCGATCGTGTCGCCGCGCACGCGGAAGGTGCCGCGCGCGAAGTCGGTCTCGTTGCGCTGGTACTGCATGCGGATCAGCTGCGCGATCACGTCGCGCTGGCCCATCCGGTCGTGCACGCGCAGCGTCATCACCATCTGGTGGTAGGCCTGCGGCTCGCCGATGCCGTAGATCGCCGAGACGCTGGCGACGATCACGACGTCGCGCCGCTCGAGCAGGCTCTTCGTCGCCGAGAGGCGCATCTGCTCGATGTGCTCGTTGATC
>Ga0208980_10002920_pt1 | contig 10369 bp, 11 predicted proteins | sample WetSurMetagenome_3_FD_187993 | JGI IMG/M metagenome (GOLD analysis project Ga0208980, IMG submission 187993) | Wetland microbial communities from Twitchell Island in the Sacramento Delta, sample from surface sediment Aug2011 Site A1 Bulk (version 2) | ecosystem: Environmental > Aquatic > Marine...
CCTGGATGGCAAAGATCGCGTCGTCAACAGTCGTCAGCTCCATCCAGATGAGTTCGTGCGGCAGCCGGCGCTGATCGATGACGACGACCTTCCGGCCGTCATCGCTCATCCAGATCGGTCGACGAGGGGTGGCGTCGCGGGTCATGAGGGATGCCGGTCCCGGCGATTAGATCTTGGCCAGGGCGAAGTCGCTCTGGACTTCGCCGAGCAGCACGTGCCGGCGGAACACCTGCCGCATGCGGTTGGCGTCCATGTGCTGGTAGACGATCGGCTCCGTGTCCAGGACTTCGACGGTCACGTTGGGTTCGCTGCTGCACATCCCCATGCAGCCGGAGGTGACCACGCGGATATCCTGGCGGTCGGCCTCGGCCATCTCCTCCATCAGGGCGCTCATGACCGGCCGGGCGCCGGCGGCGATCCCGCAGGTGCCCATGTGGACGGTGATTCTCACCCGGGCGTCGCCCTGGCGCAGGGCCGTCGCCTTGGTGGTTTGCTCCTTGATCCGTTTCAAGTCTTCAATCGTCAGCTTGGCCATTTTCTTTCTCCCTCGTCCGCGAAGTGCTGCCGCCGGCGGTCAGCTCCTGCAGCGACCGGCGGATGGATTCCGTCAAGTGGCTGGCAACCACGGGGTCGCTCAGGTCGACGCCCTCCAACTCGCGTTTGAGCTCCCGGGTGTCCAGCGTGAAGTCTCTACCATCTAACCTGTGGATGTAAACAAAGTCAACATGCGGGTTGCCCATGATCAGCATGCCCAGCGTGGCCGCCATGTCCCCCAAGGGCGCTCGGTCGATGTGGCTGCGCCGGAAGGTCGCCGTCACCTCGGTCCCCCGTCCGGGGGCGGCGTTTACGGCGATGGCGCCCTCGCAGCGCCGGGCGGCGGCGGCCAGCAGCGACAGCCCCAGGCCCACCCGGCGGGTGGTGCGGGTGGTGACGAACGGGTCTTCGATGTTCCTTATTTTTTCCTCAGGCATGCCCCGGCCGTTGTCGCGGATGCTGATCCGCATGCGGTCCTCCTCCGTGGATTCGGCCACCTCGATCGATACCAGGCATGCGCCGGCGGTGAGGGCGTTTTCCGCGACATCGAGTATGTGAAGCGACAGCTCCCGCACTTATGAAACGATCCTTCTGCCCTGCTGCCCCTTGAGGGCGAGAGACAACTCATCGAAGGTCGGCGCGGCCATGAGCAAAACGCACCAGGCCCGGCCGATGTCCTTCAGATAATGGGCATCGGAGGAGGTGATGCAGGGAAGGGCGCCGATGGCCGGCAGGGTTTCCCGTGCCTTGTGCAGGGGAATCCGATAAGATACTTCGACCGCGTCCAGCGCGAGGTCCGGCGGGATGAACCCGAGTTGGTTGATGATGCCGTTGGCCGGCCGGTCCACGTGGCAGCTCACGCTGAGACCGCCCAATCCATGCGTGTGCCCGACGATTTCCGCCAGACTGTAGCGGGTGGCGCCGATCAGGAGCCGGGGGTTTTCGCCGAGCACCTCGTTTTCCTCGTTGGCGACGATTTGATAACCGAACACCTCCGGCTGGTTGTTTCCGGCAAGGCCGGAGTAGACAAACGCCTGCATCGCGAGAACCGGTTCGAGGGTTTCGAACAGGGCGAGGATGTGGACTTCCTCACGGGAGCAGATCTCCATGCCGGGCAGCGCCGCCAAGCCCCGCCGACGGCTCTCGCGCATCACCGCTCCCGCGTTCTCGCCGGAATTATGGTCGCACACGGCGATCAAGTCCAAACCCGCTTCCAGGCTTCTTTGAATGATGCCGCGCGGGCTCATGTCCCAATCCCCGCAGGGCGAAAGGCAGGTGTGGATGTGGAGGTCGGCTTTGAATTCCTTCAGCACGCAGCACCCCGGCCATGGATTACGCCGCCGGGCCTCCTCCCACGCCCGCGGTGTAGAGCCGCCCGGCCAGTTCGAAGGCCGATCCGGGCCACACCAGGATGGGGATTCGTTCCTGTTCGGCCTTGCTTACGGTATCCGGGTCCGGAGCGCGCTGCCCCGTGAGGACGACCGCGGCCATCTCCCTCAGCACGGCGACGGCGACGATGTTCGGATGGCCCTGAACGGTCAACCACACGCAGCCGATCGGGGCATTCGCCATGACGTCGCTCAGCAGGTCGCCGCAATACCCCCCCTTCACCTCGCGATCGAGGTGCTGGTTTCCGGCGGCCACTTGCAGGTTGAAGCGTTCGACCAGTTCTTTGACATTCATCCGAAGCTCCCCTTATGGGTCCGGCGGTTGAAGATGTCGGTTTCAGCGTTGCATGAACAGGCGCGCCGAATTTCTGTCCACGGCGAGCCTTCGCCCGAACGAGGGTTGGCCGATTGACGTGCCGTGCTAACTATCATCCGATCCGCGCGTCAGCCCGCGTACGGCCATCCAGATGCAATCCGTGAGCTCGGCTTGGCCAAGGACCACGTCTTCTGCAAAGGTCTGACAGTCGGGTGCCCCGCAGGCGCCGCAGTTGCGACCCCCGAGGTTGGCCACCAAGTGTTCGATCCGCTCCGCCTCGGCCAGCGAAATGCTCGGCTTGCGCGGCTTGAAGAGCGTGCGCAGCACCTCCGGGCTCTTGTCGATCTTGAACCGACCCTTTTCGTATTGGCGCAGAAGGGTATCCCGCGGCAGCCGCCGGCCCATGCCGAAGACGTTGACCATTTTCTGAACGTGGCGCTTGGCGATGTACTTGTCGACGACGGTCAGAACCCCGCCCAGACAGCCTTCGCGACACGTTCGAAACTCGATGTACTCCATGTCCTTGAGAAGGCCCATTTCGATCCGGTTGAGATAATCGGCGGTCTCCTTCAAGCCGTGCACGGCCAGGGAATTTTCGATGTCGATGCGGGCGATCTCACCCCCGGACATGGCCCCGAAAGCGGCATCGGCGGTGGAGCAGGTCTCGAATTCGAAACGCGTCCACGCGAACGGCATTTTGTCCGACGTCAGGATCCTTTCCACCTGGGGCTTCAAGACCGGGTAGATGTCGTTGATCCCGATGGCGACTTCACGGTACTTGGCGCTGCGGGAATCAGGGGTGAGGGGCGATTGGCTCTTGGTAGGGCACGGGTTGATGTAATACAGCACGATATCCTGGTCGTCATACTCGGGGATGATGCGCTCCTCGATTTCCCGGGCCATCAGGGCCACGGGTCGGAGCACCGGCAGGATGTGGGGCAGCAGGCTTGGGAACTGGAAAGCGATGAGGCGCACCACCACGGGGCAGGCCGGAGAGATGAGCGGCCAGGGAGCGACCCGGGAGGTGCGGTTGCGCCGGATGAACTCCTCGGCCGCAACCTGGAACATTTCAAAGAAAAACGACATGTCGATCGTGTGGTGAAACCCCAGCTGGCGCAGTCCCATCAAAACACCGCCGGGCATGACGTGGGGGAACTGGGCGTAGAGCACCGGGGACACCAGGGCGATGGCGATGTGGTCGCGGCCGATCCCCTCCGGCAGGCGTGCGGTCGCGCTCACGGCTCCCGCTGGGCAGACCCGGATGCAGGCGCCGCAGCCGATGCACTGGTCGACGAACCGGATCGACTTCTGCTGGCGGATGCGGATGGTCTTGGTGGGGCACACCCTCAGGCAGGCGGCGCAGCCGGTGCAGCGTTCCTCATGAAACCGCACGAAATGGGTGGATGACGGCTCCGAGGTCATCTCTCCGCCTCCCCGGCTGTGAGCGAAAACGTGACCCGGACAAGAGTTCCCTTGCCTTTTCCGGACGCGATGGATATCTGGTCCGCGTTTTTTTTCATGTTGGGCAATCCCATCCCGGCGCCGAATCCCAGCTCACGCGCTTCCTCCGAGGCGGTGGAATACCCCGGCTGCATGGCGAGCTCGATGTCTTCTATGCCGGGGCCGTCGTCGCTGATTTCCAGAACGATCTGCTCGGTATCCATGTCAAAGACGACATGGGTGTCTCCGCCGTGCATCACTCCGTTCATTTCGCCTTCGTAGCTGCAGACCCCGATCCTGCGGATCAGTTTGGGGTCTTGATTCATCGATTTGAGGAGACTTTGAATGCTGATGGACGCCTCCCCGGCATGCACAAAGTCTCGCGCTTTGACATAAAAAGTTTTCCTGATACTGGCCATCAATCGGCAACACCCTTGGGGGAATAAGTTGGAAAAAGGCCGGCACTGCAGGCGGCGCCAGACGAAACGGAGGGGACGCGATGGCCGGTCGCCTTTGCGTCACGCCATGCACCGGGGCTACCGTTTTCCGTCCAGCCCGGTCATCCCGCGCGCATGGAGTCTTCCGCAGGAGACGAACATGGAACAGGGGCTCGAAAAAAGCGGTATGTGCCCCTCTTTGGCCAGTTCGATGACATCCGGCGCCGGTCGCTTGCCTCTCACGTAAACGATCGCCAGCACACCGGCAATCTGGGCCGTCCGGAGCGTCTGGACCGATGTCAGCCCGGTCATGAGGAGGAGGCCTTCGGTCGGTCGAGCCAGGACATCGCTCATGAGGTCGGCGGCACCGCATCGCGTGACATCATGGTCCAGCTTGTCCTCTCCGGTGAGAGGAATCGCTTCCAGCTCCTGCACGATTTCGGACAGCTTCATGATCGCCATTTCCCACCCTTACGGCACTGAATCCCCCGCCGATGTTGATGAAAAAGAAGCCCGACCCTTCGCAAAGCAGTATAGAATGCGGGTCATTCGGTGTCAAGAAAAGGAGCGCTGCGCGGGCGGGCAGCGCAGGAAATCGGAAAGCACGGCGGGACGGGCGGATGGCGCCTCCCGCATGTCGTTGCAGCGCCTGCCGCCCTCAGCGATTTCCCTGCAAGCCGGTCAGCTGCAGCGAATGGAGCCTGCCGCAGGCGACGAACATGGAGCAGGGCGTCGACAGAATCGGCACGCCCTGGTCGATGGCGACCGCAACCACCTCCGGGGAGGGTGTCTTGCCGCGGACAAAGACGACCGCGCCCACGCCGGCGATGCTGGCCGTGCGGATGGCCTGCACCGTAGTCAAACCGGTGACCAGGATGCTTCCCTCCGCCGCTCCGGCCAGGATATCGCTCATGAGGTCGCTGGCGCCGCAGCGCTGGATGTCCATGCCGAGCTTGTCGTGGCCCGCGAGGACGGTGGCCTCAAGCGACTGAGCTATCTCCGAGAGCTTCATAACATCTTACCATACCCAAATTGCGGGTCGGTGTCAAAAACGGCGATCGCCTGTGTTGGCGGCACCCTGGCCGGCGCGCTTCATACGAAAAGGGATACGTGCTTGAACTGAAGCACGTCGACCAGACCCCGGTCGGTGATTTTCAGCTCGGGGATGACCGGAAGGGCCAGAAAGGACAGCGTCATGAAGGGGTCCTTGAGCGGCGATCCCAGGTCATGCGCCGCACGGACGAGCCGGTCCATGGCGTCGCTCACGGCCTGAACCGGCTCCAGGGACATGAGCCCGGCCACCGGCAGCGGCAGCCCGGCCACCATCCGGCCGCCGGCCGCGGCGGCGATCCCTCCGCCCATTTCAACCACCGCCCCCACGGCCGCGGCCATGTCCGCGTCCGTCACCCCTGCGACGATGATGTTGTGCGAGTCGTGGGCGACGCTCGAAGCCAGCGCCCCCTGCTTGAGCCCGATGCCGCGGACCATCCCGAGGCCGATGCGCCCGCTGCCGGTGTGGCGTTCGACGACGGCGATCTTGAGCAGGTCCCGGGAGGGGTCCGATACCAGCCGATTTCCTTCGACCGGTGCGGATTCGATCGCCTGCCGCGTTACGATCTGATCGGGGACCACGGCGATCACCCGCAGCCGCCGCCCGCCGGCGGGCCGGCTGAAATCCAGCGCCGGAAGGTTCACCTTCATGGACGGCGGGAACGGCACGGGAGCCGGCGTCCGGATCCCGGCAACCGGCCGTCCGTTTTTCGCGATGAGTTCGCCGCGGACATAGACATCTTCGACCCGGAAAGCGGTGAGATCCGAAAATACAACCAGGTCCGCCTGCCGACCCGGGGCGACGGCCCCGAGATGGGTGAGGCCGAAGCGTTCGGCCGGGTTGAGGGTGGCCATCCGGATGGCGGTCACGGGCGCCACTCCGGTGCGGATGGCTGCGGCCACGATGGAATCGATGTGCCCCTCATTGAGCAGATCGTGGGGATGGCGGTCGTCCGTGCACCACATGAGCCGGGGCGAGGAGCGCTCGGTGACGATGGGCAGCAGGGCGGAGAGGTTGCGGGCGCCGGTGCCCTGGCGGATCATGATGTGCATGCCGGCCGCGAGCTTTTCCAGGGCCTCGGCCGCCGTCGTGCATTCGTGGTCGCTGGTGATGCCCGCGGCGACATACGCCGCAAGATCCCTTCCGGAAAGGCCGGGGGCGTGCCCGTCGACAGGCTTGCCGTGCCGGCGGGCGGCTTCGATTTTTTCCAGGACGTCCGGATCGCCGTTCAGCACCCCCGGGTAGTTCATCATCTCGCCCAGGGCAACGATGCGCGGGTCGTGAAAAAACGGCTCCAGATCGGCTGCCGCCAGTCGTGCGCCGGCCGTCTCCATGTCGGTGGCCGGGACGCAGGACGGCAAGGTGTAGAAGACGTTGATCGGCTGGTCTTCGGCGGATTCCAGCATATAGCGGATCCCGCCGGCGCCCAGTACGTTGGCGATCTCATGGGGATCGGCCACCACGGCGGTGGTGCCGCGTACGACCACCGCGCGGGCGAACTCTCCGACGCAGGCCATCGAGCTTTCAATGTGAACGTGGGAATCGATGAACCCGGGGGCGACGAAGCGCCCGCCTAAATCGACGGTCGTGCGGGCGGGGTATTCGCCGATGCCCGCGACGCGCCCGCCGGAGACGGCCACGCTGCCGGCCATGATCTCGCCTGAAAAAACATCGACGATGCGGGCGTTCTTGAGGAGCAGGTCGCAGGGCGGATCGCCGCGCGAGGCGTTTATGAACTCACCGGTCTGCATGTTCGCTCACGGTTTCCTTTCAAGATCGTCGGACGTGTCAACGTCGCGCAACGCCGGGCCGCGGTTTCAGGCGCGGTTTTTGAATGCCCGGCTGATGAGGGCGACCTGATCCATGACCTCCTCCAGGTCGATGGTCGCCACCCGGCGGTCCTTCACCAGCAGACGCCCGGCCACCATCACCATTTGCACGTCCGAGCCTTTGGCGGCATAAACGACGGCGGATGCCGGATGATGGATCGGCGTCAGGTGGGGCTTGCGGGTGTCGATGACGATGAGGTCGGCCTGCTTGCCGATCTCGATGGACCCGATCTCGCCCTCGAGTCCCAGGGCCCGGGCGCCGTCGATCGTGGCCATGCGGATGACGGTTTCGGCCGAAAGAACCGTGGGGTCGAGATTCACGACCTTGTGCAGCTTGGCGGTCATATCCATGGCCTGGAAAAGATCCACGTCGTTGTTGCTGGCGCAGCCGTCGGTGCCGAGGCCGACCGTGATGCCGGCGGCATGCATCTCCACCACCGGCGCCACCCCGGAGCCGAGCTTCATGTTGCTCTCGGGGTTGTGTGACACCTTCGCCCGGCGGCCGGCGATGACGGCGATGTCGTCGGCGTCGACCCAGACGCAGTGGGCCAGCAGGGTGCGCTCGTCGAGGACCCCTGCGTGTTCGAGAAGGCGGACGGGCGACGCGCCGCGCGTGGTGCGGAGATGTTCGTTTTCCCAGCGGGTTTCGGCGGCGTGGATCTGGAAGAGCAGCCCGAACTCCTCGCAGAGCCGTTTGGCGCCGACGAGCGTCTCCGTGGAGCAGGTGGTGGGAGAGTGGCAGAACACGGAGGCACGGATCGTTTTTGCCCGCTCCCTCCATCGCCGGCAGAAACGGCGGGCAGCCGTCAAATTGCCGGCCGGATCGGGCACCCCGGGGGCGGGGTGGTCGATGACCCCCTGGCCCAGCATGGCGCGAAGGCCGAACGCCTCCACGGCCTCGGCGACCGAATCCTCGAAGAAATAACCGTCGCAGCAGGTGGTCGTTCCCGAAAGGGCCATTTCGGCGCATGCGAGCAGCGTCCCCCAGCGCACGGACTCCGGTGTGATGACGGCCCGCTCGGCCGGGAAGATGTGGTCTTCGAGCCAGGCGTTCAGCGGCAGGTCGTCCGCCAGCCCGCGGAAAAGCGTCATGGGCAGATGCGTGTGGGTGTTGACCAGGCCCGGCATGAGGATGCCCCCGCGGGCATCGATGGGTTCACGCACTTCGGCCCGGCCGGGTGCGGGCCCCGTGCCAAGGGCCTGGATCTTCCCGCCGGAGACCCCCACCCACCCGCCGTGAAGGATGTCGAAGGTGTTATTGCAGGTGAGGAGCGTGGCGTTGTGGATGAGCGTGTCAAATGGCATGATGGCTCTTGCTATCGGTCGGCCCGTCGCCCGTCTGCCGGTCGCCGGGAAAAACGTTAAGGCGCAATCGGGTCGACCGGCGACCGGCCGACCGCCATCTACCGGTTCCGTGAAATGGCCTCTGCGATCCGGTTCACGTCGTCCATCGCCTGCTCCACGTCGAAGGTCCGGATGCGGCCGTTTTCCATGACGATCCGGCCGTCGATGACGACCGCGGCGACGTCGCTGCCCCGGGCCGCGTACACCAGCTGGGAGGCGGGGTGGTACATGGGGACCAGGTGCGGCTGACGGGTGTCCAGAACGATGACATCCGCCTGCTTGCCCGGCTCAAGGGACCCGATGCGGTCGCTCAACCCGAGCGCCCGGGCGCCGTCGATGGTGGCCATGCGCAGGACGGTGCCGGCGTCGAGCACCGTGGGGTCCAGGCACTGCACTTTGTGGAGCTTGGCAACGGTGTCCATCTCGAGGAAGAGATCGAGATTGTTGTTGCTGGCGGCCCCATCCGTTCCCAGCCCTACGCAGACGCCGGCCTCGAGCAGCCGCGGCACCGGCGCGATGCCGGAGGCGAGCTTCATGTTGCTTTCCGCGTTGTGGGACACTTTGACCTCGTGGCGCTTCAACCGTGCGATGTCGTCCTCGTTCAACGCCACGCAGTGGCAGGCGAGCACATTCGGCGCGAGCAGGCCCAGGGCGTCCAGATGCCCGACAGGGGTCCGGCCGTAGCGGTCGCGGATGGTTTTAACCTCGCCGGCGGTTTCGGAGAGGTGGATGACGAGCGGCAGGCCGTTGCGGCCGGCGAGGTCGAAGGCGCGGGTGAGGAGCTCCGGCGCACAGAGATAGGGCGAGTGCGGCTCCACGGCAATGGTGATCCGGGGGTCGCCCCGAAAGGTGTCGATGAGCGCTTGGGTGGTGGCGAAGCCCTGCTCGATGGGGCCGTAGTTGGGTGAGGGGAAGTCGAAGAGCACCTCGCCGACCACCGCCCGCATGCCGGCAGTCTGCGCGGCGCGGGCGACCGCGTCCTCGAACAGGTACATGTCGCAGAAGGTCGTGGTGCCGGAAAGGATCATCTCGGCGCAGGCCAGCAGCGCGCCGCTGTAAATCCTGCGAGGGTCCAAAGCGGCCTCGGCCGGGAAGATGTGGTCGTTCAGCCAGGCCATGAGGGGCAGGTCGTCGGCCAGTCCGCGGAACAGGGTCATGGCGGCATGGGTGTGGGTGTTGACGAGGCCCGGCATGATGATCCCGCCGTGGGCGTCGATCAGCCTGCCGGGCGTGCCGCCGGCGATTTCCCCGGCTCTTCCGACCGCAGCGATCCGATCCCCGCGGATCGCCACGGCGCCGCCGGGGATGGTACGCCGCTCACCGTCCATGGTCAGGACGAAGCCGTTGGTGACGAGAATGTCAACCGGAGACGCCGTCATCGAGTTGCCTCATGACCCCCGTCAGGACCTGTGCGAGTTGCGGTGCCGCCCGTCGCGCGACGGCGATGATCTCATCCACCGTGGCCGGGACGGGGCGGTCAGGATCGTTCACGTTGGTGATGACGGAAATGCCGAGCGCCGCCATGCCGGCATGAACGGCCGCGATCACTTCCTGAACGGTGGAGAAGCCCACCGCCTCCGCGCCGATGGTTTTCAGGAAGCGGGTTTCGGCCGGGGTTTCCAGCGAGGGCCCCTTGAGACCGGCATAGACACCCTTGCCGAGCATGATGCCGCGGGCTTTGGCCGCCCCCTCCGCCAGCCCGATCAGCTCCCGGTCATAGGCGCAGGTCATGTCCGGGAAACGGGGCCCCCAGCGGTCCTCGTTGCTGCCGATCAGAGGATTTTCCCCGGTCAGGTTGATGTGGTCGGTGATCAGCATCAGATCTCCGGGTGCGTACGCCGGGTTGAGGCCTCCCGCCGCGTTGGTCACCATCACACGGCGGACTCCGAGTTCCTGCATCACCCGGATGGGGAAGGTGACTTCCGCGGGCGAGTAGCCTTCGTAGAGGTGAAATCGGCCCTGCATGACCATTACGGACCGGCCTTCGATGTGGCCGAAGAGCAGCCGGCCGGCATGGCTCGGCACCGTCG
>Ga0208980_10002921_pt1 | contig 10369 bp, 11 predicted proteins | sample WetSurMetagenome_3_FD_187993 | JGI IMG/M metagenome (GOLD analysis project Ga0208980, IMG submission 187993) | Wetland microbial communities from Twitchell Island in the Sacramento Delta, sample from surface sediment Aug2011 Site A1 Bulk (version 2) | ecosystem: Environmental > Aquatic > Marine...
GACGCCTTGGTGGTAGTGTCCCTGGACCTCATCGATCGACCATATGTCGACATCGAGTGCCCGGATCCGCTGTACCACCACTTCCTGCGCTCCGTGGCCATGTCCTCGGGGATGACGCTTCACGTCAAGGTCGAAAGGGGGTTCGACGACCACCACATCGTGGAGGCCACCATCAAGGCGCTGGGACGGGCATTGAACAAGGCCACGGCGCAAAGGGAGCGGATGCTCAGCACCAAGGCCAGGCCGAAAGTGAGGAAGAAATAGATGCTCACCAAGAGGATTATACCCTGCCTGGACGTCAGGGACGGCGTCACCGTGAAGGGAGTCAATTTCGTCAACCTGCAAACGGTCGGCGACCCTCCGGAGATGGCCTCCGCGTACGAGGCTCAAGGAGCGGACGAGATTGTTTTCCTGGACATCTCCGCCTCTGCCGAAGGCAGAAAGACCTTGATGCATGTGGTGGAGAGGACCGCAGAGCGCCTCTTCGTACCTTTGACCGTGGGAGGCGGGATCCGCAGCAGGGAGGACATGCGCACCGCCTTGAACGCTGGCGCGGATAAGGTTTCCGTCAACACCATTGCGGTGCAGAGGCCCCAGGTCATCAGCGAGTGCGCCGAGGACTTCGGCAGGCAATGCGTGGTGGTGGCGATAGACGCCAAGCGCGAAGGCCCTTCCTGGAAGGTGTACACCCATGGCGGCAGGAAGAGGACGGATTTGGACGCCATAGAATGGGCGGGAATGGCCCAGGACCTGGGAGCGGGCGAGATCCTGCTTACCAGCATGGACGCGGACGGGACCAAGGACGGCTACGACCTTCCCCTGACGGAGAGGGTGGCCAACGAGGTGGACATCCCGGTCATCGCCTCCGGGGGCTGCGGCAATGCTGGCCACATCTTTGAGGTGCTCTCACGTACCGGAGCGGAGGCCGCACTGGCGGCATCGATATTCCACTACGGCGAGCTGACGGTCAAACAGGTAAAGGATTATCTCAGGGAACGGGGGGTGCCGGTCCGATGACAGAGCTGAAGTATGACGAGAAGGGTCTGATACCGGTCATCATCCAGGATGCTCTTACCTCGGAGGTCCTGATGATGGCCTATGCCAACCGCGAGGCGTACGACAAGATGCTTGAGACCAAGAGGACGCATTTCTTTTCCCGATCGAGGCAAAGGCTTTGGATGAAGGGAGAGAGCTCCGGCCATGTACAAGACATCGTCTCCATGCAGGCAGACTGCGATGGAGATTGCCTGCTGGTGCGGGTCAAGCAGACCGGGGTGGCTTGCCACTTGGAGCGGCCGTCCTGCTTCGACGAGGTGCTCATGGGCGATATCAAGGAGACCTCGGCGATCCTGCCCGAGCTCATCCGGGTGATCCACGACCGCAAGCTCAACCCCAAGGAGGGGAGCTATACCAGCGCCCTCTTCAAGAACGAGGACAGGATGCTCAAGAAGGTGGTGGAGGAGGCGGCGGAGGTGGCGTTGGCTTCGAAGTCCGCCGACAAGAGGATGCAGGCCTGGGAGGTGGCGGACCTCGTCTATCACCTGCTGGTGGTGCTCGAGGGAGAAGACATACCCCTGGACCAGGTCTACAAGATGCTCTCGGAAAGGAGGAAGTGAGATGCGCATCGAACTGCACTCGCACACGTTGCTCTCGGACGGAGAGCTGATACCCATTGAACTGGCCAGGCGCGCGGTGGTCAAGGGCCACAAGGCCTTGGCCATCACCGACCACGCCTCATTGTCGAACCTGGATCGCCTGATCTTCGAGGCGAAGAAGGACGTGGAGCTCGCTGCCGAGTGGGGCCTGGATCTGATCGTGGGCGTGGAGATCACCCACGTCCCCGCGAGACGCATCGATCAAGTGGTGAAGGAGGCCAGGAAAAAGGGGGCCGAGCTCATCGTCATTCATGGCGAGACCGTCAACGAACCGGTGGAGAAGGACACCAATCACGCTGCGGTCAGCAACCCCGAGGTGGACATACTCGCCCACCCTGGCTTCATCACCTTGGAGGAGGCGGAGCTGGCCAAGCGCAACGACGTCGTGCTGGAGATAACCTCAAGGCGCTCGCACAATCCCACCAACGGCCACGTGGCCAGGATGGCTTTGGAGGCCGGCGCGAGGATGGTCGTCAATACCGACGCCCACGACCCTTCCGATCTTATCACCGAGGAGACGGCGCTCATGGTCGCTCGTGCGGCCGGGCTGTCCGAGAAGGATGCGAGAATGGCGGTCTATGACGTCCCAGAGGAGCTGGTGAGGAGAGTGAGGGGGAGATGAAGGTAATGAAGTTCGGAGGCTCCTCGCTCAAGAGCGGTGAGGGCATGAAGCGGGTATGCAAGATCATCTCCGCCGACGCCGAGCTCAAGGTCGTGGTGGTATCCGCCCTTTCGGGGGTCACGGAGGAGCTCATCCAATTCATAAGCCAGCTACGCAAAGAGGATGAGATCGAGACCTTCATCAAAGGGATGGAGGACAAGCACATCGCCCTGCTGAGCGAGAGCGTCGGCAGCGAGACGATCAGGAAGGAGGCGTGCGCCAAGATCAAGGATAAGTTGGTGCGGCTGGAGCGCGCCCTCTACGGGTTCGTGTATCTAGAGGAGCTGACGCCTCGCACCAGTGACATAATCCAATCGTTGGGGGAGAGGCTTTCAGTGGTGCTCGTCGCTGCATCCCTGCAAGACATAGGGGTCAAGGCCATGCCCATCGACGCGGACGAGCTGGGGATAATCACGGACGGGGTTTACGGGGGCGCAAGTGCCGTCCTCGATGCCACGGCCAAGAACATCTGCCCTCGGTTGCGGCAAATGTTCGACCGGGGCGAGACCCCGGTGGTCACGGGATTCTTCGGACGCACCGTCGAAGGTCACGTCACCATCTTCGGAAGGAACGGGTCCGACTACTCGGCCGCGGTTGTGGCCAACGCCTTGAACGCGGACGCATTGGAGATCTGGAAGGACGTGGACGGGTTCATGTCGGTCGACCCAAAGATCGTGAAGGAGGCCGTGCCCATAGACTCGCTCTCCTACGACGAAGCGGCCGAACTGTCCTACTTCGGGGCCCAGGTCCTGCATCCCCGAACCGTCGAGCCAGCGAGGATGAAGAACATCACCATCTATGTGAAGAACGTCTTCAAGCCCGAGCTGCGGGGGACGGCCATAAAACCATCCGGGGTCCAGAAGGTGCAGGGCATCAAGTCCATCTCCTTCATGAAGAACATGTCCATAATCAAGATCTACGGGGCCGGGGCAGGCACGAAGACCGGCGTCATCTCGGAGATATCCAGCAAGCTCACCGATGCGGGGGTCAACATCTACTCCGCCGCGACGTCCCAGACCTGCGTGGCCTTCCTCATAGCCAAGAACGACCTGCATATGGCGCAACGCACCCTGGAGACATCGAAGAAAGGCGTCATCGAAAGGATCGAGACCACCGATGACGTCGCCCTCCTCTGCGTGGTCGGAGAAGGCCTGGGCTACGAGAAAGGCATCGCGGCGAGGGTGTTCACCGCCGTGGCCAAGGAGGGCGTGAGCGTGAACATGATCTCCGCCGGCGCCTCGTTGGTGGCGTACCATTTCACGGTGGACAAGAAGGATTTGGAGAGGACGACCAAGGCGATCCATGGAGAGTTCTTCCATAAGGCGGGCTGAGATGAGGCACAGGGTGGCCTTCCAGGGAGTGCATGGCGCCTTCAGCGAGGACGCTGTGTTTTCCTATTTCCAGGGAGAGGTGGACACATTGCCCTGCAACGAGTTCGAGGAGGTGTTCGAGATGGTGGAGCGGAGGGAATGCTCCCACGCCGTCGTCCCTGTGGAGAACTCGCTTGAGGGCAGTGTCACGGCCGTGAGCGACCTTCTGTTGGAGAGCGACCTGACGGTCACAGGCGAGGTCCTGGTGCTGGTGCGCCACTGTCTCATTGGCCAGCCCGGTTCCACCCTCGACATGATCCGTAGGGTCTACTCGCACCCCCAGGCGCTCGGGCAATGCCGCACCTTCCTTTCCCAGCACCCCGATTGGGAGAAGATCCCGTCCTATGATACCGCTGGGAGCGTCATGATGATCAAGGATCGGGCAAAGGTGGAGGAAGCGGCCATCGCCTCCAAGCGCGCCGCCTCCTACTACGGCATGAAGGTCCTGCGGGAGGATATCCAATCCTACATGCGCAACTTCACCCGTTTCTTCGTCCTGGAGAAGACAGCTTCCATACCCGCGGAGGGCGACAAGACCTCCCTGGCATTCAGCACCAAGAACATACCGGGCGCGTTGTACAAGTGCATCGGCGTCTTCGCCGAGAGGGGCGTGAACCTGAGCAAGCTCGAATCACGCCCGCGCAGGGGCAGGACCTGGGAATACGTGTTCTACGCGGACATCGATGGCCACGTTTCCGAGGAGAGGGTGAGGGGTGCCCTCACCGACCTGGTTACCAAGGCCTCTTTCGTCAAGGTGTTCGGCTCATACCCTAGGGCGAAGGAGCCTCAGTCCTAGTCACCCAGGCTCACTTTCAATATTAGAATGGTGGACCTTCCAAGCTGGTCTCCGATGCTTTACTCGCACGGTCCTCCGAAAACTCCAGCTTCCAGGGGCAGTGTGGATCAATTCCGGACCGGACCCATCGGAACTTCCTACATTCTGGGTTACCAATCATTTAATCAGCTCGCGCTGAGGAGGACACCGCGCATCCGACGCATATGCATCGCCCTTACTTCGGATGAGCTCGATCTTTGCCTAGGGCTCGAGATATGTTGTCCAGGCCTTGCCTGAGGGAATCGGCATCGCAGCTGTAGGTGATCCTGATGCTGCCCTCCTCTCCGAAATATCGGCCTGGACAGACCGCCGTCCTGTATGCCTTGAGCAAGCGCTCTGAGAACTTCTCATCGTCCGTTTTGAATGGCAGCCTGAGCAGAAGATGCAGGCAGCCGTCCGGCTCCACCATCTCGACGCGCTTTTCTTCCGCGGCCCAGTCCCTGATTATGGGCAGGTTGCGCTTGGCCACATCAAGCACTCGTTTGCGGAACCATTCCCTCCTCTTTATGGCCTGGATGGCCAGGGCCATAGGCCTCGTGGGCAGATGCCATGAGGAATAAAGCCTGGTGTCGTTGACCTTGCGCGCCACGTCCTCTGGACCGATGAGCCAACCGATGCGCAAGCCTCCTAGGCCCCAGAGCTTGGAGAGCCCGTTGGTCGTCACCCCGCTGCCTCCGAGCTCGAAGGCGGCCTTAGGTGGCCTGCCGTGAGCCATCTCTCGATAGACCTCGTCCACCAGGACCAATGCATTCTTGGCCTCCGCCTTTTCCAAGAGGACGGCGAGGGCATCGTCGCGCAGCATCTTGGCGCTGGGGTTGTGAAGGTTGGTAAGCGCCACCACCTTGGCCCCCTTTCTTAGGGCGGTTCGATATGAGCCAAGGTCCACCGCATAGCCGTCCTCGCTCTTCCTGGCAACAGGAAAAGTGGATTTGAAAAGCGCATCGGCGCAGGCTCTGATGGGAGCGTATGTGGGTGTCTCGAAGGCCATGCTGTCGCTGCGCTCGAAGCAAGATTGGAAGAAGGTGAAGTTGGCGCTCTGGGCACCACAGGTCAGGGCGATCCTATCCTGCTTAACCCGGTACGCCGAGGAGATGGCCTTGTACAATCTCTCCTCGACCTCGAACTCGTTCAGGAAGGCCTCCCCGCCCACGCACGGGTCGAAGCCGTCGCGCATGGGGTTGGGAGCCCCTGAATGGTCCAGGTCGATCTTGGCCCCCAGGCACCTGATGAGCCAATCCTCCAATAGGAAGGGTTCGAACTTCATTCTTCCTTGGCCTTGAGGCATTTGTCCGCCAAGCGGTACTCGCCATCCCAATACAGCAGCGCTTTGGTGCGGTCGTAATCCTTCCTAGCGTCAGTGTGAACGATCTGCCCTAGGAACCAGGTGTGGTCCCCGACATCCATCTCGCCCTCGTGCACCGAGTACATCGTCTTCTTCTTGGCGCTGGAAAGCTTCCTTATCTCGAGGTTCAACGGACATTCCTTGACAATAGGCGAGGAGACGCGCTTGCCTTTCTCAGGCGTCAGCTTAGCTTCCTTGAACTTGTTCTTGCGTACCCCGGCTTCCTTTCCGCAGATCTCCACCGCATTTAAAAGCTCGGCCGTGGGGATGTTGAGAGTGAAGTCCTCCGAGTCGGCGATCAGCCTATAGATGTTACGCGAGGTTTTGACGCCGATGCCGACCACGATCGGAAAGAGCGAAAAGACGTTGAACATGCCTATAGTGGTCACGTTCCAGTTCTCCTCCTTGTCCCCAGAGCACACGAGTAGTACAGGCGCGTGTGGCAGGGCCGCGATGGCCTCTGACTGCTCAAGATCGATCCTTTCTGGCTCCTTGGCCATTGATTCCACCATTCAAGCAATGGTTGATATGCCTAGAAAAAGGTTGGTAATTTGAGAAGCGGGAGCCTGTAGGTCGATGTTCAGCGCTTGCGGATGCAGTTGCCGATCAGGCGGAACTCGCCCCCCCAATAAAGTAATGCCTTTTCTCGGATCTCGCCTTCGATGCTCTGTGCGGCCACGACATCGCCCAAGAACCAATAATGGTCTCCGGCGTCGAAGACCTGTTTCTTCTTGCATTCGAGGTTGACGAGGCATTCGTCGATTATCGGAGCGCTTACCACCTTCCCCGGCACCAATGTGAACCCGCATTCCTCGAACTTGTTCACGTCGCGCCCGCACTTCTGCCCGCAGAAGAGGGTCTCCTCCACCAGCTCCTTCCCTGGGATGTTGATGGTGAATTCCTCGTACTTGTTGAGCAGGTCATAGGTATAGCGACATGGCGATACGCCGATGCCAATCACAGGAGGATCGAAGGAGAACATGTGGACCAGGACGACGGTCATGACATTGCATTCGGAGTTGTCCTTGGCGTTTCCCACTCCGACTAAGGCGATAGGGAATGCCGGGAACCCCCTGCATGCCCAAATGGGGTTGACCTCCGACTTGTGCGACGTCATGAATTCGCACGAACATGAAGGTACCCTAATAAAACTAATGGCAGGAATTCTTCGCCAGAAGAAGAAGCTTATTCGTAGGGGAGTCTTTTAGCCAGATATGCGGGAGGATTCATTCTCATAGCGATGAATCGTTAATCGGCGTTACGATTTTACAGGATTGATCGTCAACGGAGACTGAATATCATATTAGACGGACGTTGGCGCAACCCAAATTCAAGATCGCGGCTGAAGCCTGGGAGGTCGACTATCAGCGATGCCCGAAGACTTGGACAGAAGAGAACCTCGCGGCCATGCTCATGATGGGAATGATCGCGAGGGGGAGGAAATAGTATCGAAATGGCACATCAATGCCCTTATATTTCCCTCGGCCGATGACCAGCTTATGAAGGCGAAGGCGAGGATTGGCATCATCGGTGGCACCGGTGTCTACGACCCCGAGCTGTTCAAGCTCAAGGAGACCGTCAAGCTCTCAACCCCCTATGGGGCACCATCCGACGAGATCCAAATCGGTGAGATCGAGGGAGCAAAGGTGGCCTTCATGGAGCGCCATGGGAAAGGGCACATCTTCCCGCCCCACATGGTGAACTATCGCGCCAACCTCTGGGCCCTGAAGCAATGCGGCGTGGAGCGCGTGATCTCACCCTGCGCAGTGGGCTCCTTGCAGGAGGAGTTCGAGCCTGGACAGATAGCCATCGTTGACCAGTTCATCGACTTCACCAAGAAGAGGGATTACACTTACTTTGATGGAGCGAAGACCGTTCATATTTCCACGGCGGACCCGTTCTGCTCCGAGCTCAGGGAGCTCTTCATAAAAGAAGCTAGGAGGATCAAGGTGCCCCATCACAAAGAAGGTACTTACGTATGCGTCGAAGGCCCCAGATTCTCCACGAGGGCGGAGTCGCGCATGTTCAGAGCCTTCGCGGACGTCATCGGCATGACGCTATGCCCCGAGATCCAATTGGCCCGGGAGCTGGAGATTTGCTACGTCTCCTTGGCCATGATAACGGACTATGATGTCTGGGCGGAGCATCCAGTGGACGTCGGGATCGTGCTCCGCACCATGGCGGAGAACATGGACAAGATCAAGGCGTTGATCCAAGCCGCCCTGCCGAAAATACCCGAAGCAAGGAAGGGATGTGAGTGCCCTGAAACCCTCAAGACCGCGGGAGCCTGAGCGAGGACGATGAGAGAAACCTCTCAAATAATCTTTATAGATATATCAAAAGTTATCCAACCGTGGCCGACCGCGCCAGCAACCCTCAAATTGGAGAGGTCCGAGGAATGAAGGAAGATATTTCCACCATCCAGGCAGCCTACATCGACGACGAGGAGCCATTGCTAGAGGTGGCAAAGGCCTTCCTAGAGGACGAGGGCGACCTCCAGGTGGACGTTTTCGGTGTCGTCTGGGACGCTTTCTCAGCTTTGAACCAGAGGGCTTACGACGTGATCGTTTGCGATTACCAGATGCCAGAGATGGACGGCCTCCAGGTCCTTCGCGTCCTACGCGAGAACGGCAGCCACGTGCCATTCATTCTCTTTACTGGAAAGGGTCGAGAGGAGGTCGCGATAGAGGCCTTGAACCTAGGCGCAGACAGATACATACAGAAGGGCGGCGACCCCAAGGCTCAGTTCGTCGAGCTCAAGCACGCCGTTGTCCAGCTGCATCAGAGAATCAAGGTGGAGAGCGAGCTGCATGAGAGCAACCGCGAGTTGGAGGTCCTCTACCAGGCAACGCGAGAACTGGTAGGTGAGCATGACCTCCAGCAAATGGGGAACACCATCTTCAAGGCCATCTCCACGGCCATACCAGCGGATGCGATCATCGTCTCTTCTTTCGATGGAAAGACCAATATGCTGCACACCGAGGCGGCTTGGTTGAATGGCAAGATGATCGAGGCCTCACTGTTCCCAGCTACAGGCCTGGAGGAGGAAGGGCGCGGGATCCAGAGCCTGGTGATCCGATCGGGAAACCCATTGATCGTTCCAGATTACCAGGCGCTACTTCGAGCTAGCAGGTCAGGCCATCACCCCGACGCCCAAAGCCCGCAGCACTCGATTCCCGATGATGTTACCGAGCAATCAAGGTCTGCGATCATCGTCCCTATGAAACGCGAGGGCCAGGTGATCGGGGTGCTCTCTGTGTTGTCCAACCAAAGGGCAGCCTTCTCCGAGAGGCACCTACGCTTCCTCGAGCCATTGGCAGGCAGCGCCGCTGCGGCCATCTCGCTCTCCAGGATGCATCATGAGGTCGTTATCAAGCTGGATCGCAGAGAGCAGGCAGAGCACCAGCGCGCCTTGATCAAGGCGATGTTGGATGCCTGCGAGAGCGGGATAATGGTCTGGCGATTGGCGTACCAGACCGAGGACTTCCTCCCCGTGATCTGGAACCCAGCGTCGGTCCAGATGCTGTTCGGTCGGGAGGGCGAGGCTTTTTCCAACCTCAAGGACTGCTCGAGATTGCTCAACCTTGACTTGAATGGACTGGCTGTGGAGGCAAATCGCAACTTGAACCAGATCAAGGTCCTGGCGATCCGGGAGGGATCGGAGCAACAACTGATGGAGATCACCATCATCCCGTTGGACGTCGAGCACGTCGGCATGCAGATCGTGCCGAAGTGAGATCACTTGTTTATCTCTTTGAGCACACGCAAACCTTCCTCGATATGCTTCTTGGGCTGGATCTGCGAGGAGAAGACCATTCGTATGATGCCCTGCTTATCGATGAGGAACGTGACCCTTCCTGCGGTATGGGCAATGCCCCAAGCCCCATACATGTCCCTTACCTTGTTCTCCGTGTCAGCGAGCAGCTTGAAGGGGAGCTCGTGCTCGGTCGCGAACTCCTTGTGCGTCTTCACATCGTCTGCACTGACCCCGATCACCTCGGCGCCATTGACCTGGAACTGCTCGTGCATGTCCCTGAACTCCCTGGCCTCCATGGTGCATCCCGAAGTGAAGTCCTTGGGGTAGAAGTAAAGGACCAATGCCTTCTTGCCGATGATAGAAGCGACATCGACCATGTTCCCGTCCTGGTCTGGCAGCGCGAAAGAGGGAGCCTTGTCTCCGACCTGAAGCGTCTTGCTCATTTCGTTTCACCTTAGCCTAGGAGTCGAGCTTCCCTCTCATAACCGTTGTGGCAAGAACCTTATACAGTATGGGATCAAATCACTCCGGAAGGTTATGAGCTGCTATCTCAGGCACCTTAGGGGAGAGCTAGAACATGCCGGGATCGTGATCGACGAGGAGAATCGGAGGAAGCTGGATCAGGTAATACATCGGGTGGTTGGGGTTGGATACAAGGATTGCCCCAAGGCCTGGAAGGAAGTTAAGAAGCAGATGGCCGAGGACAAGAAGAAGTTCCTGGCCAACGTCAAGAAGGAGTTTGAAGGCTC
>Ga0208980_10002922_pt1 | contig 10368 bp, 9 predicted proteins | sample WetSurMetagenome_3_FD_187993 | JGI IMG/M metagenome (GOLD analysis project Ga0208980, IMG submission 187993) | Wetland microbial communities from Twitchell Island in the Sacramento Delta, sample from surface sediment Aug2011 Site A1 Bulk (version 2) | ecosystem: Environmental > Aquatic > Marine...
GATAAACATGAAAGTTTTGAAAGCATCATAAAAAAAGAGGGTGTCTCAAAAGGACACCTTCTTTTTTTATGTTCATTTCTTTTTGTTCGTCCAAAAAGAAACGAACCAAAGAAAAAGGGCGCCGGAAATGATAACTTCAGCCTTTTTTGGCAAAATGCCTTAGGCTTCACGCGCCCAAAAAAGGCTGAAGTTCGCGCCATTTCCGGTTTGCCACCGCACCTTCTCGCTCGAAGTTACTGTTAATAATTGATGTAAAGTGTTAAAAAGAAGGGGGATGCCTCCCCCTTCCAAAAACCTCAAATTAAGTAACTTGAGGTATGCAAAAACATACTAGAACAAAGGTAGTCTTTAAAGATTACTGTCCCAACCAAATTTTACTTCTTCCACCTTCACTGGAAGAGATGATAGATCCGAACCATCCGGTTAGAGTTGTAAATCAAGTAATTGAAAGTCTTGATTTAGATTTGTTAATAAAAAAATATAAGGGAGGAGGATGTTCAAGTTATCATCCACGTCTACTGCTTAAACTATTGGTATACGGTTACCTCTCTAACCAATACTCCAGCCGGAAAATAGAACAGGCAACAAAGCAGAATATTTATTTTATGTGGCTTAGCGCAATGAGCTATCCTGATCACAATACAATAAATCGTTTTCGTGGTGATAGGCTAAATGGTGTTTTGAAAGAGATTTTCAGTCAGGTCGTTTTGTTGCTGGTTGAGAAAGGAATAATAACATTGAAGGAAGCATATCTTGATGGGACCAAGATAGAGGCAAATGCCAATCGCTACACCTTTGTATGGGGTCGTAGCATAAGTAAAAGTAAGGAGAGGATAAAGAAACAACTGGATGAATTATGGAACTATGCAGAATCTGTAGCAATGGAAGAGATAGAGAATAATGAACCTGAAAACTTCGAAAAGATCGATCAGGAATCTGTTCTGAGAACTATAAAAAGTATAGATAGGGCACTGAAGGGGAAACAGGTAGATAAGGAAGTAAAACAGAAGCTTAACTATGCCCGCAAAAACTGGCCTGAAAATCTCAAGAAATATGAGCAGATGGAAAAGACTTTGGGTAATCGAAATAGTTATTCGAAAACTGATCCCGATGCTACCTTCATGAGGATGAAAGAGGATCATATGCTCAATGGCCAGTTAAAGCCCGGGTATAACTGGCAGATAAGCACCGAGAATCAGTGTATTTTAGGATACACCATCCATCAAACTACCAATGATACAACTACACTTGCGTCCCATATGGAATCTTTAAAAGAAAACCTTGGCAAAATGCCTGAGACACTTGTAGCTGATGCGGGGTATGGATCTGAAGAAAACTATGAGTACCTGGAAAAAAATAATGTAGAGGCTTTTGTAAAATACCAATACTTCCATAAAGAACAGAGTAAAAAATGGAGAGAAGATCCTTACAGAACTGAGAATCTACCATATAATGAGAAGAACGATAGATACACCTGCCCAATGGGGAAACAAATGAACTTTATCAAAGAGAAGATAAAGATTACAGATAACGGGTTTAGACAGATTAAACGATTATATCAGGCAGAAAACTGTAATGGTTGCCCCGTGAGATATATCTGTAACAAGAGTAAATCAAACAGAATAATAGAGATAAACGAAAGACTAAATCACTATAAATCGATAATAAGGGAAAGGCTTACTAGTGAACGAGGGAAAAAATATCGAAGTCAACGTCCCGTAGATGTGGAAGCTGTCTTTGGAATAATAAAGTGGAATAGAAACTATAGGAAATTTTTGCTGAGAGGTCTTGGAAAAGTAGAAATAGAGGTTGGATTATTAGCTTTATCACACAACTTAAGCAAAATAGCTGCAAGGAATTAGAAGAAAATCATTGCTTTTTTGCAAATCCATGCGAAAATCTCATTAAGATCATAAGTTTTTAAGATCATCAGAAAAAACTCAAATAAAAAAGCCGTCTCAGTTATGATATGAGACGGCCTCTTTTGTTATATAATATTCTTTAATTGTGACTGCACCGATGTCCTTCATCATGACCATGTCCGTGATGTGCTTCATGGTGGTGGCAGCTGCTTCCGCTGTCTTCGACTAACCCTGACAGATATAGTCTGACAACCTCTGTTGCATCGCCGGAACAGCCACGTATGACATCTATTCCGCTGTTGTTAAGAACATTGATCGCACCTCCGCCAATACCGCCTGCTAGCATAACGGTAACTCCGTCTGCAGAAAGTACAGAAGCTATGTCTGACTTGCAGCCACAACCCTCGGGTGAATCAACTTTCTTTTTTTCTGCTATTTCTTTTTTGTCTGTTATAGTAAATACACTATAAGATTCACAATGGCCAAAGTGGCTGTCAATCTGATTATCAGATGTTACTGGTACTGCAATTTTCATAATTCTATATTTGAGTGGTTATTGTTTTAAAAACAGGAGGGTTAGCGATTGATTTTTTGACCTTGCATAACTCTGCTACACTTATTACCGAAGCTTTGTATTTTTCAGGGAAATCGGCAGGTAACTGAATGTCAATAGTTAATGAAACTGGCAAACCTGTCTCTTCACTGAATTCTGTTTTCTGAATTATTTTGATTTTATCAGTTGGGATTTTTCGATTGTCGCAGAATGATTTCACATAAATGCCTGCACATGTACCGATTGAAGCAAGATACAACTCAAATGGAGCAGGTGCCGTATCCCCACCACCATTGTCTAAAGGCTGATCGGTTCTTATCCTGTGGCCATGTGTATGTGCTGTTACAACTTTACCCCCATCAAATGTTATTTCCATTTTGTTTGACTTTAAAATTATTGAGTACTGATTATTGTTTGATCTTTGATTCTTTATTCAGGTTTATAAGTTCATTCTCCCCGAAGATGATACAATTCTCACATTTAAGATGATTTTCTGTTCCCTGTATAAGCCTGAAACATTTTTTACAGCGGTACCACTCCCCTTCAAATTCATAATTTCCTCCTTCAATTTCAATTGCTCTACCTTCAATAAATGAAATGGCAATTTGCCTGAGAGCTTTGTTGTAAATCCTGGTAAAGGTAGGGCGCGAAACTTTCATCTGCGCTGCAGCAATATCCTGTGGAAGCATGTCATAATTTACAAGTCTGATACTTTCATATTCCTCAAATTTTAATAATACAGATTCTCTCTTACATGCAGCCATACCAAAAGGTTTGTAGCCTTTCATTTTAGGCGGATAACAAATTTTTCTGCATTTCTCTGGCCGTGACATTTTTTTGAATAATGATGCAAAGATAACGAACCTGCGTTCATAATCAAATTATAATTATAAAACTTCAGGTTTTATGGGCTTTAATCAGGATGATGCCAGGAAACGTTAAAGATTTTTTCTTGCAATAATAAGAAATACGGGATATTGTTTTGTCTGAGTTTCAGATATTTTACGACTTATTACAAAACATTCTTTACTGGAGATATTATTGAAATTAAATTTTAGAATGGTTTTGGAAAGATCTCCAACGTTAAAACCACGATGACCCTCAAATCCTTCACCATGAAATGAGCCGTCTTCAGGATACAGATCGGCGATTGCCAGGTAGCCGCCAGGATTGATCAGATCATGGAATTTGCTGATAATACCGTCAATATTTACTACATGATGAAGAACCATTTGTGTAAAGATCAGATCGAATCTTCCGTCCTTATAATCCTGATGTTCCAGATCAAAATTCAAAGTCTTCATGTTTTTAACATTTGAAGCTTTTATTTTGTTGTTCATTATTTTGACCATTTCAGTTGAATTGTCCATAAGAGTAATCTTCTTCAAATGGTCTTTGAGGAGAAAGCTGGCGATTCCGGTACCTGCTCCAAATTCAAGTGCTGACATCTGCTTGTTAAGCGGAATAAGCTTCTTTATCTCATTAGCGATAGCTTCTGATCGATCCCAGTGCATCGGATTTTTATCCCATTCAGCAGCTTTAATATCAAATTCATTCATAAGCGACTTGTTGATTATTGAAGGATGCAAAGTTATTCATTTAGGCAATCAGAATATATAAAAATAATTCAAACAGGTTTTTTAGAAATCAATATCCCATATTCCTGCAGTTTTCTCAAGTACTACCAGGGCTGCTGCTTGGTTAAAAAGTGTTTCATAGTAGGCTGACTGAACATCATTGTAAGTTCTCTGGGCATTGAGCACCTCCAGCAGTGATGTTTCCCCCCTCTGGTAGCTGTATATTTTCCCTTTTCTTACGTTTTCTGCATCTTCAAGCAACCCATTGTTGAAATTCTCGACCTGCCTGCAATAATCCTTGTAATATTCCCATGCCTGAATTACTTCATTCTTTATCTTCAGCTCAGCCTGATCATAAATTCTCTCTGACTGTTCAACTCTGAATTCAGCCATTTTCAGTTCTCCTTTATTGAAATTCGAGAATTTTAATGGTAAGGCAACACCGGCATAAACTCCCGGCGATGAAGAATTATCTCCGGCAAGATATAAATTGGAGAAGCCAAATTTAAGATCAACATCAGGATTCCTTCCTTTTCTGGTCAGAACCAGTGCTTTCTGTGACACATCTTTATTCTGGAAAGCTGCCTGAAGGTCAGCTCTGTTATTCTGTGCTTCTGTAACAAGGTCATTTAATCGGAAATCCCTTGAAACGACTGGAAACTGGCTTGATGGCAAAAACAGGGTGTCGGTCATAAAGACCCCGGTAAATATTGAAATATCCGAAAGAGCATTCTTCCATTCCGATACAGCATGGATCATCTCGTTACGCAAAACACCGGTTTCCAGTTTACTCTGAATGGCATCGATCTCCATAATGCTCCCAAGACGGAACCTTATGCTATCTGCTTCAGCCAGTCTTTTCATAGTCTGGTATGAATTATTTCTTACGATATATAGTTGCCTGTGCTTCATTGCTTCCAGATAGAAAAGAGTCGCATCAGCCTGAAGATTTCTGAAATAATCAGCAAGCATTGCAGATGCAAGATCCTTTTCACTTACAGAAAGGTCGATTCTTGCTTTTCGTTCACCACCAAGGTCAACAGTTTTTACCACCTCTGAAGTAAATCCGTATCCTGTCCTTATGCTCTTATCGGTTTCAGTTGAAACATCAACGGAGATTATCGGATCACTAAAGATCTTTGCGGCTTTGACTGCTGCTTCAGCGATATTAATGTTGAGCTTTTCTGCTGCATATTCAATGTTTTTTGTTTTGACAAGTTCCATATATTCACTGAATGTGATACTTGAGTGCTCAAACGGAATCCCATCCTGTGAAGTTGCTAATCGCAGCTCCAGGATAAGGATTGTTATAATCATAACTACTTTTCTCATTGTATTCTGGTAATATTTAATGTTTTTTCTGAACACAAAATCCACTTTATCAAATCATTCTTCACTGCCCCATCTTTTCTCCATCATAAAATAAAGCGGAGGCAAAACATATAGTGTTATTATTGTTGCAAAGAAAAGGCCATAGACTATAACTGTAGCAAGCGGTCGTTGCACATCAGATCCGATACCGGTCGAAACAGATGCCGGAAATAGTCCGACAACTGCAACCATTGCAACCATAAGGATTGGCCTGAACCTGTGCTTAGCACCAGATATGACAGCTTCTTTTAGTTCTAATCCTCCTTTACGGAGAGCATTTATATGCGAGATCATGATGACCCCGTTCTGTATGGAGACACCAAACAGTGCAATAAATCCTACTGCAGAGGAGACATTCAATGTCATCCCTGAAACATTCAGGGCAAGCATACCTCCAAAAAATGCCAGAGGGACCAGACCCATCAATAGTGCTGCCTGGTTCAATTTATTAAAGGCAGCAAAAAGCAAAAGAAACATAATTGCCAGAGCCAGGGGGATAATCATTGCCAGACGCGAGTATGCCCTGTTCTGATTCTCGAATTGCCCGCTCCATCTGACAAGATTTTTTGTATGATCAAATTTTACTTTATCCCTGATATCTGCCTGAGCACGCTTAATGAAGTCGGTAAGATCGATACCGCGCAGGTTTATTCTTAAAGTGACATACCTCTTGTTCATTTCCCTTGTAATTGTGCTTGCACCGGTTGTCAGACTGATATTGGTAACCTGCGATAGAGGTATTTTAGCACCTGATGCAGATGTAAGCATCAGATTTCCGATTTTTTCAGGGGTATCACGACTCTCTTCTCCATACCGGCAAATTACATCATAAACTTTATCGCCGATAAATATTTGCGAAATCGCTTTCCCTCCGATAGCGATCTCGATCAGTTCTGATACATCGGAAACGTTCAGTCCGTATTGCGCAATTTTATCCCTGTCAGCATGGATCTGAAGCTGAGGAAAGGGAGGCTCCTGGTCTATCGCCAGATCCTCAGCACCTTTTATTTTTCCAAGAACTTTCAGTATATCTTCGGCGACTTTTCTGCTCTCCTGAAGATCTTCTCCATAAACCCTGACTGCCAGATCGCTGTGTGTGCCTGCAATCTGATCCATGACCATATCAATGATGGGCTGGGAAAAACCAACTGTATAACCCGGCATTGTTTTAAGTTCTTCAGCCATTTCATAAACCAGGTCGCTCTTTCTCTTTCCTCTTTTCCACTCTTTGTATGGTCTTAGTCCTATGGAACACTCCAGATGAGAGGTCGAAAATGATTCGGCCCCTTCATCGTCCCGCCCAGTCTGCACCATGACATATGTTACCTCTTCGTATTTTATCATTCGTTTTCGAAGTGTATCACTCATCGCTTTGGATTTTTCGAGCGAAAGACCCGGAGGCAATTGTACCTGCAACCATAAAGAACCCTCATCAAGCTGGGGCAAAAAATCTTTTCCGACAGTTATTGTCAGGACAATTGCAGCTATCATTATAATTCCAAGAGGAGCAAATACAGATTTCGGTCTATCTACAAGCTTTTTTATATGACCATTGTAAATGTCTGTAAGTTTCAGAAGCCATTTATTATGATATGTTTTCTGAGGTTTTTTATAAACAATAAATGAAAGGCCGGGTATAAGAAAAAGAGCGACCAGAAGGGCCCCTATCAATGCATAACCAACAGTAAATGCCATTGGGGTAAAGAGCTTTTTTTCAATTCGTTCAAATGCAAAAAGAGGCAGATAAGCAGTAATTATTATAATTGTTGAAAAGAATACAGGTTTTGCTACCTCAATTGTACGTTCCAGTACCGATGCTTCCTCCAGCACCGATTCCGGATGATCCTCCCTTTTCTTTAAAATGGTTTCCATCATTACTATTGCACCTTCGACAATTATCCCGAAATCTATTGCCCCCAGTGAAAGCAGATTGGCAGGAATATCTGTCAGGTACATCAGTATAAAGGCGATTAGTAATGACAACGGCACTGTAACTGAAACAATAAGAGCTCCGCGCCAGCTTCCTAAGAATACAATAAGAACAAGAATGACCAGTAATATGCCAAATAACAGTGTGTGAGATACTGTGTTTAGTGTTGTTTTAACCAGGTCAGTCCTGTCCATGAAGGGATGAATAATAACTCCTTCAGGCAGGATTTCCCTGTTTAGCTCATCAACAGCAGCATGAACTCCTGAAAGAACTATTGACGGGTTCTGATGACGCAGTAACTGTACAATCCCTTCCACACTTTCAGGATAGTCGCGGTTATGATCGGTAAATCCCAAAACCCCTTTCCTTTCAAGGTTTCCATACCTGAGTTTCCCGAGATCCTTTACAAATATAGGTATCCCGTTTTCGGTTTTTACAACTACATCCCCCAGGTCTCCCAGGTCTTTTACCAGACCTATTCCTCTAACGACATAACTCAGATCGCCCCTCCTGATAAGACTGCCTCCTGCATTCGAATTATTCTTTTCTATTTTATCAGTTACATCAGAGAGAGAGAGGTTATATTGTTCAAGCTTCAGAGGATCTATTTCAATCTGGAACTGAGTTGTTATTCCCCCGAAATTGCTTACATCAGCTACCCCTGTAACCTGTTTAAGTCTGGGAATTATAACCCATTTATTCAATTCAGTAAGTTCCCGCAGATCATGACTCTTACTTTCAATAATATAACGGTATATTTCTCCGGTGGGAGAGGTAAGTGGATTCAATCCGGGCATCGCATCATATGGCAGCTCAACATCTGAAAGGCGTTCCTGTACCCTCTGACGGGCCCAGTAATCATCAACGCCGTCACTAAATACCAGGATAATTGCAGAGAGTCCGAATGTGTTCTTGCTGCGCATTGTGGTTAGCCCTGGCAATCCATTCAGTTCTCTCTCCAGCGGAATTGTAATCTGTTGTTCAATCTCTTCCGCGGCAAGCCCCGGAACCTGTGTAATTACCTGTACTGTGACATCTGCAATATCAGGATAAGCCTCAATCGAAAGTTGTTTCCATGATGTATAACCAAATACAGCAATAAGTGAGAATAATACTATCATTATCCTCCAGCGCTTAAGCGCTATTAAGATAATTGTTCTCATAACTGGTCTTTTAAGTCCATCAGAAGACTTCCACCTTCAATCACAATCACCTCATCGGCTTTGAGGCCGGATTTGATAATCACACGGCTGCTGTCGGTACCGTTTACTTCTACTTTCCGTTTTATATATTTGTCGTTTCCAAGGTAAATAAAAACAAAGCTGGTTTCTTCCATCTGATAAAGGGCTGTGGCAGGAATAAGGATTACATCCCCGGCATTTTCATAAAACCGGGTGGTAACAAACATACCCGGTTTCATTACACGTTCCCTGTTTTCACATAAAACGTAGATCTGAACGGACCTTGTTGCTTCGTCAAGTATTTCCCCGATGTGGAAAACACTGCCTCTTATTGGGACATCCGGTATTCCTGTAAGTCTTATCTCAACTTCATCGGATTTGTTTACGGAGTTAATATCCTTTTCTTTCAGCTGTCCTATAACATAAACCTTACTGAGTTCAGCTACAATTGCCACGGGTTCAGCATCTTGTTTCAAATACTGTCCGATAATGATTTTATTTTCAACAATCTCTCCTTTTATGGGAGACCGGACAATGAGCGGTTGACCAAGCACAAGTTCTTCAGGATCAACATGATATACCTCAAGGCTGGCAATTGAATTTTCAAAATCACGTTTGGTAAGCTCGAAGTTTACCTCAGCCTCTTCAAGATCCTTTTGTGTACCAACGCCATTGGTAAAAAGATCCTGCTGCCTTTTAAGGTTTTTCTCAGCCAGTTGCATCTCCTGCTTCGACTGATAATATGATTTTCCTGCATCAAAAAATTCAGGGGAGCTAATCTCAAAAACTGGTGATCCGACTTCTACCTTCTGTCCTAAACTAACAAATGACCTGGTAATTCTGCCTGAAAAGGGTGATGCAATCTCTGCATAATTATTGGGTATGGCTTTTACAATTCCTGAAGTTATAATCTTTTTGAGGTACGGTTCAGGTATTATTTTCGCTGTTTTAATCTTATTTGTTATATTGGGATTCCCCGGAATAATAATTGAATCTGCCGGTGCCTGAGTTATGACTGAGGTCTCCTGATTCTTATTATTCTGACAGGAGACGACAATAACGAATATGCAAAGAAGTAAAGTATATTTCATTAATATTGTATTTGATTATGCTCATGACATTACATGTAATTGCTTGATCTTTAATTAAAAGACAAGTACAATTAAAAAATTAACACAAAAGACTATTAGAGCATACCTTCAGGAGGGGCACGGAGACGCGAGAGGGAATAAAACCAATGAATTGGTGCTCTCCTAATGATATATTGATCAATTTCATAAAGGAAAGGAGCGATTGGTTTAAAAGTGAAATAAGAAAAAACTACTAATACTGTAATAACTGACAGAAACTGAATTGTAATATATCCTTTATCTGAGTGTGAGTGCAAAGGTAAACCATGAACATCTTTTTTAAAGGGGTGGGAATGAACTATTGTTACACCATCAACGATATGCGCATGATAGAAGAAAGTAATACTCCCGAAAAAACCGAGGAAAAGAAGCAGGAAAAAGTACTTCGAAATATTTATACTTATTTTTTTCAACATTCCGGGTGCGCCTTCAATTTTTATTTTTAGTCCTGTTACGGATAGGTTTATTATTTACATAACAAAAAAAGGTGGTAAATTGTTTACCACCTTTTAGTCATTATTTCTTAAGTACTGTTTTGAGCACAGTCTCCTTTGGTAGTTTTTTGGTACAGAAGAACCAGTCATAACAATGCATCTCCTCTTTGTTCTCCATACGCTCTTTTGCCACTCCACACGATCCTGCTGTTGGGACAATTACATCATCACCCGGCTGCCAGTCGGCTGGGGTTGCTATGGAGAATGCATCAGCGGTCTTCATGGCAATAAGGGCTCTGTATAGCTCTTCAAAATTCCGGCCCATGCTCA
>Ga0208980_10002923_pt1 | contig 10367 bp, 6 predicted proteins | sample WetSurMetagenome_3_FD_187993 | JGI IMG/M metagenome (GOLD analysis project Ga0208980, IMG submission 187993) | Wetland microbial communities from Twitchell Island in the Sacramento Delta, sample from surface sediment Aug2011 Site A1 Bulk (version 2) | ecosystem: Environmental > Aquatic > Marine...
TTCTCTTGATTTCCTTACCCCCCTGCTTACAGGTGCAAGCATTTATGATCTTATGTATCCAGACAGCCTTCTTTCACTGCACCTTGCCTTTGTATGGGGCTTTCTCAATGCATCTCAGACAATGAACACAATTGCGCCGGAAAAGCTGGCAGCAAGTGCGATCATTCTGCCTCTTTCGGTCGCCGATGATTCCACAGTCAAAGACATTCCGTTTATAAATGACCTTCTCATACACGAGAAATATGACGATTACTGGAAAATGATGGATCAAAGGGGAATCACAAAATCTCCCCTGATATCTATTGCAGGCTGGTACGATATATTCCTTGAATCGCAGATTATGGATTTCGAAGCTCTCTCTGAAAAGGGCAATCCGGGTAACAGGCTGGTCATCGGTCCATGGTGCCATGGAAACCAGGGGGAAAAGAACGAATACGGAGGCTTAAAAAAGACGGGCAAGACGGGCATGATTCTTAAATATATGGAGGACTACCTTGCCGGGAAGAAAATTAAGCTTACCTCTCCCCTTAAAGATAATAAATACAACCTCTTTATAATGGAGAAGAACGAATATGTCGGATCAGACAAATGGCCGCCCAAAGAGACCCGGATAGTTCCGTATTACTTAGGACCGTCGGGTTACATTGGGATCTCAGACTGTAAAGATAAAGGTGCACTTAATTATATATATGACCCGGCAGATCCTTATCCGAACATCGGGGGAACTATCCTCGGTGAAGGTGTAGGACCGGCCCGCCAGAATCCGAATACCGGTCGCAAGGATCAGCTTGTATTTGAAATGAATATAGCTGATAAGCCACTGACCCTTCTTGGCCCTTTAACTGCAACTCTCTGGCTGTCGAGCGATGCTCTCTGCACAGATTTTATAGTGGGTATACAGGATGTATTCCCTGATGGCAAAATTATCAATATCCAGGAAGGAGGCGCCAGAGTTCGCTTCGGCAGCAGCCAGCCTGAAATGAAAAATATTTCAGTTTGGGCAACCGGCTATCAGCTTAAAACAGGGCACAAGCTGAGAGTATTCATTGCATCAAGCTGGTTTCCACGCTATAATCGCTCACTCAATTCCTGTGAGCCCATTTCCGATGCAAAAAGTATTGTATCTGCTCACCAGAAGGTCTGGTTTGGTGGCGCCACTCCCTCCGCTGTAAACCTGCCTGTTTATGAAACTGATAACTAAGACCCGTAAAATAACTCATAACCTCTAATACCTGATTATTATGAATTTAGATGAAATATTAAGGGCTGACATAAGATCATCCCTAGCCAAATCGGGACTACTTCTGTTTCTGGCAGGGTTTATGATCTTCATGGGAATTATAACCTCGGAAGTATTTTATAAAAAACCCTACAGCACGCGCGATAATTATATCAGTGAGCTTGGTGCCCCGACACCGCCGGAAACGGTAAGGCCCGAACCATCGGCCGGCATCTTTAATTATACCCTGATGGTATCTGGCTTCCTTGTGGCGGTTGCAACATTTTTTGTACAGAAAGTTTTCAGAAAGCTCTTAATTACCATTCCTTTGGCACTATACGGGCTGGCTATCATCGGGGTGGGTATCTTTCCTGCGGACAAGGCTCCATGGCACGGTATTTTTGCCCTGGTTGTATTTGTTGCTGGAAGCCTTTCCTCCATAGCTTCCGGCAGAATTATCAGCGCCCCACTGAGATATGTATTCATCTGTATGGGTGTTGTGACGCTTGTATTTCTAGGGGCCTACAAATATTTTATCCCTTACCTCGGAGTTGGCGGAACAGAAAGATGGGTACTTTACCCTACACTGTTCTGGCTGACAGCATTTGGCGGATACCTGCTTGGTATAAAGGATGAATACAGACATATCTCGCATGTAAAACAGGGATAACTCTTACAAAAACAAGCCTAAAATACTTCTATTAATAAAATCGCATGACCAGACGAGAAATAATTAAAAAAGTACTGGATGGCGGAAAGCCTCCCTACACGCCATGGTCGTTCAAATTCACTGTCGAGGCAAAGGAGATGCTGATAAACCACTATGGAACAACCGATCTCGATGAAAAGCTCTACAACCATATTCTTGATCTTGGAGCGGATATCGGCTTTTTTGATAAAATCGGAGAAGACCTTTACAGAGATGTTTTCGGAGCAGTATGGGACAGGAGCATAGATAAGGACATTGGAAATATTGTCGGCAGTGTAATTCCCGAACCCTCCCTCAGGAACTATAAGTTTCCTGATCCGCTGGACCCCAGGATTTATGTCGACATTAAGCCTCTGATTAATGCTCATCCCGATATGTTCAGGCTCTTTGAGATAGGCTTTTCACTTTATGAACGTGCCTGGACTCTCCGTGGTATGGAAAACCTTCTTATGGATTTCATGGTAAATCCCGGGTTTGTCCATGAACTCATGGAAGCTATAACCGATTATAACATAGCCCAGCTGAAAGAGGCTGTAAAATATGACATTGACGCCGTCGCCTTCGGAGATGACTGGGGTCAGCAGAGCGGCCTGATAATGGGTTATGATACATGGAAGGAATTCATATATCCCCATCTGAAGCGAATGTACAAGGCCGTTCATGATGAAGGAAAATATGTATTCATTCACTCATGCGGAGATGTCGATGAACTATTTGACGATCTTATCGATATAGGACTGAACTGCTTCAATCCATTTCAGCCTGAGGTTATGGACGTACATGCCCTGATGAAAAAATACAGGGGAAGACTTACTTTCCACGGAGGCCTTTCCATTCAGAAAACCCTGCCATACGGGACGAGGGATGAGGTGAAAGCGGAATCGCTCAGGCTGCTTCGGGCAGGTGCAGAGGGAAGCTACATCTTTTCTCCTTCACATGCCGTGGAGGGCGACACTTCACTTGAAAATATGCTCACCTTCATTGAGACGGCTAATGCCCAGCTTAAATAAATCCATTTCATGACTCAGCACAAAAACATCAACACCGGTTATGTTCTTTTTCTGGCACTTGTCTCAGCTATGGGAGGATTGCTCTTCGGTTACGACTGGGTAGTAATAGGCGGCGCAAAACCTTTTTATGAGAGATACTTCGACATCACCTCTTCTGCAACATATCAGGGCTTTGCCATGAGCAGCGCTCTCTTCGGCTGCCTCATCGGATCTGCGGTATCGGGCAGTATGACCGATAAATACGGCAGGAAGATCCCCCTGCTCTTTTCAGCCTTTCTTTTTGTCATAACTTCAATTGGCACAGGTGCCTTCAACTCATTTACGGCCTTTATGACCTTCAGGATTATGGGAGGCATTGCTATCGGGATAGCATCAAATGTCTCTCCTGTATATATTGCTGAAATATCTCCGGCTCATATGAGAGGGAAGCTTGTAGCAATAAATCAGTTTACTATCGCTTTCGGGGTCCTTGCAGCACAGCTCACAAATATGCTTATCGCTGAACCGGTGGCAGTTGGAGCATCCGATGAGATGATCCGTAATTCATGGAACGGCCAGATTGGCTGGAGGTGGATGTTCTGGGCATGCTCCGTTCCTGCCGGACTGTTTTTCATACTGATGTGGCTGGTACCCGAAAGTCCGAGATGGCTTGCAAAAGCAGGGAAAAAGGAGAAGGCACTGAAAATATTCGAAAAGATCGGGGGAAAGGCCTATGCCATAAACGAAACCGAAGATATCAGCCTTTCACTTGCTTTGTCGGATAAATCAGGTACACAGGAGAAATTCAGTCATCTCTTTTCCAGGCAGCTGGCCCCAATAATTACATTAGGAATTATCCTGGCCGTCTTCCAGCAGTGGTGCGGCATAAATGTGATATTCAACTATGCCGAGGAGGTATTTTCGGCAGCAGGCTATGGTATTTCAGGAACTCTCTTCAATATTGTCCTTACAGGCTGCGTTAGCCTGTTGTTTACAATCATTTCAATGTTTGTAGTCGACAAATGGGGCCGTAAGGCACTAATGCTGACAGGTGCAGGCGGACTCGCAATAGTCTACGTAATAATTGCATCAGGCTACTACTTTCATTTTAAGGGCATCTTCATGGTATTCTGGGTCGTCACTGCAATCAGCATTTATGGCCTCACCCTTGCCCCTATTACATGGGTGCTTCTCTCCGAGATATTCCCCAATAAAATACGCGGACATGCAATGTCTGTAGCTACATTCGCACTCTGGTTTTCATGTGCGGTACTAACCCTTTCGTTCCCGTTTTTAAACCGCGGGCTAGGTACTTCTGGTACATTTGCCGTCTATTCGGCGATCTGTTTCATGGGATTCTTCTACATACTCAGAAAGCTCCCCGAAACGAAAGGCAAATCTCTTGAACAGATTGAGAGAGAGCTTACGGCATGATTATCACAGGTCGAATACAAGGCTGAATAAAGAATCAAAAAGACCTCCAATGACATCGAAAGAAAGAATGGCAGCAGCAATGAGCCATAAAACTCCCGACAGGGTACCCGTGATGTGCCAGCTGTCGCTTGGACACTATTTTCTAAACGCCGGATACCAGCCTTCCAAAATCTGGTTTGACTCTGAAACATTTGCACTTGCAATGCTCGATCTTCAGAAAAGATATGGATTTGACGGCGTCCTGATCAACCTGCCGGGCAGACCCGACGACTGGGAAAAATACCTGTCATCCTACCGGAAGATGGATAACTATGAGGAGCTGGTCTGGTCAAATGGATATGAAACCATTGTGCCTCATGATGACAATCCCCACACTTTTCTGCCCGGTAAAATTCCCCTGCCCAGAGCCTCCTTTGAAACCATAAATCTGAATGATATCTCATCCATTATGACTCCCGGTTACATCTGGAGCACCTACCACATGCCTGATCTCTGGGGCTTTACGCCTGGCGCGGACTTAACTGAACCGGCATCTTACCCGGCTTCATTCACCAATGCACTTAAAGCCGTAAAGAAGCATGCAGGTGAAATCTCAATTCATACGGAAGTATTCTCTCCCTTTACCCATCTGCTTGAACTATTTGGCTATCAGGAAGCTCTGATGGGAATGATGATCCATCCCGACATTTGCAGGGAGCTTCTTGAATACTTCACCAGGATTGCCCTTGCTGAGGTGAATGTCTATGCCGCCGAGGGAGGTATTGATGCGATCCTCGTAAGTTCAGCCTTTGCCGGAGCAGGCTTTATCAGCCGTGAGGATTACAGGCAGTTTGTAATGCCTTTTGAGGATATTGTTTTCAGGGAGATCAAACGGCACAACCTGTTCAGCTATGTCCATACCTGCGGCTCTATTGGCGACCGGCTTGACCTGATGGCCCAGACCTCTGTCGATGGGATCGATACGCTCGACCCGCCGCCGTTAGGAACAGTTCACCTTGAGGAGGCTAAAGATAAGTTTGGAAAAAGATTCTTCCTGAAGGGGAATCTCGATTCCATACGTGAACTGCTAAACGCAGATGATAAAACTTTCGAGGAAGCCGTTACTGGAAGACTTAAAACCGGTAAAAAGGGAAGCGGCTATATTTTGTCAACAGCCTGCAGTGTCTCACCTTATGTTAAACCTGAACGACTTGGAAAACTGGTTAATCTTGCAGTAAAGTACGGCGCCTTTTAACGCATTGAAATCATTTAATCAGTAGATCAGTCTCTATGAACCGTAGGAACTTTGTCAGCGCAACCCTTGCTTCCGGATTAGTGACATTTATCCCGGTACACCTGCTGGAAGCCCGGTCTGCTCAAAGCAAGGTCCACGGATTCAGTGATGATTTGATGAATGATAACGATATCATTCCTGCACCCGATGACCCTGCTCTCTGGGAAGAGTGGCGGACAGCGTTGCAAAGCTGGCGGAAAAGGAAACAGTCACAATTAAAGTATGACGGAACAAGCTACCTGTCGGATCCGTTCAGATGGGTTTCATCCGATTTTTCCTGCTGCTTTATAATGATCTGTGATTCTGACTTTTATGATAACCCAACCAACGCTTACAGAATAAACGATCTTATTAAAAGGGGAAAGGATGAATACGGCGGATATGACAGTGTTGTACTATGGCAAGCTTATCCGAGAATCGGACTGGATGACAGGAACCAGTTTGATTTTTACAGGGAGATGCCTCACGGACTGCCAGGCATAAAAGAAGTCACAGAGCAATTTCACAAGGCAGGAATAAAGGTTTTCATTGACTATAACCCATGGGATAAAGGTACCCGCAGAGAAGGGAAAACGGATATCGAACTACTTATAGGTTTGCTAAGATCAATAGATGCTGACGGAATATTCCTTGATACCATGAAGGATGCCCCCGGCTTCAGGGAAAAGCTTGACTCAGTAAAGGAAGGAATAGTTCTTGAGGGAGAGATTGCACTTCCTCTGGAACATATTCAGACCCATCATATGTCATGGGCCCAATGGTTCAGTGATAGCAAAGTACCAGGAGTATACCGCAACAAGTGGTTTGAACGCCGCCATATGCAGCATGCCATTGACAGATGGAACAGCGACAAAACTCCCCAGCTGCAGACTGCATGGATGAACGGCAGCGGAATGCTGATCTGGGAAAATGTTTTTGGCCAGTGGCTTGGCTGGTGTGAAAGAGACAAATCCATTTACAGGGCGATGTACTCAATTCAGCATCAGTTCTCATCACTTTTTTCAGCCGATGGATGGAAACCTCTATCCGAGGAATCCTACGTCAGTGGCGTTTATATCAGCTCCTGGACCGGAGAGGATATTACCCTGAGAACATTAGTCAACAGAAATGATTCCATTGCAGAAGGTCTTCTCTTTAAGTTCAAAGCCGGGGAAGAGATGAAATTTTTCGACCTTATCAGTGGAGAGCAGTTAATTGAAGAAATTGAAAATGATATGGTTTCTGTCAGGGGACGAATTGAGAAAAAGGGTATCGGCTGCTTCCTTGAAATCAGGGCCTCCAAAATTGACAGCCAATTCAATACTTTCCTTGCCGGTCAGAAAAGACTTTTGCTGCATTCATCTGACAATACTTCAATTCCTTTTAAAAATATCCTGGTTACCAGCTCAAAAGATCATGCCGAGCAAAAGACCATTCCGAAGGATATGGTTCAGGTCCCAGGGATATCCGCAAAACTAACAGTGGAGTATAATTTCAGGGAACCAGGCGGATATGGCAACATCCAGGATCACCTCATCCTTTCTGAAAAACACAAGCTGCATTCCATATGCAATATAGAGAGGAAAGCGGAGATAAATAAATTTGCCATTGACATAACGCCTGTGACAAATCGCCAGTTCATGGAATTCATAAATGATTCGGGATATTCACCACGGATAAAGGAAAACTTCCTGAAGCATTGGGTAAATGGCAAAATTCCTTCTGGTAAGGAAAATCACCCTGTTGTTTACATAGATCCGTATGATGCAAGGGCATATGCAAAATGGGCAGGTAAAAGACTTACGACCGAAGAGGAGTGGCAATTTGCAGCCCAGGGGTTTAAAGCACTGGAATATCCATGGGGCAATGCTATGGAACCCGGCAGATGCAATCAGAATTTAACAGGAGAAACAACATCAGTCTATGCTTTTCCGAATGGGGCATCGCCATTCGGCTGTCTCGACATGTGCGGAAACACCTGGGAACTTACAGCCAATGAATACAGTGATGGCAGAACAAGATTTGCAATGCTCAAGGGAGGCTCATGCTACAAGGCTGAAGGTTCAGAATGGTATTTCAACGGCGGACCACAGAAAAACAATTTCATAGCCAAGATGCTGCTCATCTGGCCAGGACTCGACAGGTGCGCAACAGTTGGTTTCAGATGTGCCATCGACTTATGACTCTCCGGTATTATTAAAAAGATCTGCGGCAATCTGCTCAATCTGCGGGAAAATTTAAGTCTTATTTCCCGCAGATCCCGCTGATTTACGCAGATGTTCAAGAAACTATTTTTTCAGATTAAAGGCTCTGATAGTCACCGGCTGCAGATCCGGAAGATCGCTTTTCGGGCTGTCGAGATAAAAATAGGATGTTGCGGCGAGGTCATCCGAACGGTAGAAATTAGTCCAGGCATTGGGCAGGGATTTATCTTCAAGATTAACTGTGCTATCCTTCTTATAGATATGAATCAACCTCGGTGCTTCATGAACTATAACTGGAATCAGCTTGACATTTTGCTTCTGAAGGCCGATTACAATATCCTTTGTATTTCCTCCGATTTGTTGAATAGTGACCTTGCAGTCGGATTTAAAATATACGGGATCCGTAATATGATACCTGTAAAACGCCCACTGGAGATTTTTACTGTCAGCAACCAGACAACCGGTAGTTTTGGTGAAAAACTGTCCCTGCCCCCATGCAGTTCCGATATAATCTTCTGTCCCTGATCCGACGAGTGTTGGAAACAGGGTATCTCCATCGAGGTATATCTTGACTTCACCCTCGCCCCACCAGCAATCCTTATAGGCCGGATTGGCATTTATACAGATGTTTGATCCCAGGAATCTTCCTTTACCTTTTACATGAGGCATAATCTCAAAATCACTGCCAGGTACTGTAGCCGTATCCCTGTGCCAGTAGCTGTGGAAATAGAGGAAATTTTCATCCCAGCTTTTAAGAAGCTGAAGGTCGATGTCATAGAACACCATGGGCAGGTCTGTGATGGATTCGTTCACGAGCTCAACTCTTGCAGCCTTTTTGAATGGCATCTGAATAAAACAGTTAAAGGAACGGCCTTCAGGATTTGCGAACAAGGCGTTCTCAAATACAGCTGTTTTTCCTAGGCCGACGCCAAAAAAGTCGCCTAACGGAACTGAAACGGCTGGTTTTTCCTCGTTATCCCAGTACATTTTCAGAACAAGGCTCCTCAGCATAGCCGGTGATCTGTCGCTTATTGTGACCCAGATCCTGTTAATTATCCCGGGTCCGTTCATGTTAAGTAAAACTTTGGAAGCTCCGGCTCTTATGCTGTCGCAGGCATGTCCCTTTGCTCCATTATTTTCCATTCCTCCTGCTCCCTTCTCCCCTTTTATATTTTCAAAGCTGACCCATCTTGGTTCAATGTTGTCGCTGTACTCGAAAATATTAGAGGGCAGGATATTTTTGGTCTTGTTTATTGCCTGATCTCTGTTCCCGCAACCGGCAAGGGCAAGAAGAAATGTAAGTGAAGCCAGGATATATTTCATATCAGTAATTATAAATGTTTAAAATCAGAATATTAATACAACTCTTTCAGGAGCGGATATAGCTTCTTATAAGTTCGGAACTTTTTATCGTAGAATTCCTTTAATTCAGGCTGAGCCTTGGCAACCGCCTTTACCCATTTTTTTGAAATATCTGCGACATCTTCGCCGGTATCCCTGGCTTTTGCAAGCATAGCCACACCCATGCAGCCTGCTTCAGTGATGTCGAGTATTGTTACCGGCATTCCAATCACGTCGGATTTCAGCTGAATATGGCTTCTGGATCTTGCTCCGCCGCCTATGACCCTGAGCTCTTTTACTTCATATCCCGATTCCCTCAGTATTTCAAGATTCAGCTTAATTTCAAATGCCACGCCTTCCAGCAATGAGCGCATAATCTCCTCTCTTGTCGACGACATATCGAGCCCTAATATTGCTCCCTTGACCGAAACATCAAAATAGGGAGTTCCTGTAGGGGTAAAATATGGTAAAACAAGAAGCTTAGACGGTTCGGAGGGGAGTTTATCAAGAAGCAGTTCATAAGGATCACGGCCTCTCTTCCGGGCATCCTCCACCTCTTTATCTCCGAACTGATCCCTGAACCATTTAAGTATGTTGCCCCCCGTCAGGCTAAAGGCAACAGTGGCATAAATGCCAGGAGCCGTATGGTCGTAGGTACAGAGATTGTTCTTCCGAAGTTCAGCCGTGAATATAGGCTTATTGAAAGCAGGGGTTATGCACTCGACGGTCCCCGACGAATAAACTGCCACCCCAGGTTCGATGGCTCCTGCACCAAGGGCAGAACAGGGCTGATCGTGACCGCCGGTGACAACGAATGTTCTTTCCTCCAGGTTAAGGTCAGCTGCTATTGATGGATCGATATATCCGGCTAATGAGCCCGACTGCAGTGGTCTTGACAGTTGCCCGGGTTTTACACCTACTCCGGCCAGGATTTCCTCGTCCCATTTATGCCTGACAACATCAAAAAGCATAGTCCTTCCGGCAAGCGGCCAGCCCATTGAGGGCTCCTTAATCCCAAGCCTGTGCTGAAGAAGGTCCTCAAAGCAAAGGATACGGCGGGCTTTTGACCATATCTCCTTTCTGTTCTCCCTGAACCAGAGTAATTTAAAGAGAGAGAACATCGGATGTGGAGTGTGTCCTGTAATGTTGTACAATTTCTCTTCGCCAAACTTATCCGTCCAGCCCTTTATCAGCTCGTTTGCCCTGATATCGGATGATA
>Ga0208980_10002924_pt1 | contig 10367 bp, 7 predicted proteins | sample WetSurMetagenome_3_FD_187993 | JGI IMG/M metagenome (GOLD analysis project Ga0208980, IMG submission 187993) | Wetland microbial communities from Twitchell Island in the Sacramento Delta, sample from surface sediment Aug2011 Site A1 Bulk (version 2) | ecosystem: Environmental > Aquatic > Marine...
GCTCTGCTACTCACCTCTGCTGCTCTTCATGCCCTTTGGAATTTACTCTTAAAACAATCTCGTGAAAAATTTCTTGCAATGGGTTGGCAAGTCATCATTGGCAGTATCGTGTCTATTTTCGCCCTTTGTTTTGCTGGTTTGCCACCCAATTCGATGTGGTTTCTCATTTTGATCAGCACGATCCTGGAAGCTATTTATTTCGCTATCCTTACTTATGCATATAACGATCATGATTTTTCTCTTATATACCCAATCGCCCGTGGAACTGCACCTGCTTTGGTTCTGATTTGGGCCGGATTATTTCTTGGTGAAAAACCAAGTATTGGAGGCTTTGTTGGTATCTTTTTAATTGTATGTGGTTTAGTTATTATTGGTGCAACCAGCTTGATTCAAAATCATACTGGGAAACCACATCTCCGCGGAATAGCCCTGGCACTATTGGTTGCCCTGGTAATATCAATTTATACCCTCGTAGATGGATATGCGGTGAAAAGAGGTCCAGCTGTATCCTATGGACTGAGCCTATTCGTTCTGATGCCTGTCTTTACCACACCTTTTATTGTCCGTCATTATGGCTGGGATCACACCATAAATTCTTTCAAAGAGCAACCAGGTCGCCTCATTTTGGTCGGTATCCTTGCGGTGATTGCCTATTTGTCTGCCCTGTTTGCTTACTCGATCGCACCAGTGAATTACTCAGAAGCCATACGCGAAGTCAGTGTAGTGATGGGTGCTTTTGCAGGATGGTATTTCTTAGGTGAACAGATGGGAAAAATCCGTATCCTTGGGTCAATAGTTATATTTACAGGGATTGTGTTGATTGCAGTATTTGGCTGATGCTGAAATGGATACAAGATAACTCCCCAACCAGTTGAAAGTGGTAGGGGAGTTTTTATTTTATCAAGAAGAGGGAATCAAGAAAATAATACTATTATGTGAATTTACTGGTTGAAATTGAGATTTATTGCCTTAAAACCAAGACAGCTTCACGAGAGCAAGTGACTTGGTCTTTATCACCAATTTTCGGTAGTTCAAGGAATGGGTTATTGAACGTGTCCATGTAGAAGCGGTTACTACCGACCAAAACCTGGATGCGGACGACTGACCCGAGGAAGGTGATATTCTCGATCGTACAATCAAGGATGTTGGCTTTCCTTTCTTGGGATACAAAATTGAAGCGCTCGGGACGGATCGCAATTGTGATTTTGTCGCCTTTTAGCATTCCATCCAACCCCTCTGCTGCCTGCAACTGAACCCCGTCGATTTGAAGCAGGTGTGTTGCCGGATCGACCACCTCGGCAGCGGTTGTATTTAATGTTCCAACGAAGCCAGCGACGAAAGCAGTTGTGGGGAAGTTGTAAATCTCAAATGGGGAGCCAACTTGTTCGATCTTACCCTCATACATGACGACAATGCGGTCTGAGATAGACAAAGCTTCTTCCTGATCGTGGGTGACATATACGGCCGTGATGCCAAGCTTTTTTTGGATGGCGCGGATTTCTGCACGCAATGAAACCCTGATCTTCGCGTCCAGTGCAGAGAGGGGCTCGTCAAGTAGCAGCACCTGGGGGTGAATCGCCAGAGCACGAGCCAGGGCAACCCGTTGCTGTTGACCTCCAGAAAGCTGGTATGGGTAACTGTCCCCTTTCTGCTCGAGATGAATTAGGGCGAGCATTTCTGTTATCCGCGCTTGAATGAACTCCTTCTTTTCTCTGCGTACTTTTAGACCAAAACCAATGTTCTGAGCAACCGTCATATTAGGAAATAAAGCGTAGGCTTGAAAGACCATACCCACGTTGCGTTGATTGGGTGCTTTTTCAGTGATATCTTCATCATCCAGGATGACATTTCCGGTCGTAGGGATCTCGAAACCAGCAATCATGCGCAGGGTGGTTGTCTTTCCACAACCTGAAGGGCCGAGGAATGATACGAACTCACCCTTTCGTACGTCCAGGTTGAAGTCTTGTACCACCTTATTCGTGGAGAATTGTTTGGAGATATTATTAAGGGATAAATGTGTCATGAGTTGTTACTCTTGGATGATTTAGTGTCCACCACCGACTTGTGCTTGCCCACCACGACCGATAAAGGAAATGATCCCCATGCATGCCCAGGTGAGGGCAAAGCTGATGATAGCTAATGCTGCTGGTTCATATGCTCTGTTTTGAATTAAATCCATCATATAAGGGGCAAAGGCTGGTTTAACCAGATATCTGGCAAGGACGAGCTCGCCCACTACGATAGCAAAACTCAAGAAAGCACCATTTAAAATGGCAACGCGTATGTTCGGGATAATGATGCGGAATAGAATGGTACCCCAACCTGCACCTAAACTTTGAGCAGCTTCAGTTAAGGTACGCACATCAATTGCACGCAGTCCAATGTCAATCGCGCGGTACATATATGGCATTGAAATTACTGTATAGGCTGCAACAAGAAGGAATGGACTGTCTACAATCAGCAATGGAGGATGACTATAGGTTCGAACCAGGCCAAAGGTAAATACAATGACCGGGACGACGAACGGAATCAGGGTGATAAACTCGATCGCAGTACGAGCTTTTGGTACCTTCAGGCGTACCCAAAACGCGGTGGGGACAAAGAGCAAGATTCCAAAGATGATTGTTAGCGTAGCCCAAATAAGCGAACCTGTGAAACCACGAATAAACTTTGGATCATGGAAGACGTTAGTATATGCCTGGAAACTTAGGTGTCCAAGTTTAGCATGTAGTGAATACACAAATGTCGCGATCAATGGTAGAAAGAAATAAAGCATTCCGAGGATGATCACAAACCAGGCAAAAACTTTGCCCCGGCTCTTCATCGCAGCCACCTTTCTGTTCGACGCTGCAGGACGGTATAACCGGTAATCGCTAAAGCCATAATCACCACCATCCCAAGTGCCAGGGCATAACCAACACCTTGATTACCCAAGACATCGCCACTCAGCTCTGAACCAATCAGGATTGTCACCAGGTTAATTGACCCTCCGGTAAGTGCCTGGGCAGTGGCGATAGCACCAAAGGCATTGCCGAAAAGAAGAATCGTCGTTCCCAATAATGACGGTAGCAAGATTGGAAATGCGACATACCTCCAGTATTGGGCTGAGTTAGCGCCTAGATTCTGGGAAGCCTCCATCCATTCACGGCGTAAACCGTCAATCGCCGGGGCAATGATTAGAACCATCAAGGGAAACTGGAAGTACATATAAACCAAACTCAAGCCTGTCATCGTATATAGCGTGAATCCATGAAAGTAGGGATTGTAGCCGGTTAATTTAATCCAGTTTATTAGCATACCTGCTGGGCTCAGTAATGCAATGAAGGCAAATGCCAGGGGAACACCTGCGAAGTTGGAGGCCACACCACAGAAGGTCAACAAGCTCACGCGTACGAAAGTAGGTAAACCACCACGGATAGCAGCATAGGCTAACAGAAAACCAAATAGGGCACCACCTATAGCGGTGATCAGGCTGATCTTGATGCTGATCCAGTAGGAGTTGAGAATATAAGGGGTTTTAAAAAGGGTAATAATATTATCAATGGTAAATGCGCCCTTCCCCAATTCTCGAAAACTACGTGTGACGATGGTCGAGGATGGATAAAGAAGGAAAAGGAATGTAAATAGAAAGAAAGGCACGACTCCGAGCCATGCCCAGGACCTTTTGGGTTGAGCGGGACGCGCCTTAGGCGCGTCCCGCATCTCTAATTCAGAAGTAGCCACGTTTACTTTACGGTACTGGGGTTGGTAAGTCGACACCTACGGTAGTCATCCAACCCTCGGTGATTACCTTCTTTGCTGCTGCCAGCTGATCGGGAGTGGGGGCTACAGCCCCGGAAAAAGCACTAGAGGCAGGAAGCTTTGCTGCCACGTCTGCAGGGATGACTCCACGGGCTTCCAGGTCAGCCTGTTGAACGCCATGGGCATAACCCTTCATCCATGCCAGCTGACCTTCGTCTGAATGGAGAACTTCCATCCAGACCTTGGCACAATTGGGATGGGGTGCATAGGCGCTGATGGCCTGAACATACATGCTGGCGATGGTCGGGGAGGGATAGGTAATTTCCAGGGGGGGATTCCCAGCAAAGGTATCCTTATCACCGAAAGCCAGATAATCCCAGGCAAGAACGATAGGGGTTGCACCCTGGGCGACTGTGCCTGGCTTGGCAATCACAGGGACATAGTTGCCAGCTTGGTTTAGCTGGTTGAAGAAATCCAGCCCTGGCTGGGCGTTATCCAACGAACCACCATTGGCCAGCGCAGCGGCAAAAACTGATTGGATCGCTTGGTTGGAAGTGCGCGGGTCACCTGAAAGAGCTACCTGGCCCTTATATTCTTCCTTAAGCAGGTCTTTCCAATTGGTTGGAGGATTTTCAACAACTGCTGTATTGGTTTCTAGAGCCATAACGCCATAGTACCCACCAGTCCAGTAGCCTTCTGGATCCTTGGCAGAAAGACCTAGCAAGGTGTCAGGGATCTTATCCCAGGTAGAGACCTTATAGGGTTGGTAATATCCGTCAGCTTTGCCAGAATCACCGTAGGCATAACCGACATCCACGATATCGGGAGCCTGTGGACCCATGTTACCCTTGTTTGCTTCGATGGCTGCCAACTCTTCAGCAGAGCCAGCATTTTCATTTAACGAATTAATCTCGACACCTGTCAGATTCGTAAATGTATCGAAGATCTCCTGATAGTTTGCCCACCAGCCAGGTGTGGCGATGATCGTCACCATACCTTCTTGCTTGCAGGCATCTATGAGCTCCTGGGGAATATCTTTTACACTTGACCCTTTGGTGGGGGCTTCTGTAACGACAGGTGCTTCTGTGACTACCGGCGCTACGGGTGCGACTGTGGTTGCTGTAGCACATGCAGAAAGTACGAATGAGGCAACTAAAATCAGTGATAACACGGTAAAAGCGATTTTATTGGTACGCATTTTCTAATTCTCTCCTATGCATTATGATGTCGATTTTCTAATCTTACATATCTGTCTTACTCTTATACGAATTATTTACTGACTCACCTCCTATCTTAGCGGAAAAATCTCATTGTACGGTCACACAACAACGAGTTTAGCTATGGTTTTCTTTTATATATCATGCACTTGTTCGATTATTAGGATTTTACCTATTATGCCATAATTAGGGGAATATTAGAAGGAGTAGATTAGTAATATGACTACCAACTACTCCTTCTTAATAATCATCTATCCCAATATCTTACTCAACTGGGATCTCCTTGTAAACTTTTTCAATCTGGATACCCTGCTTCCGACGGTAATAACTGAAACCGAAGTATATAGCGGCTGCGAGCAAGTAGTTGAATAGCATGAAGATCATCGAGTTCACGTTTGACCAGCCAATGGCGTAGCTGGCAATTCCGTCAGCTGTCGTTGGATCCCAGAACCACACCACCAGTAACCAGTCCAGGAAGCCCAGGAAAATCAATCCAGCTAGGGTGACCAGTGGCATGGCTTTACTCTTCGAGATTCCTTTAGAAACCTGAACCAGAATCCACACCAAGATCACCGCATTGACAATTGTCAGAAGCCCTAATAGGATCACCACAAACCAGGTTGCACTGTTTGCACCCACCGCTCCCAACCCACTGAGAATCGTCCAGGCATATTTGAACGAAATGTAAATGAGGTAAACGGAAAATACAGCATAGAGGGCTGTTACTATCCAACCAAGCCAGGCAGGAACTTTATACTTGGCAATTGGTGAGCCATCAAATACATCCTTTGCTCTCCATGGCATGATGACTCCAGCGATGGTCGATCCTAGAAAAGTGATGGCAATGACAACGGTTGCGTCCAACGCCAGTGTATTGAAACTGAATATTTTAAATGCATACAGGTACGAAACAATTGCAGCAGGAATAACCATCAGCAATAAGGCAAAAATGGGCGTCTTTGTGCGTGGTTCAATCTTCGATACCCATTCTGGCAGCATGCGGTCGATGGCCGCGGCGAAAATCACCCGTGTCGAGCTCAGGAAAAGTGTGCCGGACCATCCGAACCACCACAAGCTCATCAGAAGCACAATGATGAACATCAGTGCTGGGCTCTTAACCATGAAAGTAGCAAATAGAGCTGGATATGGCCAAATGGGCAGTGGTGGTGGGGTGGTAGTATAACCAAACCCCCAGTTCCAGAAGGCGCCATTGGAATTGTTATAAAAATCCCAGCCGATGGTTTTAGCGATCAAAAGGAAGAAGACCACCGCTCCCACTGTGGTCACGACGATCGCTGCAAACATACCCATGAAGTTGCGCTTGTAATCAGATGCACCGCGCACTTCACCGTACAAAGTGGAACCCCAGTTTGGCCACAGGTTGAAGAATGTGAGCATTGGAACAAGCAGCATACTTGCCCCAATAGCCAACGGGAAGAGCGGACCAGCCACTGTACCAGCATCTGCACCAGCTTGCATGGTAGCAGTATATACATCCCCAGACTGTGCTCCAAAGGTGGGTGCCATTGCATTGTAATTTGCCACAAAGGTTTCATGGTTGCCGAACAAAAGCAGGACGAAAACGATCAACAAACCAACCAAACCACCCCAAAAACAGAACTTCTGTACCCGGGCATACCACTTCATACCGATGGCGATATAAATAAAAACGATCAGGCATACAGATAACATGCCGACGAACTGGCCTTGTGAGGTGGTTGTGAACCATAAGGCTGCGTCCTTGAATCCTGCGATTGCGAGCAGAGGAGTGTATACCTCGTAAGTTAGCATCTGACCATAAAGGGGTGTCCAAAGCCACAGGATGAACCACCAACCTGTAACCGCTAAAATGAAGCCGACGGCTCGGTTGAGGATACGACTCTGCCAGACGTAGTCACCCCCCGCACGGGGCATGGCCGAAATTAAACTAGCATAAACGATTACTTCAAATACAGTGAAGATAGCGCCGATTACAACACCAGTAATCAGACTACCCCCAAAATAATAACAATAAGAGAAGATAAAAAGCCCGAGAGTTATCAGGTTGATCGAGAAAGTGGCGTAAATGAACGCATCAAACACTGACCAAGCCCTTACCAGGCCGCTTGCTTTGCGAACGAATAGCGAAACGTCACTCATTGCAATCTCCTTTATTTTTGTGTTAGCAGCCCCCCAACTTACGATCAGGGAGGGTTTTGGTAAGAATAATCCTTGAATCGAACCATCTATCGTCAGCTCAATAAATTCTATCTAAATCAAAACCCTCCTTTCTCGAAATTATTCGTGAATAGATACATTATCCAGTTGTGAGCAGATAATTACCAACCTTATTGGGTTTAAGTTCAATCACTGCACCATTCAACATACCCTGCTCATACATACTACCAGGATTGACGCACAATGTTTTCTTGTACTTACGGGTTCCCTTGCCTTCGTGAATATGCCCATGAAGACCAAGTAAAGGTTGATATTTGTCAATTACAGTCATTACTGCCTTGCTACCGACTGGTATCATGGAGCGGCCTGCGTAGGCGGGTCGCAGATCCTTGGTTAATTCCGGTGCTTCATCCAGACCACTTCCGAAGGGCGGGGCATGCAGGTTGAAGACAGCCTGTGAGGGATTCTTCACCTTGCTTATTATTGCTTCAATACGAGCCAGTAAAGCCTCCTCAGATTCCTCGCGGTGGGTGTTCCACGGGGTCGGGTTGGACCAGCCTGAATTAGCCATTTCGTGGTGTTCATCCAATTCGACAATCTGACCTTCCATGCTTCGCACATATTTGGATGCTGCAATCACAGCATCAATCTCGAAAATATCATCATTGCCCGGGCAGACAATGCAGCGGATACCTGTTCCATCCAGCTTAGCATCCGCGTAATCCATCCAACGTTGTATGGTTAGAATTACCTGCTCCAGGAAAAGCTCGTCGGTTCTGCCAGGTATGGTAGAGATAGCCTGAACTTCATCCGGATCGGTCACATACGGATAATATCCACGGTTCTGGATTGTCTGAACCATCCTATTCACTTCTTCTTTTCCGTGCAGAATAGAAACCTGCTCCAGTAAGGTTACCTTGTATTCGTCATTTCCCTGGGCGATGATTGGGACGATTGCCTTACCGGTCATGTCACCACCTAATATTAAGGTATCCACTTCATAGAATTTACTAGCTGCCAGAAACTTCTTCCAACAGATCTCCGAACCGTGTACATCTGTCGCAAAGTATAATTTCATTGGGCATTCCTCTCCTGTTGGGTTGATCTTCCCGCTTTTTGTAATATGAAATTATATACCTTTTGGCAATTCCAGATTTCCTGGGACCAAATCCTTGTATTGTAACCGGAGGCGTCTCTCGATGTCTTCTGAAAACAGTGTTGTACTCTTCCGAATTAGGATATCACGCACATGGAGCATGGCGCGTGCATGCGTATCAAGGGCACCCTTTTTCTCCCATACTTCACGCGCGTCCCGTTCGGATAACCCGGTGAGTAAAGCCTCACTCTTCATGCGTTTTAGGGTGTGTGGATTCATCATGAACGAACCCCCCGGTTCAACCTGGGAGATTACTTCCAATGCCAGCTCCTGATCGTCAAATTTTATTCCGCGTTTCACGCGTTTGAGCATCATGGCAATTTCATCATCAATCACTGCTTTAGCGAAATCAAATGCTTTTAAAGAATCGAGAAGGCCGCCCATGTTCAGCATGTCAATCCCACCAAGAATACCCGCAATCGTAGACATACCAGTTTCATAGCCAGATTGGGCATCATTAATTTTTGAATTGGTTAAACCGATATATCCGCCATATGGCACATTATAGAAGCGAGCCATCTGAGCAAAAGCCATATGTAACATCCCACACTCAATCCCACCGGAAGCGTATGCACCTGTACGCATATCCGCAACAGTTGGTAAGGTAGCATAAATTATAGGCGTACCTTCTCGAACCATCTGCATCAGCACTGAAATGGCAAGGAACTCTGCATTACCCTGAACGAGAGTACCTGCCATAGACATTGGTGAAGTCAGCCCTGCATTGGGGACAATACTTGGATAGACTGGTAATCCCTGCTCGCAAAAGTAAATAATAGCTTCGGTGGAAAGATGATCCATTGTCAATGGTGATACAACCGGACAATAGTGATGAGTCACGAACGGGCGAGCACGATAAGCAGCCTCACTCCCTGCTACAATACTAAGCAGGTGCATGATTGCACGGATATCATCCATATCTTTCGTGGAGCTGCGGATTGGTTTAAGGCAGTATTTTAGCGATGGATAAAGACGTGCAATTGTGAACTGACCTGGCGGTGCATCGTCTGCGAGGGTTGAGATCGAGAAAATATCGTATGCCGGTAATTCCTGGATTAGATGGGCTATTCGGGCAATATCATCTGATCGGGCTCTTCTCGGGCGATTTGTAATGGGATCAATGATATCAGGAGCGGAGCTTCCAGTGACGATGACAGGTCCGTCTTGTGGTAAAGTCCGGTCATACTTTGGATCTCGACCGAAAAAAGTAAAAGTAGTTGGCAATAACGATCGATATTTCTCAACCACTTCTGGGGGAAATTTAACGATCAGCGTATCAGGGTTTACAAAACAGCCTTTATTTTGAAAGATGTTACGAGCATTATCGTTCCGTACAAGCATGCCAACTTTATCTAGTAGATCCAAAGATGCAGCATGTGTGCGTTCAACTTGATCTGGCGAGAGTAGAGTGGCGAAATTTAACACCTGATCCTCCTAATGATGACTATCAGCAGCCAGTATTGAACGTTCAACGGATAACTGTAATGATAGTTCCATTATCTCATTGAAGGGAAACATCTGTAATCCTGGTCGGGTCACTTTGAGCGAGGCGGCGGCTGTTGCGAAACGCACAGATTGTTCAAGATGCCATCCATTTAGATACCCATAGATATACCCAGCCGAGAAGGTGGCACCTGCTCCACAGCCATCAACGGCTCGCACTTGCGGGGCTAACACTCTGATTGCTTCTTTAGCGTTGACTGCCAGGCAACCTTCATCTGCCATTGTGATCAATGCGATCTGCACCCCATTTTTTAATAACCTTAAAGCTACCTCCATAGGTGGGGTATCTCCACATTGAGCTGCATCGGTAATTGCCTGGCATACTATAGCCCGTTTGGCGTAACGGTTTAAAAGCTCAGGGATAGCATGACCATATTCAAAATTTAGGAAAACGGGAATACCTAGCCGAATAGCTTCGTCCATTGCTCGGATGATGTGATCACCATCGTACCAATCCACATACAACATGTGGGAGCCCCTGAGAATGGAGAGGTCAGCTGTGTCGAGGGTGTCCAGAACCTGTGGTGGTCTTTGCCAGAAATAAGTCCGCGCACCTGTTTCGTCGGATACATCTACTTCCCATGGAGTCTTAA
>Ga0208980_10002925_pt1 | contig 10366 bp, 7 predicted proteins | sample WetSurMetagenome_3_FD_187993 | JGI IMG/M metagenome (GOLD analysis project Ga0208980, IMG submission 187993) | Wetland microbial communities from Twitchell Island in the Sacramento Delta, sample from surface sediment Aug2011 Site A1 Bulk (version 2) | ecosystem: Environmental > Aquatic > Marine...
AAGCACAACTTTTTGTCTGTTCCCGCCGCTTAAATTTTCTACATTGGTTTCTGTGGAAGGAGTTTTGATATTTAATTTTTCAATAAAGCTTTTCGAATCTAAAATTTCTTTTCTTTTGTCTACAAATATTCCTTTTAGCAGAGTCTTCAAATTTGAAATGGAAATATTTTCTCTCACACTCAATTCCGGAAACAGTCCAAATAAATTTCTATCTTCGGTCAACAAAGCAATACCGTGATCAATAGCATCTTTCGGGGATTTTAAATTTATTTTGTTGTTGTCGAGATATATATTCCCACTGGTGATGCGATCTGCACCGAAAATTATTCTTGCCAACTCAGTGCGGCCAGAACCAACTAAACCAGCTAAACCCAAAACTTCTCCCTCGTATAACGACAAGTTTATATTTCGAAGTTTTTCTGTTCTCACGTTTTCCAGTTTTAAAATTTCTTTTTTTCTTTTTTCGGTATTTCTCGGAAAATCTTCTGCTATCTGACGGCCAACCATATATTTTATGAGAGTATCACGATTTACTTTCTTTATCTCTTCGGTGATAATTTTTTTACCATCTCTTAAAACCGTTACTCTGTCACCTATTTCAAATATTTCTTCAATTCTATGAGATATATATATAATACCGACTCCATCATTTTTAAGTTTCTTAATAATCTTAAATAAGTTTTTAATTTCAGAATCAGTCAAAGAAGCAGTCGGTTCATCCATCGCTAAGATCTTAACTTCTTTATTGATAGTCTTTGATATTTCGACGAGTTGCCTGGCCGCGACACTTAACTTGTAAACAGGAGTATTGACATCGTATTGTTCTCCTAATTGATGAAGTGCTTCTTGAGCTAGAAGTTTCATTTTATTTTTATTTAAGATAAATGAACGTTCATTAAGAATTTCATTTCCCAAAAAAATATTATCAGAAATGGAAAGCTCTGGAATTAATTTGAAGTCCTGATAGATAATTCCTATTCCTAATTTTTGTGAGTTCAAGGGAGAGCTAATGTCTACTGAATTACCATTTATAAAAATGTTGCCTGAATCTTTGCCTATCGCTCCGGAAAGAATTTTAATTAAAGTAGATTTCCCTGCGCCATTCTCACCAATTAAACAATGAACTTCTCCGGGATGAATTTCAAGATCTACTGAATCAAGTGCTAAAACTCCTGGATAGCTTTTAGAAATATTCTGCATTTCCAGAAGGTTGTTTAAATTCACTTTAATTTGTCCTTTTCAAGCGCTTCTTTATCAACAATTCCTACCTGAACCGGAACTACTTTGCGTACCTGTTTACCTTCAAAATAATTTTTTATCTCATTAATTGTAGTTTCACCGATCTTTTTAGGATACTGTATTACATCAGCTTTTAATGGAGTCCCCTTAAGAATTGCATCTACCGCAGGCGGCGTTGCATCATACCCAACAATAACTATATTATTTTTTTTGTACTGCCGAACGGCATCAAGAGCACCTAAAGCCGAATCATCATTTATTCCGAAAATCCCTTTTATATCAGGATGCGCCTGCAGTATATCAGTAGCTGCCTGAAGCGATCTGTCTCTAACTCCCTGGCCGTTTACATCTGCAACAATTTGCAATTCCGGATAATTTAAAACAGCTTCTTTAAATCCCTGAACTCTATCCAATACTGAAGTTATAGCTGGCTGATTAATAATTGCTATTTCACCTTTCCCGTTCAAAAGTTTTGCAATATATTCTCCGGCAAGTTTACCTCCCTGCAAATTGTCTGAGGCAATATGTGCAATTACATTGCCTTCTTCCGCAGAAATATCAGCAGTAAAAACAGGGATGCCGACTTTATTTGCTTCCCCTATACCACTTCCGATTCCTTTGGAATCTACCGGGCACACAATAATTGCATCGACTCTTCTGGAAATGAAATCTTCTATTTGGGAGATTTGTTTTCCTAAATCCCATTCAGCTGATGTTATTATCAATTCATAATTATTTTTTTGCGCTTCCTTCGTTAATCCTTCTTCTAAATCCCTGTAAAAAATATGCCCTCTGGTTAAAAGAGATACGCCTATGGTCTTTTTAAATTTTTGTTCATCTTGATTTTTATTGCACGATAAAAGCATTAGGAAAATTGTAAGTGGCAAAAGTAAAACGAAGAGAGAATGGTATGATTTGGATTTCATAAACGACTTTCTTAAGAAGATAAATATATTAATTCCCTAAGTTAAATTAATAAAAAACAGCTCCATTTTTATTATTGTTAACACAGATATTATTTCAGGAAAGGATACAAGCATTAGGGTTTAGACAACCTAAGCAGATGATTTTTATGATGTAAAAATTTTAGAAATACTACTCCCACGCTCAATTCCACTTAGCTATAGTTGAGTGGGATTTTTTATTTTCTCAAAGGAAAATCTCCTCGCAGATTAATAGCACCAAAGTGGATCCCCCCTCTAAATTTCTTTCGATTTTAAGCTATTTTCGAAGATTTTTAGTGGGTGCAAAGGGTCCCTGACTCTCCGCAATAAATCTTTATACATACTTATTCTATTTCTTTTCTTCAAGCGAGTGACTTAATAACCACTCATAGATTTCCGGATTGTTATAAGTCTCAGTCCAGGCATCGTGTCCCGCTTCAGGATAAATAGTAAACTTTACAGAGCCTGCTTCCTTCTCTAGTGCGTCAACCATTTTTTGTCCTTCAATAATCGGTACAATATCATCCTTCTGACCATGAAATACCCAAACAGGAATATCTTTTAGAACATAAACATCCTGTGGATAACCACGTGCACAGACGGGAATAATTGCCGCGAATCTTTCCGGATATTGAATTGCAAGTGACCATGTCGCATGTCCACCCATACTTAATCCAGTTAAGTACTCCCTGTTCTTATCAACATTATATTTTGATTCTATTTCATCTAAAAGAGAAACTAGCATTTTATTATCCCAAATGGTTCTTTCAGGACACTGAGGAGAAACTAGAATGAACGGAAATTTTTTCCCTTCCTCGACAAGTTTGGGAGGACCATTCCTTTTTACCAATTCAATATCCGATCCCCTTTCACCTGAGCCATGAAGAAACAAAACAAGAGGCCATTTTTTTAAAGATCGCTCATAATCTTCAGGTAAGTAAAGTAGGTAGTTCACATCATAGTTTACAAGAATTTCAAGATGCAGCTCTTCGTTTATATTTTTTCCGGTGACAAATTGTTGTTCCTTTGTTGAGCAACCAAAAAGAATTGCAAGAACTGACATCGCAAACAGAGTAGTGATTAAATCTTTCATAAGGGTCTCTGATTATTAATTTTGAAGATATAACAAAGGTTGAGCCGGAATCAAATAGCGATACCGCTATCCTTATCAAAAAAATGTATTTTACTTTTATTGAAGTGCATAGAGTAAACACTTCCTGCTTTATAGTATTGATTAGGATTGCCTCTTGATATCATTTGCGTGTCCTGTAAAGTAAAATATAATAACGTTTCGTTACCCATTGGTTCGACAACTTCTACTTGAACGGAAATATCTTCTGCTAAAGATTTTTCGGTGCTGAGTAGAACATCTTCCGGCCTTATCCCGATGGTTATTTCTTTATCACGAAATTTCTGTAACTTTTTATTATGTGTCTCTTCAAGTGCTATTTTAATATTTAAATTATCATTTATAAAGTATAGTTTATCAGACAGTATAATTTTTCCATGAATAAAATTCATCGCAGGACTGCCAATGAATCCTGCTACAAATTTATTAAGCGGGTTGCTATACAATTGCATTGGTATACCAATTTGCTGAATCTCACCATCTTTTAGAATTACAATTTTATCTCCCATCGTCATCGCCTCAGTTTGGTCGTGAGTTACGTAAATCATAGTTGCACTTAGATTTTTATGCAGCTTAGAAATTTCTGTCCGCATTTGAACACGCAACTTTGCATCAAGATTACTAAGTGGTTCATCGAATAAAAACACTTTCGGCTTTCTTACGATGGCTCTTCCGACTGCTACTCTTTGTCTTTGTCCACCGGAAAGCTGTCTTGGTTTGCGATGAAGATAGTCTTGTAAATTGAGGATTACAGCAGCTTCTTCAACTCTGTGCTTGATTTCATTTTTATCATACTTTCTTAACTTTAATCCAAAAGCAATATTTTCGAAGACAGACATATGTGGATAAAGTGCATAATTCTGGAATACCATTGCAATATCACGATCTTTTGGCGGGACATTGTTAACAATTTTTCCGTCAATATAAATTTCCCCGGAGGTAATTTCCTCTAATCCAGCAATCATCCTTAACACTGTTGATTTACCGCAGCCTGATGGACCAACCAGTACAACGAACTCCTTATCATTTATTTCCACAGTAACATTTTTTACAGCAACGTTGCCGCTGTCATAAATTTTTGTTGCATTTTTAAGTAATACTGTCGCCATTATTTTGATCTCCCTTAGGGTAAAGAAGTTTCTTCACTTTGCATTTTATAATACCACTCATACATTGGAATAGTTACAGGAAATGCAGCCATCTTTCCGCCAAAACCAATTAGCTTATAAGTAAAAGTATTTAATTCAGATAGTTCAAGTTTATCTATTACTTCATCATAAATTTGAAAGGAATATTTCTTCGAATATTCAACTGTTTTTTCAGTTAATATACTCTGGAGTTTGTTTAACTCAAGTTGAGTTTTGAAAACACTTTTTTGTTCTGCTGAGGTTTTATCGTTATTCTTCCAATCCAGATAATTACTTAATTCATCCTCACTTATTTTTGCAGAATCGTAAAACGACTCCATCATTAATTTTGACATATAATGATCTCTCCACATTGAAACTCCATTTGTTACATCCCGATTATCTGACAATCCTCTTTTAATTCCTTCCCGGACCAACATTTCATCTTCAATATATTGTCTGATAGAAGCATTTAGTGTTTTTTTTATATCTTCTTTAGAAAGGTTATCAAGCTCAGTTTTTTGATAGTATAGGTAATACAAAAAATCCTTCGCCGAAGATGAACCATCTTCAAACTTTATAAAAGGAACATTAAGGTCGGAAGGACTCATCGAGTAAATCGTCTGTAAAATATCCCTTTCAGAAAGAGTAAAGTAGAATAATGAATCACTTAGGTTTGCTGTGTATTCTTTGGAAAGGACAGAATACATTGCATCAAAGATCTTTAGAAAAATCTTTTTATCCGCTTCAATTCTTCTTCCTCCAATCAAACTATCAAGATAGGAACCGCCGACTTGCTGCACCTTTCTATCGTGTAAAGTCTTATTTACCATATTCCTTGCGTGCTCGCTTGAGAGATTAATTCCGGGATTTTGATTCTCGCTGATAAGTTTGAATATGAACCATCCATCGCCTGATTTAACAGGCAAAGAGATACTGCCCGGTTCCATTCCAAAAAGAAGATCCTCAATATTTTCATCTTCGATTGAACCAAAAGTAAGCCTTACGGGAGATTGCTGTAAATTATTTTCTCTCCTGGTCGAAAGTAACGAATCAAAATCGGCACCTTTAATAAGTTTATCCGAAATACTGAATATTTCGGATGAGTCTTCTGTGGAAATAATTTTGACAAGGAGTTCAAGTGTAACTCGTTGCAATCCTTTAGAAATCTCCTCATTTGAAATTTTGATTTTGGGTTCAATTTCAGATTTGTACAATTCATCTTTAATCAATAACCTTCTTAGTGATTCGAGAGAATGCTTAACTGATTCAAGCGTGTCGAATCTTTTTTGAGTACCTTCAAGTGACCATAGCTTTTCAGCAATCAATGAATAAAGAAATTCCTTTTTCACAGTATCGGGATTATCATTTGAATAATTCAGGTGGGGCATAAACTCATAACGATCCCTGAATTCCTCAACTGTAATTCCTGTTTCACCAACTTTTGCAAGGACTTTATTCTCTTCCTGACTGAAAGAGATATTAGTTACACAAAAAATTATAAAACATATTCTGAATAAATTCTTCTTACTCATTATTATACATTTTACATTCTTCATTTTTAATTACTCTTTCACGCTTCCCATCATAATTCCTTTGATGTAATATCTTTGAAGTGCCAGGAAAACTATGATTACAGGGATAATTGTAAGGACAGAACCGGCCATCATAAGTTCAGGATCGCGAGTATGTTCGAGCATAAGGTTAGATAGAGCTACCGGTAGAGTATACATCGATTCATCAGTCAGTGCAATTAGCGGCCAGAGAAAATCATTCCACGTTCCGAGGAAAGTGAATATTCCAAGTGTTACTAAAATTGGGACTGCAAGTGGAAGGATTATTTTTCGGTAAATCTGAAAGTCGGTTGCACCATCCATCCTTGCTGCCTCAATAAGACTATCTGGGATAGACAAACAATGCTGTCTGATTAAAAATATTCCGAAGATGTTTGCCATTCCGGTTACGATAATAGACATATAGGTATTGATCAAACCAACTGATTTAAGCATAAGAAATAAAGGAAGCATCGTAATCTGGCTTGGCACAATCATATTGATTAAAAGAAGGTTGAATAATTTATCTTTTCCTTTAAATCTGTACTTAGCAAATGCATAGCCGGCCATCGAATTAAAGAATAGAGATATTGTTGTAACTATGACAGAAAGAAAAATGCTGTTAAAGAAATTCTTAGCTATGTTCAATCTTATAAAAAGTGTTCGATACTGCTGAAGAACAATTTCATCGGGAAAGAATTTTGGTGGGAAGACACTTGCTGCACCATCTGGCATAAATGAAGCTGACAGCATCCAGATGAATGGAATTAATGTTACAACTGAAGTAACAATCAAAAAGCTATATAAAAATATTTTTTTCATTTTGAAGTGATTTTTTGAACTTTAAATTGAATCACCGTGATAATTAAAATGATAAAGAAGAGTACAAAAGCTATTGAAGCCGAATATCCCATATTCCACCATCTGAAACCTTCCTGATACATATACTGCACAATACTTAAAGTTGAATTCAAAGGTCCGCCCTGTGTCATAATATATGGTTCTGCAAATAGCTGGAAGTATCCGACGATCGTAATTATACTAATGAACAGTGTTGTTGGTGCAAGCAACGGAAGTGTGATTGATTTAAACTTCTGCCATTCATTTGCGCCTTCAAGAGAAGCTGCTTCATAAAGGTCTTCAGGAATATTTTGCAGACCAGCAATAAAGATTATCATACTATAACCAAAACTTTTCCATACAGACATAATCACTATTGCTGGCATTGCCCAATTTGGATCACCAAGCCAGTCAATTGGATTTGTTCCAATCAAACCTAGAAAATAATTTAAGATTCCAAACTTCGGATGATAAATGAATCTCCATACAATTGCTACGGCAACCAGGGTTGTTACGTAAGGCATAAAATAGCTTAGTCTGAAGATCGATTTGTACTTGAGTAATTTAGAGTTTAACAGCAGAGCGGCGCCCAGAGATACTGCTATTGATAAAGGTGTTGCAAGAAGAACGTAATAAGATGTATTCTTTAACGATAGCCAGAATAGTGGATCTTCAAAAAGCCTTAAATAGTTATTTATTCCTACGAACCTAACTGTATTGAAGTTTCCTAAAGCGTAAATATCAAAATCAGTGAAGCTGATAATGAACGCTGCTATAACCGGAATGAAAAAGAAAATGAGAATTGCAATCAAAGCAGGTGCAATAAAAAAGTATGCAGCTGTTGATGTAAACGAATATGAGTGCTTAATATCTTTCATTTTTTAATATTTACTTTTGCTCTCAATTAACCATCTTCTTTTTTCAAGAATTAAATCCACATCTTTATCCAGGTTCGATAAAGCTTCATCAATACTCATAGCATCACGAGCGGCAAGCTCAGCATATTGCTGAACTTTAGAGAAAGCAATTTGTTCCCATTCCGGAATTTTTGGAGTAGCAACTACGTGGTGGAATTGTTCATAAAACGCTTTCGTATAAACGTTATTTGCTATTGAAGAATCTTCCCATGCTTCCTTTACTGCTGGAAGATTGTACAGCAGGTTATAAAATTTAATCTGAGTTGAAGGCTCAGAAAGAAATTCAATAAACTTCCATACTTCTTTTTTATGTTCAGAATTTTTAAAAATCACTAGGCTTGAACCTCCTGCAAGGGAAACGCCCGGATAATCCTCACCGGTTTTAGAGGGCAGAGGTGCGGTTGACCATTTGTCAGCAAGCTTGCCGGTCATCCATTTTTTATATTCATTTATATTCCAGGGACCTGAAATGTAAATTGCAAAGTATTCATCCTTAAATGCCTGATATACATTTGTGACTTGAGAAATTCCTATTGGGGCTAATTTTTCATTATGAAACTTAACCAGGAATTCAAATGCTTCTTTATATTTTTTTGAGCTGAAGTCTCCTCTGGTGTTTTTATCTTTAAGAAGTGAAGCACCATTCTGTAATCCGAAAATAATAAATGGCGCCCACTCATTTGTTGGAAGATAGATAGCATATTTTTCTTCACCGGGATACAAGGCTTTAGTTTTTTTACAAAGATCGTACAACTCATCCCAGCTTTTAGGCGGTTGCTTATATCCTGCCCTTTCGAATATATCAGTTCTGTAGAAAATCAGTCTTGTATCAACATACCAGGGAATACCGTAAACAACTGAATCAATAACATTCGTATCCCAGATTCCGGGAAAATATTTTTCTTTCTTTATGATTTTAGATTCAGCAATAAACTCATCCAAATTTATTATTGCATCAAGATAAGCAAATTGCGGAACCCACGTATTACCCAGCTGGCAGGCATCGGGAGTGTTATCACTTGCGAAGGCAGTGATAAGTTTTTCTTGAGCTGCAGTCCACGGAACTGCCTGAACTTTTACTTTTATTCCGGGGTTTATTTTTTCAAATTCAGGAACAAGCTTCGTTACATATTCAGCCTCACTACCCATTGCCCAGAAGGTTATAAGTGTGACTTTTTCTTTATTCTTTGAGCAGGTATAAAAAAATACTAAGGAAAAAGAGAAAACGATAATCGCTATTAGCTTACTTATTTTCATTACATAAGATTTATTTTGTCAAAACCATTTTGCCAATTTGAATTCGATCTTGATAGTTTATTGTATAGAAATAAATTCCTGAATCGGCAGCATTTCCCTTCTGATCTATTCCATTCCAGGTGATTTCATTTTTTCCAGCAGTAAACTCTTTGTCAGCTAATTTTATTATTTCTTCTCCGAGAACATTATAAATATTGATAACAACTTTTTCCGTTTTAGGAAGAGTAAAGACAATTGTCGTAGATGGATTAAACGGATTTGGAAAATTGCCGATTATTTGGAAATCATCAATTGGTATTTCTTCATCTTTAACTCCAACAGTTGAATCAGGAACAAATCCAATTGAATCAAGCATCGCAGGAATTTCGGGATTTGCCATAAAGTTATTCCATAGCAGATTGCTTCTATGGTTTTCTATCATATCAATTATCGGTCCCTGGTCAATTGAGATATAGCTGCTTGCAAACCAGTTCTGATCTAAATTGAACGCATCTTTAAATCCATATTCACCCCAAAGATTACCAAAGTATGTTGTGTAAAAATTTTTCAATGCAGAAATAGATTCTGTTGGTGTATATGGCATTGAAGATAAAGCGGCAGTCGGTGCGATAGTTCCATTATCATTTACATAAGGTTCGTGAGCAGAATATCCCCAGGGATTATCACAAGCTGTCAAGCCCCACGTATCGGGTCCGTAACCAGTATGTCCCTGGGGATTAGCAATACAATAAGCTCTATTAATTAATGTATGATGTCTGTTGTTCAAGAAGTAATTGCAGTAGTTATCTCTTATATACCTCGCATCAAATCCAAGGAAAGAATAATGAGCAAAGAAAAGTGGTCCACCGTACGGATCGCCAACCCAAAGCTTATAACCGTAATAAGTCTGATTAATAAAGTAATCCGTCGAGCTTGCCCATCCATCATAATATAAACGAGCAGGTACACTGTGAGTTGGTGAAGCAATTGCCAGCAGATAGGTTATCATCGTTTCATTATAACCAATAAGTTTGAAATTCATCTGCCAGCCATAGTTTGGTGACCAGTGCCAGTAAAGGTAATCGCTATAAGGTGAACGGCGATACCAATCCCATTCAACTGTTTCCCAGATTTGAGTAATTAAATTTCTAATTTCTATCTCTTCGGTCGTGGATTGATTGAAATACTGCCGAGCTGTTAGAAGCCCTTGAATCAAAAAAGCTGTTTCTACAAGATCGCCCCCATCATCATATTGACTGAAAGGAATAACGTTGCCAGTTGTTCCGTTCATCCAGTGAGGAAATGCACCATGAAACCTGTCAGCCTGAGAATAAAGAAAATTAAGTATCGTCAGTATTCGCTGAATTCCCTGTTCCCTGCT
>Ga0208980_10002926_pt1 | contig 10365 bp, 11 predicted proteins | sample WetSurMetagenome_3_FD_187993 | JGI IMG/M metagenome (GOLD analysis project Ga0208980, IMG submission 187993) | Wetland microbial communities from Twitchell Island in the Sacramento Delta, sample from surface sediment Aug2011 Site A1 Bulk (version 2) | ecosystem: Environmental > Aquatic > Marine...
GGCCCTCGTCGCCTCCTCGAAGGTCTCACTTTAACTATAGATCGGAAAAAACAAGAGGACCCTTGCGCAGGATCAATTCCTGTGCGCCGATTTCCGTTATTTTGTCGCAGAATGAGCATAATGGATTTCTGTGGAGGGCTTTGTACGCCCGATAAACCTGAGGTGACATCCCAAGTGGGGGCCGCATAACCCGGACCCCGAGCAGACATCCCTGAGGAGCTCGCCATGGCCATCGCCCCGACCGTTGAAAGAACCCTCGCCGAGTACCGTGTGGATGTGCGGTTGCTGCCCCATCCACGCACCGCTTCCACCCATGGCACCGCCACGGCAGCCCATGTGCCGCAAGATCACATCGCCAAGGCGGTGATCGTAAAGGATGATCAGGGTTACGCCATGGTGGTGATTCCGGGCGATAGCTGGATAAAGCTCGATGCGCTCAATGCCGAGCTCAATCGCCGCTTCCAGCTCGCCTCCGAACCAGAGGTGGGGGGGCTGTTCGACGACTGCGCGGTGGGGGCCGTTCCGCCGCTTGGCGACGCCTATGGACTGGAGACCTACGTCGATGATTCCCTCGCGCGCCTGGCCCAGGTGTATATCGAATCGGGCGACCACGAGCTGCTGGCAGCCCTCTCGGGATCGGACTTCCAGGCGCTGATGCGTGGGGTGCGCCACGGCCATTTCAGTCACGAGCACTGAGCGGCGAATCGAAGAGTCCGAGCTCGCCCCGATCCGCGCAGGGACGGGGGACTCAGGATTGCCACCCTGGGGAGACAAAGCAAGCATGAGCCAGCGGGAACCGGAGAAGGGCAAGCACTACGTCGCCCACGAGCCCAAGTTCTGCAAGTGCAGGCTCTGTCACGCGTACTTCTATGCCGATACCATCGAAGAGGCGCGCGCGGCCTGCCACGAGCACGCCAAGAACGAGCACCCCACCTGGGGTGACTCCGCCTGCTTCTGGCCGGACTGACACCGCGCGCGCTGTGCACCGAGACTGGCGCGTCCGCGACGATAAGCCCCGGTTCCGGGGCATCAGGGCCAGCGTCTGAGAGACAGGCGCGACAGGGCAGGCAGCCACCGATCACGCATCGACGGGGAGGACAAAGATGGCACTTGCTATCCACTCGACCGCCTTCGCCCATGGCGAGGCCATTCCGGCAGCCTACACCTGCGAAGGGCGTGACATCGCACCGCCGCTCACCTGGAGCGGGGTGCCAACACAGACGCAGAGCCTGGTCCTGATCGTCGACGATCCCGACGCGCCGGACCCCAGTGCCCCGCGCATGACCTGGGTCCACTGGGTCCTCTACAACCTGCCGCCCCACAGCAGCGGCCTACCCGAGGGCGCCACCTCCCGGCATCTGCCGGCCGGCACCCGCGAGGGTCTCAACGATTGGAAACGCACCGGCTACGGCGGCCCCTGCCCTCCGATTGGCCGACACCGGTATTTCCACAAACTCTACGCCCTCGACTGCCTGTTACCCGACCTGGGCACACCCAAGAAGGGCCAGCTCGAGGCGGCGATGCAGGGCCATATCCTGGAGCAGGCGGAACTGGTGGGAACCTACCAGAAGGGCCGATAGGACAACCGGAGGCCCGCAGGGGACAGCGGCGGGGGCTCGATCACCGCCCCACCTCCTCCGGCGCCGATTCAGCCATGGAGCTCCAGCACATCCCCGTCCTCCACCCACTGCTCCCGCCCCACCTGCTGCCCATCGAACCGATGGGCACCCCAGACCCGGGCGTACTTGAGCCGCTCCGCCAGCTCGCGATGCACCAGCCGGGCGACATCCTCCACGCTCGCGCCGCGGCGCAGGGTAAAGGGCCGATCCCGGTCCGGTGGCCGACCCGGGGCCTTGGTGTAGACCCGCACCACGGCCAGCGCGCGGAATAGCCAGGGGGCGATCTGCTCCAGCCCCGCCCCGGTCAGTGCCGACACCACCAGCGCGGGATAGTCCAGGCCACTCAATTCCCGGAGCACGGCCAGCTCGGCCTCCACCTCGGCAACCGCATCCGCCTTGTTCACCAGAAACAGGGTCGGCAGATGCAGGGCAAAGGGATCGAGGATCTCCTCGTCCTCCACCGCCGTGCGCCTCGGGTTCCAATCCGCGCTGAGGAAGATGCTGCGCCGGCGCAGCTCCTCCACGAGCGCCATCACCTGATCGAGGCAACCGGGGTCACCCAGATCTACCACCAGCAGGCAGGCATCCGCCGGCTGCAGCGCATTGCTGAGCCAGGCGATCGGGTGCTCGGGCACGATCGGCGGTAAGTCGATGAGCTGGAAATGGATATCCTCGTAGGGGAGCATCCCCGGTTGGGGAAAGGCGGTGGTGAAGGGAAAAGGCCCCACCGCGGCGTGGGACCCGGTCAGGCGTGCATGAAGCGCGGACTTGCCGCTGTTGGGAGGACCGAGGAGCACGATCTGCGCCGCCCCCTCGGGGTGGATGACGGTTTCGGGTCCGCTACGGGTGCCGCCCTTCTTGGGTCCCGCCAGCTCCTCGGTGAGCTGCTTGATGCGGCTCTTGATGTCCGCCTGCAGGTGGTCGGTCCCCTTGTGCTTGGGGATGGTGCGGAGCATCTCCCGCAGCCACTGCAGTCGCTCGGCGGGCTCACGGGCCTTGCGAAAGCCCTCCTCGGCGGCCTTGTATTCGGGTGTGAGATTCGCGGGCATAAGGGCTCGATGGGATCTGGTGCTGAGGCCGTAGCGGGCCCGGCGGCACGCCCACCGCCCGCTTCCCTGGCGCTCACTATCGAGCGCCCCCACCAGGGCTGTCAATCGATGACCAGGGTCAACTCCTCCCAGGGCGGCCCCGCCGCTACCAGTCCCTCGGCCAACCCGGCCTCGCGAAACCGCCCATAGGCCTGGCTCGCGTCCCACAGGCGGAGCCGCCATCGATCCCGATCTAGGTAAAAGCGGCCTCCTCCGATCACCAGGAGATCGGGGTGGGCGGCTTCGAGATGACTGGGCGCTGACCAGCGGGGAGTTATTCCCTGGTCGCTGAGGAAATGCGCCAGGATCTGGTTGTGGTACCGATGGCGCGCCTGGTCGGCGAAGATCACAACCTCCTCCCCGCGCCAACGAAGCTGCAGGAATTTGCCCTCGGTGGGCAGGGACTCGGCGGCACCCTCCGATGCGACGAAGGTCTCAATGCGCATCGCGCCCGGCACCCGCGCTGATCGCCGGCCCCGGCTAGGAGAGATCGATCGCGTGGGCCTTGAGGTCGGCGAGGGCGAGGATCTCCAGCGCCCGCTCGTGGGTGGCGCGCACCGCGACCCGTGGCGCGCGGCCCGCCTGTAGCGCCTCTCCCCAACGCGCCGCGCACAGACACCAGCGGTCCCCAGGCTTCAGGCCGGGGAACTCATACTCGGGTACCGGGGTGCTCAGATCGTTGCCCCGCTCCCGGCTGAACTCGAGAAACTCCCGCGTCATCAGGACGCACACGGTGTGGGAGCCCAGATCCTGGGGTCCGCTCTCGCAGGACCCGCTGCGGGTAAAACCGGTACGCGGCGAGGCTGAGCATTCCTCAAGCGGCTCGCCCAGCACGTTCCTCTGCATCGACATCGTTTGTTGCTCCAACATCTTGATGGTCAGCCCTTCGCCCCTGGATCGCCCTCGGCACGCAGCCCATTTCCGACGCTTCTCGGTCGCAGCGGCGCTACCACCAGCTGAAGCCGCCGGGAGGGGAAACCTCCTCGAAGGAGAAGGGGGGCACTCGGTCGGGATGAACATCGACCAGGATTCCCCTGACGTCGGGCGCCCCGGGTACCTCGAGGCGGGTGAAGCGCTCGATGAGCTTGCCGTCCCGATCGGTCAGGGGGTGATCGATGCGCTTCTCGTGACTGTCGCCGTGGACCAGGAGAACGGGCACCGAGACCTGCTCCACGAGCGCCCGCAGGCCCTCGAGGGTGGCCTTGAACCCTGGGTCGGGCTTCTCGCGATCGAAGCCAGGATCGGCGTGAAAGAAGATCACAATCGCCTTCACCCCGCGCGCCTTGGCCTGGCGAATGGACTCCTTGAGGAAACGCTGGTTGGCGGCGTCACGCTCGCGGAACTCTTCCATGGCCTTCGCGCGTTTGGGCTGGCGGTTGTTGTGACTACCCACCACGTGAAGGGTCACGAAGAGGATGTCGCTGCGGATGAACCGGATGTTCTCAACGAACGGGGCCTTCTGATGCTCGGCCCCCAGGCGATCGAGACGCAGCACCGCCCCGTCCTTGAAAAATAGCTGCCGCAGCCGCCTGAGTCGTTCCCGAGGCTGGTAGCCCCCGGCCGGTTCCAGATGACAATCCGTCCATTCATTGTCACCCGGGGTGTAGACCACCGGCACTGGCTGGTCACGGAACAGATCGCCGATGCTGGCAAAGGCCTCGTCGCTGCAGGGGGCGGTTGAGCGCTTGATGTCCCCCACGTGGACCAGGAAATCCGGTGCCCGCTCGGTGCCCAGCTCGAGAAGCTCGCGGTACCGCGGAAGGGCGGCATCGAAGTAAGGAACATCGCCGGTGGCCAAGAACCGCACCCCTTGCGGCGGCTCAGCGCCGGCGGAACAGGCGAAGAGGAGGCCCCAAAGCACCGCCAGCCCATCCCCGGATATCAATCGCCTCCCCATCGTTACAGCATCTCCCCCCTATTGCTTGGGGCGTCACTCTAGGGCTCCGGGGCCCGATCCGCAACCGCCCAGGTTGAGGGAACGAATTGAGCCTGAAAACCGCCGCGCTCGTTGTCCAATGCGCGAGTTGGCCTGCGGGCACCAGCCAACGGCGACACCGCGCTCGGCGCCACAAGCCCACCGCCCTGGGGTAGCGGCTGCGATTCGGCGCCGCTCCTGGCTCAGCAGGGTAAGATGAACCCCCCAGTGCCGCCTGCGACACCCGATTCCCATGCAGCACCCCCCCGACCCACAACCGCCAGCGGGCCTACGCCCTTGGGTCCAAGCCCTGGCCGATGCGGCGCTGAGCACCCAAGAGCGGCGCGCGCTGGTGCTGTCGGGATCGCACTGTTGGGGGATGGCCTGTGCCGCGGAGGCTTTGGCCACCGCTCGCTTCAAGCCCCTGGTCTGGATTGGGTCGGGGGCCCCGGCGGGCCTGCGCGGCCTAGACCCTGGGCAGGCCCGGGGGCTCCTTGGCCGGGAGATCGCGGCCGCCGTGATCGATGCGTACAGCGGGTTCGACCCCGATGCCCTCGGGGCAGTGTCCGGCGCCATCCGCGGCGGCGGCCTCTTGGTGCTGCTGACCCCACCCCTCGGCCTCTGGCCTGACTACCCGGACCCCCAGCACACCCGGATTGCGGTGCACCCGTTCCGCCCCGGCGAGGTGAGTGGTCGGTTCCTGCGGCGGATCGCCGGCACCCTTCAGGGGACCGCCGGGATACTGCTGGTCGAAGAGGGCCAACCCCTGCCATCCCTCGGCACGGTGCGCGTCATCCCCCCCCGCCCCACGCCGGCCGAGCCGGAATGCCTCACCGAAGACCAGGCCCAGGCGGTCTCCGCGATCCTGCGGGTGGCCTGGGGTCGGGGCCGCCAGCCCCTGGTGATCACCTCCGACCGCGGCCGGGGTAAGTCGGCGGCACTCGGCATCGCCGCCGCCCGGCTCTTGGCGCGGTCACCGACACGGATCGTGCGGGTAACCGGGCCGAGCGCCGCCGCCACCGCGATTCTTCTCCAGCACGCGCAACGCCTGCTGCCCGGGGGTGAGCGTTCGGGGATGGGGATCAAGCAGGCTCCCGGGCGCATCGAGCACACTGCCCCCGACGCCCTGGTTCGCGACCACCCGAGCGCCGACCTGCTCCTGGTGGACGAGGCGGCAGCGCTGCCCGCCGCCCTCCTCGAGCGTCTGCTCAGGACCTACCCGCGGGTGGTCTTCGTCACCACCCAGAATGGCTACGAGGGGACCGGCCGGGGTTTCGCGGTACGCTTCCGGGGCGTGCTCGACCGGCTCACCCCGGAGTGGCAGGGATTGCACCTCACCACCCCGATCCGCTGGAGCCCAGGCGATCCTCTGGAGGCCTGGACCTATCGCGCGCTGCTGCTCGACGCAAGGCCCGCAAGCGACCGCGACCTGGCGGGGGCTACCGCGGATACCCTGCGCTACCGGCGCCTGGAGCGAGACGCCCTGGCGGCCGACGAAACCGCCCTGGGCGAGCTGTTCGGACTTCTCGTCCTGGCCCACTATCGCACCGCGCCCACCGATCTGCGGCATCTGCTCGACGGGCCGAACCTCAGCGTCTACGCGGCCGAGGCGGGCTCCCATCTGGCCGCCACCGCCCTGGTGGCGGACGAGGGGGGCTTCGATGAAGGGCTCGCCCGCGCGGTGATGGCGGGTCGCCGCCGACCCCGCGGTCACCTGATTCCCCAGAGCCTGGCGGCCCACCTTGGACTCACTGAGGGCCCACAACTGCGCTGTGCCCGCATCGTGCGCATCGCGGTTCATCCAGTACTGTGGCGGCGGGGCATCGGAGGGCGGTTACTCGCGCACATCGGCAAGCAAGCCAGGGCTCGGGGTGCCGACCTCTTGGGGGCCAGCTTCGGTGCCAGCGACGAGTTGCTGCGCTTCTGGAAAGCGGTGGGCTGCCTACCCGTCAGGTTTGGCATGACCCGGGACAAGGCCAGCGGACTACACTCCGCCCTGGTGCTTCGGCCCCTGTCGGAGGCGGGAGAGAAACTCTTTGCGCGCGCCCGCGCCCGCTTCCTCGAGCACCTACCTCACCAACTCAGTGACCCGCTGCGCGACCTGGAGCCCGAGATCGCCGGAGCGCTGATGGCCGGGAGCTCCTCGGCTCGGGTAGTCGATCTATCGGTTGGGGACTGGCTAGAAATCGCCGCCTGCGGGTTCGCCCACCGCGGCCTTGAGGATAGCCTGCTGCCGATCTGGCGGCTGGCCTGCCTTGCCCTGGCGAACGGCCAGGACCCAGCGGTAATGACCGAGGGAGACCGCCGACTCCTGATCCTGCGGGTGATCCAGCGCTGGTCTTGGCGGGAGACCGCCCAAGCGCTTGGGCTCACCGGCTCGGGCGCCGCGCGTGGGGCCCTGCGGGGCGCCCTGCGCAGACTTTTTCTCGGCTATGCGCCGGCCTCCGCGCGCGCCGAGGCCACGCGCCTCGGATTGATCGAGGGGTCGGGTTGAACAGCACTTGCGCCGATCCGAGAGACACTCACGCCTGTCGCAGCGGCCCGCTCCCGCGCCCTAGCCCCGGGTGGAGCTTGGCCTGCGGGACAGCCCCGCTAGGCCGCCTCGTCATGCAGTGCCTTGATGCCGAGCGCCTCTAGTGCGGCACCGGCAATCGCCCCGCCGATGATCCCGCCGATGGCGGCAAAGGGCATCTGCTCCAGAACGTGCTTGGTCACCTGCTCATAGGAAGGATCCACCACCCCGAGGATCGGACCGCCGAGAAGCCAGATGGCCGCGCCCGCGGTGCCCGAGAGGATGCCGCAGACGACCGCCTCCACCAGGGTTCTCGGCAGGCTGCGCTGAATGCCACGTACCAGGGCCCGCACCACTGCCACATAGAGCATGCCGTTGACGGCCACCAGGACGGCAACCGCCAGCCGTAGATCCAGGGCGTCACCCAGAAGCAGGTGGCCAACCGATACCAAGAGCCCGGCCGCCAGTCCGGTCAGCAAGCCCACAACCGACTTGGCCGAAACACCCTGACTGAAATGCACGGGAAACTTGACGAAGATCCCGACCAGGGTGCCCGCCAGAACGGCCACCCCTACCACCCGCAGCAACCCCATCTGCCCCCCCACGCCCAGCATGTAGGCGGTGGCGCTGAAGATGCCGGTGACGGTGCCGATGATGGCGATCGGCATTGCACCGTAAAGGGCCGCACCCGCCGCACCGGCGAAGGCCGCGGCCGGGACGTAGGCCCAGGTACCGAGCGCCATGAGGGAAAAAACCTCCATCAGGGCCGCGAACAGTGGTGCGTAGACCAGTCCCACCAGTCCCCACGCGATCCCCTGTAGAACGATCGAGCCCGTCCGTCCACTTGCCATTGATAGCTTCTCCCCGACTGTTACGCATCTACGAGGCCGGAGCCCAGGGGCTCCGCTTCGACCGGCCCCCATCCTCTATAGGTTAAGGACACTGAGGATCAGACCAAAGTACCCTCCCCCACACGAGCCCAACCTCGGTCAACTTGGGAACCTATCTCAGCCTCGCGGCCACCGCAAGCCCCCCGCCATCGGCCTAGCCGGCGAGAAGCCAGATGTTTGGCGTCGAAGAACAACCACAAGCCGGATCGCACCCCGCTGCGGCGTCACGCAAGGTCCGGCGCGGATCGAAGGAGCAGAGCGAGGTAGCGGGCAATCGGGGTGCGCACACAAAGCGGCGGCCATTGCGGCCGCCGAGTCACCACCAAACGAAGGAGGAGTCTGATCGGTGTAGGTCTATTCGACCTGGAACAAAGCCTACGCCGGTGGGGTCCCCACCCTCATTGCGAATTCGCAATTCGCGACCAGACATTCGGTATCACCGTCGATACCCGGGCGCGTCATTCCCCCATTGCACCTAATCGCCGAATCAAGACCGCTGGGCGCCGGCCGGTGAATCGAGCGACCTTACGAGCGCTCCTCAGGCGCGAGCAGCCGCCCTGGCACGGCGCCGAAGCCACACCTCCAGGCCCTGGGCATTGAGCTCGATGTCCACCGCCAACAGCTCCCGCACCCGCTCGTCGGGGAGCTCACAGGCGTTCTGCCGGGCCCGCCCGAGCAGATAGGCATCCACGGCAGCGCGCAGCCGTCCGAGCCGCTGATCGTCGCTGGCGCTCTCCTCGGCAAGGGCGAGATCGGCCAGATCTCGGATACTCTCGCGCAGGGTGCCAAGATGCGTGGCCGGGTCGTCCAACCGGCAGAAGTGGGTGAGATAGGCCGCCCGCGGCGCCAATGCCAGGATCCGATCGAGACTCCTCTGCCAGGCATCGGGATCGAACGCGACGGGTGTGGTGGGGGCGAACAGCAGGGGCCCCTGTACCGTATCCAGATCCTTGTAGGCAATACCGAAGGTGTCTCCGGTGAAAATGCCCTGGCTGCGACTGTCGAGCACGCAGCCATGGTGGTTGGCATGCCCTGGGGTATCGATGAAGGTCAGAGTCCGGCCATTGAGATCGATCTCCGTCCCATCCTCGGCGACCATTACACGCGCCTCGGGTACCGGAGTGATACGGCCGAAGTCCCGCGCAAAGGCCTCCTCGCCATAAACCGCGGTGGCTCCGGCGGTGAGTCGGGAGGGATCGATGAGGTGGGGCGCCGCGTTGGGATGGGCCACCAACCGGGCGTTGGGGCACACCGCCATGAGGTCCCCCGCCCCGCCCGCGTGGTCGAGATGCACGTGGGTGGGGATCACATAATCGACCTGCGCGGTGGTCAGACCGAGGGAGGCCACCGCATCGAGCAACCGCGGCAGGGCCTGCGCGGTGCCGGTATCAACGAACCCGAGCCGATCACCTTCGCGAATGAGATAACAGGCCGCCAGCCCCGGGCGCTGGTAGTCGGTATCGATGCAGTAAACCCCTTCACCTAGATCGTTCACGCCCAACGCTCAATACCCCCTCTGCTGTTGATGCTGCGCTTTGGTCGTCCGGCGCGCCGGACGTATTCGATTGGCCCCTGCGGGGCTCTAGCATGCCTCATTTGGACTTGCGATCCCCATTGATGTCCAGGACGAAGTCCTCGCGCTCGGCGGCCACCTTCCTCAACAGGTTGCGCAGCCGCTGGTAGTCCTTACCCAGCCGCTTGCGGGACCGCGCCGCGTCCTCCCAGACGACACGGATCGGTCCGGGAATATCGGTGGTCAGCACATCCCAGAGGGCATCGAGGTTAGGATCGAACCACTCCGGGAAGCCCAGTTGTTTCGCGAGCTCGGCGTAGACGTCCGCGGTGGAGACGAGGGTCGCACCGCTCAGGCGGCAAAGGCGTTCGTTGGTCACCGTAGCGGCACCTTTTGGAAGCTGCGGTAATGGTCGGTGGTCACCCAGATCAACCCGGAATCGGGCCGATTGCGCACGAAGATCAGACGATTGCCGCCGCGCCGGCCACCGGCGTAGTCGAGGTCGGCCTCCAGGTACTGCCCGTTGAACTGGGCCGGCAGGCGCCGCTCATGGTTGCCGAAGTAATCCCCACCGATGGCCGTACCCGGCGCATGCTCCCAGAGATTGGCACCCGGCGACCAACCGGCCCGCCGTGCCCGATCTTTGTTGAGATAACAGGCGGGGAGCGTACCCTTGGCATCCAGATAGACCACCAGGCGGGCGAACACCTCCGGGTAACGCAGACCCGCGCCCTCGGCGAAGCGCTGTAGGGGCTTGCTGGGTTCCTCGGCAAAGGTCAGGTCGGCACCGCAGACCTGCGCCCCCGCCACGGCGAACCCCGCGGCCCC
>Ga0208980_10002928_pt1 | contig 10363 bp, 10 predicted proteins | sample WetSurMetagenome_3_FD_187993 | JGI IMG/M metagenome (GOLD analysis project Ga0208980, IMG submission 187993) | Wetland microbial communities from Twitchell Island in the Sacramento Delta, sample from surface sediment Aug2011 Site A1 Bulk (version 2) | ecosystem: Environmental > Aquatic > Marine...
TTCTTCAGGCGACAGCACGATTCGCTCAGCTATTCTCATGGAAAACATCATACCAGTTCCATGCGCATAAATAAAGCTATTTATGAATCACTACACTAGAACGCGGCTGGAAAATGATCTAGCGAGAAGTGGATTACTTGTGATAAGACCTGTTGCCCAAAGCAGAGTGCAACCGCAGAAAGATGAGCGTGGGCCAAAAATCCAAATCCATCGGCATGATCCCGCAGTAAAATGCGTCTATAATCAAGGTATAGATATCGAAGTCGTCAGAATGCGCCGCTTATCAGCACCTGAGTGGGGTTACGCAAGGAGAGAGGATGGCGGTCGCATCAGAAGCTTAACAGCTGAAGAGGCAGCTTGAGCTCCCCATCCTTTCTTCACGGCTTATATGACAGATGAGACGGTACAAAGATGCAGCCAAGGTGTTTACAAGGTATGTGCACTAAAAGATTCGAGAATATTGAAGGGGGGTACTACATAATGAGCAAAAACAAGTCGAACTGTCTGATATTTGTAACTATTGCCTTTATCCTGGCCTTATGGACTAGCCACGGCTACGCTGCATCCGGTCAGCTTCCTGCAAATAAAACGATAACAAAATCGGATTGCACATCAGAGAAACTGGGCACATCGATCCCGGTCAAAATGATAGGCGAGCCTGTTTCCGCAGTTACTCTGGATAGACCGGTGTGGACAGGTGGCTCCGGCAGTTCTGAGGTCTTTTGCTCTATCACTGGGGAAATGGCCCCGATCGATAAAGCCCCCACTGCCCGGCCAATAAAGTTTGCGGTCAAGTTGCCGGCTTCATGGAATTACAGGGCTGTTCAACAGGGCGGAGCTGGCCTGAACGGCACTGTACCGAGTTTTTTTGGAGGAAGCCCGGGGGGCCCTGGTGGCCCGGGCCTGGAGAATTCCATGACCGGATTTGTCCTCTATGGAAGCGATTCCGGGCACAGCAGCACCGAATCAGAATGGGCGCTTAATGATGAGGCCATCAAAAATTTCGGTTATATGCAGCTAAAGAAGACCCATGATGCGGCTATTGTGCTGACAGAGCGCATGTACGGGCAAAAGCCGAGATATAACTATTTCGTGGGACAGTCCCAGGGAGGACGGGAAGGGCTCACAGTGGCACAAAGATATCCCAACGACTACGACGGTATATCATCCAGCGTGCCGGCCATTGCCACATCCACACTCGTGTTAGTCCCGGTCCTGATACGCAATCAGGAAAAGCCCCTTGCAAACTGGGTGCCCGAAACCAAGAGCAAGGCCGTTGCCTTTCAGTTTATCAAACAGTGCGATGCCCTGGACGGCTTGACGGACGGCGTAATCAAGAACTACATGGCATGCCGCGAGATATTCAATGTTAATGACAACGGCAAGTCGGGCAATAATAACCCCTGGAAGGACAACCAATGTCCCAACGACATAGATCCCAATCCTAATGACAATTCGATAAATGCATGTTTCACGAGTAAGCAGATAGAGACCCTAAAATTTGATTTCTCCAATTATAAATATGCAACACCGCTTGCCAATAATGTTACTTCTTATGGCATGATGACGCCTTCCACTGTATTTAGTTTTGGCGGACCGCCTCCCAGTGGAACTCCATCCGGGAGGCCAGGCGGTAGTGCTCCCCCCGAAGGGATGCCTTCGAGGGGAATGCAATCCGGGGCGCCTGGTGGTAATGCCCCTCCCGGAGGCATACCTTCCGGCATGCCTGGTGGTGGGATAAATATGGCCGGTTCGAATATCTTTGTAAACAGTCGATACAAGGGGCAGGAGGGGGCCTCATCCGATGCCACCATTCTTGGCACCAGTCTAATGGTGGGTGTTACAGGTTTCATCATGAAGGATCTGTCCGCAAATCCTTTGGATTATGTGGAAGGTGGCAAATACAATGCCCGCAGGGTGCTGATTAGCCAATGGACCGACTCTATCAATCCCGATCTTAGTGCCTTTTACAAACATGGCGGCAAGCTCATAGTTACTATCGGAGCCAATGACACCGCGGTCTATCCCGGAACGCAACTGGATTATTACCAGTCCCTAGTCGATAAGATGAGCCGGACAGCGCTTGATAAATTTGCCCGCCTCTATGTAATCCCTCAGGTCGGCCATAGCCTGACAGGGACCAGTTTTATTGTAGATGGGAACGGCAAGGAGACCGGTAGCTCTGAGATCCCCAGCAGCTTTGACCAGTTCAATCTGCTTCAAAACTGGGTGGAAAAGGGCACGTCCCCAGGCAAATCGGTTGTAGGCACAGGAAGAAATGACAGCAGTAAGAGTATGCCCATATGCTCTTATCCCACCTATCCCAAATATGTGTCAGGGGATATAAACAAGGCAAGCTCGTATACATGCGCTGAACCATGATCGGGAGCGAAATCAATAGGCCGCAGATATAACTTGTGAACTGAATTCAACTCCCGAGATACGGGAATGGGGGAGGTATCGAATCTCAGTTGAGGTATTACGCGCATCTCGGAAATTTGAAAGGCTCAATTAACATTTCGGCGCAATTTCCTTGAATGCGACTTGACGTAGGAGACAACAAAAGGAACTCGCTTCTTCAATAACCCCGTAATACGGCCAGTTGAATTCTTTCTCCCACACCGTTATTAAATCCGAGGCAACGTTGAAATCGTGGCGATGAGGGCCTCCAACGCTGAACGTCGACAGACGCAAGGCATCAGGAGCATAGAACTTCAGGGTTTTGACGGTGTCTATGCGCGCTGCTTCGTCCGGGTCGACATCGGAGTCAGGCGGCATCATTCTGGTGAATACGTGGATCTTGATAAACCAACATCACAAGGAACAAGAACTAGTCCTGACTCCCGCGGAACGGGCTTCGAGGAGAATGAGATTTGCCGGCAGGAGGTTTCCTCAAATATTAACATCGGGAGAGTTATGTAAATATCATGGTAAAATGTTGTCAGTTTGCGGGCTTAAATGCGTGTCACAGGATGAGGATCAAGTTGATCCGATCAATAGCCAATTTAATGTGCTCTATGTACTGTATACCGGCGGTTCTTATCTGAATTAGGCGCACATCGGGCGTTTTGTTTCGATGATCACTTCGCGCGAGATTGTGGCACGGGAGCCTGCGGCATTAAAGCTAGGAAGAGTATGAAGCGGGTAGGAATGGTGATACAGTGCACCGCATTTTGGAGCTTAACGCTGGGGCTCGGCACCGGAGTTTCGGCCGCTGATTATCAAAAACCGTGCGCCGACGTCCGGATCTACTTCCAGAACGTGCTTTTACACGCAAATCTTCTTGAGCGGAAAGATATCATGCTGGATCAAGCATGGGAGCAGAAGGCTGCAGAATTTCTGGAATCTGCAGCCGCCGATTCACATTGTCTCTTCAATGCTTTATCGGATAGTGAAGCTTTATCATTGATCAAAGCACTCAGCCGATTCGAAGAAAAAGTTGCTTCGACGCAGATGCTTCTTTGGGACTCGTTTCTTGAGCATTATCCCGGCTCTCCGCACGTCGATGAAGCCCGCTGGCTGCGGGCCAAAACTGCCGCGACTCCCTATGAATACGTAGGGTTTTCCGATGCTGCGCTGGAACAAATTGAAGCAATAGAGGCGTTCATCAAAAAAACTCCCGCCAACAGCTACCTCCCCGAAGCGAAATTGGAGTTGGCACGGGTTTGCCGGATTGCCTATGAAACGTTTCGATACGGCAATGGTCTGAGTACGGCTCCAAACGAGAATCGGCAGACTGCCGGGCAGAAGTATCGCGACCGCGCGACGCAATTGCTCCAGCAATTGTGTGATCACACTTCGGATCCGGCACGATCGGAAGCTTGCCGGGCATTGCATGATTTGGCTGAAGGCCAGTGCGTTTACATGGGCCCTGGAAGCCCAAATTCCGACTTTCCGGACAATTGGGCCGCGCCAAAGGCAAAGTAGATGGGTGCCTGCATCAACTCTCCAGACGGCATTCGAGGAGATGTGAGCAAGAGGGCCTTTATGAAGCGCTAACACCGTATCCCCTCACCTATGTTTAGGTTCTTTCCAATGATCGTCAACTTGCTTACAATGCTGCGGAGGCGCATGGCACTTTCTCTGTGATATTGCATCACTATAAGTCCTTCGGCGAGTGATAAACCCCGAAATCTTATCGCCGGCCTGGAACCCGTTGACACCTTGTAGCGTTTAATACGGTAATTCACCGGAAGGAGCGCAGAAATGAATCTAAAACTCTGGTTAACAGTGTCTATCGGGGGGGAGCCAGTAATGCACCTCAATTTACCGTCTCTAACTCAGGCACGCTGGTTTATGTGCCTGGAGTGGCAGGTTTAGAAGGTGTCCAACGTACTCTCGTATGGGTAGACCGAAAGGGGAAAGAGGAACCGCTTGCAGCCCAGCCTAATGACTATCGTAGCCCTCGAATATCACACGATGGAACAAAAGTGGGTATGACGATTTCTACCGGTGGGAAATCAGACATTTGGATCTGGGACATCATTCGCGGAACCATGACCCGTCTGACCTTTAATGAGGTCAGCAGCAATCCGCTTTGGTCACCTAGTGGCCAACGGAGCGCTTTTAGCTTGGGTTCCATAACTAATTCTGCTGTCTACTGGAAGGCAGCGGATGCAGGACACGCCTGAGGATTTCATACCTGCCACTCATCTGCAATCCGCGGAAAGGCTTATCCGCCGCCGACATGTGAGTGGAGAAGCGCTTCACCAACTGTTCCAGGCCAAGTCGCGTTCGAGGAGAGGGTGCCCCAACAAGGCTGGGAGCCGTCTGCCTGAGGAGGTAACGGAATCGAACGCCGTTTGAACTAAGCCGCTGGCGCGGCGGACGCTGCCGCGTGCTTCGAATCCACATTTGATAAGAGCTGAGATAGTGTGGGTCACAGAGAAAGGAGATCTCTATGACCCACTTACGAAAAATGATGCTGGATGAACTCCAGCGTCGCAACTATGCTCAGAGTACCGCAGAAGCCTATATTCATGCATTAAAAGAATTCGCTGCGTACTACCATCGCCCGCCTGATAAGTTGGGCTTAAAGGAAATCAGCCAGTTTCAACTTCATTTACTGCGTGATCGAAAGCTATCACCCCAGACGGTCAAGCAACATATTGCCGCACTCAGGTTCTTTTTCAATCGCACTCTGAAGCGGCGATATCCACCCAATGAATTCTGTTATCCGAGAACGCCAAAGCGATTGCCGACCATCCTCAGCCAGGAGGAGGTCAAAAGGATGATTGACGCCGCGACAAGTTTATTGCATCGCGCGCTGCTGATGACGCTCTATTCAACCGGGATGCGCCGCGCAGAAGTTACTCGCCTCAAAGTCAGCGACATTGACAGCCAGCGGATGGTGGTTCATATAAAACAAGGGAAGGGCGGCCAAGATCGTGACGTTCCGCTCAGCCTGAAGTTGCTGGAGACGTTGCGCGAATACTGGCGATGGAAGAAACCTCAGAAATATCTTTTTCCTGGCGAGGCCAAACAGGGATCAAACGGTGAGCACCTTACCTCCAAAGCGGTTTATCATGCCTGTAAAGGGGCTGCCCGCAGAGCTGGCATCCAGAAAAACGTTGGTCCTCATACGCTCCGGCATTCATTTGCCACTCATCTGCTGGAATCAGGCGCCGATCTGCGTACGATTCAGCTCCTGCTGGGGCACACCGAAATCAAACATACGACGATCTACCTGCATCTGTCACAACGTCACCTGCATGCTTGCCCGGATCCGCTGGATGAGATTGGTGTGTCGGATCTGGCAAATGCAAGCCGCTCGCGGAAAAATCGGGAACAATGAATCGGCCAACTGTCGAGGTGGCCGATATCATTCGGGCGGCAGGCAAAGACTTCATCGAGAAACAACGGTCCTGGCTGACAGGGCTGCACCTGAAGGTGCTTTCTGCCATCTACCGTTGCCGAACAGCAGCCCTCGGAGGGCATAGAGACCGCTGTTCTCGGTGCGGTCATACTGTAGCCATCTCATATAACAGCTGCCGCAACCGGCATTGTCCGAAGTGTTTGAACAATGCCCGGAAAAAGTGGCTGTCTGCCCGCCAACGGGAATTTCTTGACGTTCCTTACATGCATCTGGTCTTCACGCTTCCACACACACTTTCTTCTCTGGTGCTTCACAATAAGAAATTACTTTACACTCTGCTGTTTCGATCCAGCGCTGCAACTCTACTGGAGGTTGCCGCTGATCCCAAACACCTGGGGGCCGAGATCGGCTTCTTCAGCGTGCTTCACACCTGGGGCCAAAATCTGCTTCATCATCCCCATGTCCATTGCGTGATCCCGGCAGGCGGTTTGTCCCCGAATCACAAAACATGGATACGTCCACGGTATCGATTCTTTCTTCCTTGTGGAGTGCTAAGCCGCGTGTTCCGCGGCAAATTTGTTGCTGGTCTCAAACGAGCATTGCAAAAAGGCGAACTCTGCCTGCCCGGAGATCTGCAGGCGCTTGCCGACCCAAAAGCATTCCATTCCTTTTTGCGAACGCTTCATCAACACCAATGGGTTGTCTATGCCAAGCCACCGTTCGGCGGGCCGAATCACGTATTGAATTACCTGGCGCGCTACACACATCGGGTTGCCATATCCAATCACAGGCTTATTGCGCTCTCCGACGGCAAGGTCACATTCCGATGGAAAGACTATGCCAATGGAAGCCAACAGAAGCTGATGACGTTGTCTGTAGATGAGTTCCTGCGTCGCTTTTTATTACACACACTTCCTCGCGGGTTTGTGCGCATTCGCTTTTTCGGCTATATGGCTAACCGGCGTCGGGCCTCATTGTTGCCGATCTGCAAAAACCTGGTCGGAACCAGCTCAGAGGCGGAGCTGCCCTCGGAGACATCTGACAAACTGCCTGTGTGGCGATGTCCTCATTGCAGCGGTCCAATGATTGTCATTCAGAGGTTCACGGCTCGGCAATTATTCTGGGAATCTTTTAAGAGGGTAGATGTTGCCAATAGTTCTTGATCTCGACGATTACTCTCGCCTTTTAGCGCTCTTCACCAGGTGCACGCTACCAGTGTCCCTGCCTATGACTTTTGAATTATTTTTTCTTTGCAACTCGCTGCCAAACAACCGGAATGGGCCCCATTTTGATCGAACCAAGCTCGCCTATCGCGTGCTTTCTTCAGTCCTTTGGCAGCCACAACATTGCCTTTTGGCTAAGAACAACATTCAAAACCCATAACTTCGCTTACCTCCCCGCGCCCGCCGCGAGCGCCAGCGGCTTCCTTCAAACGGCTCTATCGAAAGTGCCCCGGATGACAATCTCGCTCACATCAACGCTGTACTGCCGGGCCACTTCCGATAGAGATCTAACGTTTCGGGTCAACTGACAGTTTTGGCGAAGCCTTGATCTCTTTTGCTGCATTGTCAGACCCGGCGGCCCCCGCGCCATGGCAGTCTGTGCCGCCTCGCAATAAAGCCTGGCGAAAAATGCGAGTTAGGTTACTGTCACCAACTCGTACTCCAAGTTGCCCATTCCAAGTTCCTGCGCATAACTGAGCTGCTTAAGCCCGTCCTGATCGGGATGCTGCTCTTTGAAGATATCCTTCCCAGATGCCTGATTGATCAAATCGAAGCTTGCTTTGTCAATGCTAACCGGATCAGTGGAAAAAAGTATCCCCACGTCAGGGGCTATACGCGGATTTTCACCTCCCCAGCAATCGCACTCCTTGCTTATCTTGAGAGCGAAGTTGATGAAGGCTGTTTTTCCCTTTTTATCCTTCAGTACGGCCAGGCTATATTCGACCATTTTCATCTGTGTCTTGTCACCGGCTGTGAAGTCCACAAACAGGGCAAACGTGCGGCACGCTGCCATGCAGCTGGCGCAACCGATGCACTTTCTCTTATCCAGAGTAATTTTTTCATCAATCACCTCCAGGGCGCCGGTCGGGCAGACCTTTTCGCAATCACCGCAGCCGATGCAGTTGGCGGCAGTAACCGTCGGCGCGACATCGCAATGCTGCGCAAGCTTACCTTCACGCGTTGCGCATCCCATCCCCACGTTTTTAAGTGCTCCGCCAAAACCGGTCAGGCCGTGGCCCTTAAAGTGGCTGACAGCTACCATTGCATCCGCATCCAGATAAAATCGGCACACTTTTGCCTTTTTGATGTAGCTTTGGTTTATCTCCACTTCGGCTGTCTGGCTTTTGTCGGAATCATCCGGGATGATTATTGCGGCGCCGGTCGAGCTTTTAGTAAAGCCGTGTTCGCAGGCGAGCGCATGGTGTTCGGCGGAATTAACGCGCTTGCCGCGATACAGCGTGTTCGCATCCGACAACAGCGGAGTGGCCCCCTTATCAATGATGCCGTCGCAAATTGGGCGCAAATGGTAGGGAGAAATAAACCCGGTATTGCCCTCTTCGCCAAAGTGAAGCTTTAACGCTACCGAAGTGTCTTTCTCGATAAAATCAAAAAAATGACTGACCGCCAGCAGCTTTGCCAGTTTCTGGTTGACGCCGGCTACATCCTGAGCGTTATCCACAGGTATGAAATAAACTTTGCTTTTCATCTGTTTTCGATACTCCCCGATTTGTATATCCTATCACATTACAAGATTGTGCCCTCCCATCTGAGGAAGAAATCCATTCAGCAAGAGTCCCCGTCCGGAAGGTTTTCCGGGCTGGCCCTCGCTTCTCTTGCTTCTACTGATTTGGATACATTTTCCAAGGCCTGGTTCTCTTTTCTTATGCTGTCCGCGGATAGCCGGATATAATGTTGCCCATGGAAAAAAATATCTGCCTTACAATGCTGTTAATTCCGCTATTGTTCGACGTACTGAACCTTCCTGCGCAATCGCCAGCTGAAAACCCTCTAGGCCTCAAGGCCCATCACATAACAGCCGGTGTTGCAGACGTCGACCGCGCGGTCAAGTGGTACAAGGAGATGTTGGGATTCAAACTTGTGGAACGGGGAAGCCGGCAGGACGGCGCATTTCAGTTTGCCGAAATGACAATTCCCGGTTTTGGAGTCGCCCTAGTACAGGTCCAGGGACCGGCACCATCTGCGCCTGCTTCCGCTGCATCGCAGCCCTCGTGGCGGCATATTGTATTCTCGGTCGCGGATCCCGATCGCACATTCAGGCTCCTAAAAGAACTAGGAGCCAAGGTAAGCAGGCGCACTCCGGAAGGCGCTCCCGTCACATCGTTTCTGGTTTTCGATGTTGACGGCAACGAAATCGAAATCCTGGGAGACGAGCCCACTCCTACAAAGTGACGGTAAAGATCTCGGATATGGGAACCCAACTCCTCTGTACTACAGCAGCCAATCCTCCCTATCATTGGCTTGGTGGATTTTAGCATTTCCGGTACCGACGTTCCAACCTTCTCCAAGTCGCGTTCTGGGAGATCGTCTCACCGCTACCGAATGGTACTAAAGTGTACTCACGTAAACTCATGCCATTAAAACTGCAGTGAAAATATTAAATTCGCTTGCGCAATTCCCGTTCCCATTTCACACTCTCCCCTTTTCTCGGCATGATTCCGAGCACAGACGCGATAAGACAGGATTTTGATCGAAGGGATCCGTTGCTAGCGCCTATATAGCACAGCTCTTTTGCTTACTAATCTCCTCGAAACCCGTTTATAGTTCGCGTGCCAGTCTCCGGTAGCCAACTCGCTCAACCAAGTGCTGCGGATTAAGCTACCCAAGGCTGAACCAAGAGGACTATAATTGCATTAACTTCATATTTCTCTGAATGCAGTGTACGAATTGCCGGTGGAGGAATTCTCCATGATCGGCAACACAAATTCTCACTACCATGTCATCGAGAAGCCAGGCGGCGCACGCATGTGGTGCGGATATTACACAACGAAGCAAGCTGCCTGCGGCTGATCAGGTTGGCGGCGGTGGAGATTCATGAGAATTGGATCGAGGCAATGCAGTATCTGGATATGGATCTTTTGGAGGAACACAAGCGAGAGTTAATGCGCGTGCCTGCCGCCTGACTTAATTCGGGCTACGCCCTCTCTAAGTCAGGCTGCAGTAGAATCGTGCAAATATCATGATGAAATTGCAGAACTTGACACACACAACTTGCGAGCAGCTAACATAAGACCTACCGCTTAAGTAATAAGAACGATTGAAAGGAGAGCCAAATGAAAAAGTATGCAGCAGAGTTTATCGGAACGTTCAGCCTTGTCCTTTTCGGGTGCGGTTCTGCAGTGATCGCAGGAATATCAGCTACCGGACCGAGCGGGATAGGACTGTTGGGGATTGCTATCGCCTTTGGCTTCGCGGTTGTAGCGATGGCCTATGCCATTGGCGGGATCTCTGGTTGTCACATCAACCCGGCTGTCACCATCGGGGTTCTTACCGCGGGGAAAATGACGTTGAAGAATGCAATAGGATA
>Ga0208980_10002929_pt1 | contig 10360 bp, 7 predicted proteins | sample WetSurMetagenome_3_FD_187993 | JGI IMG/M metagenome (GOLD analysis project Ga0208980, IMG submission 187993) | Wetland microbial communities from Twitchell Island in the Sacramento Delta, sample from surface sediment Aug2011 Site A1 Bulk (version 2) | ecosystem: Environmental > Aquatic > Marine...
CGACCCAAGCCTCCAGCGGGCGGCGCCGGCGCCACAGCAGCCAGCGGTTGCGGCGCCGAACCATCAGGATGTCGCCGTTGCCAGGGTAGAGCCGGACCTCTCGCAGCCGGCCCGCGGCCAAGGCCCGATCCAGCGTCCCCAAACGCCGCTCCAGCGCGTCCAGTGCCTCGATCCAGCTCGCCGTCTCACCGTAACAAACGGGTTTCCAGGGCGAATCGAAAAACACCAGCGCCTCTCCCGCCTCTGCAACCGCCGTCCAGTCGGTCGAGAGCGCGCCCCAGGGCACTCTCCCCCACCGGGCTAATCCGCGCACCAGGGGATGATCGCCGAACACCGAAAGCCCCTCGCGTCTTGCACAAGGCGGCGGCAGCGCACCCACCCCCCACAGCCAGATCCCGTTCACCCCAAGGCCGCCGGCCTGCTCACGGCGCTCATTGACCAGGGTGCCGTGGAACAGCATCTGCGCCTCGTTCATCAGCCCGATCCACCGCCGGGCGTCCGCACCGGTGGGTAGGGAGCTGCGGATGTCCCGACCGACCACCTCAAGGACGGGACAGGTCCTCATCGCGGACCGACCCGGCAGCGCCAGGTACCAGCGGTCCGGCGCGGGGGTATGGAGACGCATCCCCTCGCCCCCGAAGTGCCGATTGAACAGGGCGGCGAGCGAGGCGGCCTCCTCCGAGGAGAGACCCAGCACGCGCTCATCGAAAAGCCGCAGATGGTCTGGGGCGGCCCGCAGGAACACCGGATCGGCGTGGGACCAGACTTGGCCCTCAGGCACGTCCAGACCCTCGCCGAGGGCCGCGAGGGCCCCGGTGGGCAGATCGGCCCCCGCGGGGCAATCCAGCCCGATCAACCCCAACAGGGCTGCGCTCGCATCTTGCCAGCTGCTGCTGAGGCGCTGCGCGGTGCAGAGCCAGCGCTCGAGGTGTGGCATCCGTGCGCCGAGGGGGGAGCCTGGCTCACCTGGCAGCGGGCCGAGCAGCCCAGGAACGACCAAGTGTAGGGTTCCCCTAGGGGGTGACATCGCCGCTGTGGCGTGAGGATACGGTACCCACGGCACCGCGTCCGCGGTGCGGGGTTGGCGACCTCAACCGGCCAGGTGCTCGAGGCGGATGCGCACCACCTTGCCCTTGACGGTTCCGAGACCCTCGATCTCTGCGATCGCCTGATTCATGCGACCCTCGCGAATGCGGTGGGTGAGCATCACCAGCGGGACATGGGTGTGCCCTTCTTCCGGCTCCTTCTGCTGAATCGCCTCGATGCTGATGCCATGCTCGCCGAGAATTCCCGCGATGCGCGCCATCACCCCGGGCTGGTCGAGGGCCGCCATGCGCAGGTAATAGGCAGTCTCCACTTCCTCGAGGGGCAGCACCGGGGTGTCCACCAACTGCGAGGGCTGGAAGGCAAGATGGGGCACCCGGTTCTCCGGGTCTGTGGTGAGCGCCCGCACCACATCGACCACATCGGCGAGGACGGCGGAGGCAGTGGGCTCGGAGCCAGCACCGGCCCCGTAATAAAGCGTCGGCCCCACAGCATCGCCCTTCACCAACACCGCGTTCATCACACCGTCGACGTTGGCGATCAGCCGGCGCGCCGGAATCAGGGTGGGATGCACCCGCAGCTCGACCCCTTTTCCGGTCCGTCTGGCGATACCGAGATGCTTGACGCGATAGCCCAGCTCGCCGGCGTAGGCAACGTCAAGGGCATCGATCTGGGTGATGCCTTCGATGGCGGTCCTGTCGAATTGAAGCGGAATACCGAAGGCCAAGGACCCCAGGATCGTGAGCTTGTGGGCCGCGTCGATGCCCTCCACGTCGAAGGTGGGGTCCGCCTCGGCGTAGCCGCGCGCCTGGGCTTCGGCGAGCACATCGGCAAAGTCCCGACCCTTGTCGCGCATCTCGGTGAGGATGAAATTGCTGGTGCCGTTGATGATCCCGGCAATCCATTCGATGTGGTTCGCCGCCAGCCCCTCGCGCAGAGCCTTGATGATCGGGATACCACCCGCCACCGCCGCCTCAAACGCCACCGTGACGCCGCGACGCTGGGCGGCGGCGAAGATCTCGTTGCCGTGGCGCGCAATCAAGGCCTTGTTGGCCGTCACCACCTGCTTGCCATTGTCGATGGCCCGCAGCACCAGCTCCAGGGCCGGTGAGTAACCGCCCAAAAGCTCGATGATGATGTCGACATCGGGGTCTTCGACCACCTCGAAGGGGTCTTCGGTGATGCGCCCGATCTCCTCTAACCCGCGAATCGCATCGGAGTTGTAGTCGCGCGCCGCGGCATGGGCGATGTGGATGCCCCGGCCGGCTCGCCGCGCGATCTCTCGCCCGTTGCGGGTCAGCACGTTGACCACGCCGCCCCCGACGGTTCCCAAACCAAGCAGACCAATCTTTACCGCTTCCAACGCTGTGCTCCCCTCAGCCGCTGATCTCAGGTTCCCGTGCGGGAATCACGACGCAGCATATCCCGGATGCCCCGGATCGCCTGCCGCGTGCGGTGCTCGTTCTCGATCAGGCTAAAGCGTACGTGGTCATCGCCGTACTCCCCAAACCCAATGCCGGGGGACACCGCCACCTTCGCTTCGCGTAAGAGCTTTTTGGAAAACTCGAGCGAGCCCATCTCCCGATAGGTCTCTGGGATGGGGGCCCACACAAACATGGTCGCCTTGGGTTTCTCGACCTCCCAGCCAGCCGCGCACAGCCCCTCACAGAGTACGTCCCGCCGCGCCTGATAGCGGCCCTGGATCTCCTCCAGGCAATCCTGGGGACCCTCCAAGGCGGTGATCGCCGCGACCTGGATCGGGGTGAAGGTGCCGTAATCGAGATAGGACTTGATACGCGCAAGCGCAGCGACCAGGGTGCGGTTGCCGCACATGAAGCCGACTCGCCAACCCGGCATGTTGTAGCTCTTCGACAGCGAGAAGAACTCCACCGCAGTATCCTTGGCCCCCGGCACCTGAAGTATGGAGGGGGCCTTGTAGCCGTCGAAGACGATGTCGGCATAGGCGAGGTCATGGACCACCCAGATACCGTGCTCGCGCGCGATCTCGACGACCTTTACGAAAAAGTCGAGGTCGACACATTGCGTGGTGGGATTACCGGGGAAATTGAGCACCAGCATCTTCGGCCGCGGCCAAGAGTCGACGATCGCCTTCTCGAGCTTCTCGAAGAAGTCGATCCCCGGCACCAAAGGCACGTGGCGGACATCGGCTCCCGCGATGACGAAGCCGTAGGGATGGATCGGGTACGCCGGATTCGGCACCAGCACCGAATCACCGGCGCCCATGCAGGCAAGTGCCAGGTGGGCCAGACCTTCCTTGGAGCCGATGGTGACAATGGCTTCCTTGTCGTAGTCCAACTGGACGTTGTAGCGCTGCCTGTACCAGTTGCAGATGGCCCGACGCAGGCGCGGAATGCCGCGCGACATGGAGTAGCGATGGGTATCCCGGCGTACCGCAACCTCGACCAGCTTGTCGACGATGTGCTGCGGCGTGGGCTGGTCGGGGTTCCCCATGCCGAAATCGATGATGTCCTCCCCGCGGGCCCGCGCCGCCGCCTTCAACTCATTGACGATGTTGAAGACATAGGGGGGAAGCCGCTCAATGCGGCGAAATTCTTCCATCTCTCGCGTCGCCACGGGGAACCTCTGAACCGTCCGGTCGAAAACATTCTAGTTTAGCGCTACCAGGGAAAGATGCAATTTTGAGCCTTGTCCAAGGCTATGTCTGCGTTAATCGTTGAATTCGAGTCTGCATCCGAGGGCGGCGTACTGACCTACCCTTGGGGTGTTGTTCTGGCCCCAGCGCTCGAGCCACCGGCGCCAGCCGAGGTCATTTTCGAAGTACTTCGTGGCGACCCCATGGAAGCACAGCATCCAGTCTTTGAGCCTACTGTCGCAGGCATTGACGTTCTGAAAGAGGCAGGCGCCGGCGATCACGCGAACACCGGGCCGAGAGGTTGAGGGGACGATGGGGAATCCCGAGCTTGCGCGTCACGGCCTGATACACGCGGGCGCCATCGGTACACAAGACGGCGTCGGGAGCGAGGATCGCGCCCAAGAGCGAAGGGAGGTCGCCATTTTTCGCGAAACTTGAAATGGGTCCAATGCGATTTCAGGAGCGAAAAACTGGCGACTCTCCTTTAACCCAAACTGTCGGCATCGCCGCGCTGGCGGGCCTGGAACCCCTCGGCAAACGCCTCCAAACGCCCCTCACCGATGGCCTCACGCAGCGAGCGCATGAGCCTCTGGTAATGGTGCAGATTGTGCAGCGTATTGAGGCGGGCACCGAGGATCTCGTGGCAACGGTCCAGGTGTCGGAGGTAGGCGCGGCTGTAGTGCCGGCAGGTGTAGCAGTCACAGAGGGGATCGAGGGGTCGCTCGTCGAACTGGTAGCGGGCATTGCGAATCCTGAGCACGCCGCCGTGGACGAACAGGTGCCCGTTGCGGGCGTTGCGCGTGGGCATCACACAGTCGAACAGATCGATGCCCCGGCGCACCGCCTCAACGATGTCCGCTGGGGTGCCCACCCCCATCAGGTAGCGGGGCCGATCGGCTGGGAGCCGGTCCGCGAGAAAATCCAGGATGCGCCAGCGGTCCTCGGCGGGCTCACCCACCGATAACCCCCCTACCGCATACCCCTCGAAACCGATCCCGATCAGTCCCTCCAGGGACTGCGCCCGCAGCTCCTCGTACATCCCCCCCTGAACGATCCCGAACAGGGCGGCGGGGTTGTTGCCATGGGCGTCGCGGCTGCGCGAAGCCCAGCGCAGCGACAGCGCCATCGAGGCGCGGGCCTCGACCTCGGTCGCCGGATAGGGCGTGCATTCATCGAAGCACATCACCACATCCGACCCGAGCACCCGTTGTACCCCCATGGACTCCTCGGGTCCCAGGAACACCCGGCGGCCATCCACCGGCGAGCGGAACTCCACACCCTTCTCGGTGATCTTGCGCATCGCGCCCAGGCTAAAGACCTGAAAGCCGCCGGAGTCGGTGAGGATCGGCCGCTGCCAGTGGATGAAGTTGTGGAGATCGCCGTGGCGGCCCACCACCTCGGTACCCGGTCGCAGCATCAGGTGAAAAGTGTTGCCCAGAATCATCTGGGCGCCGATCGCCTCTAGCTCCTCCGGAGACATGGCCTTGACCGTCCCGTAGGTCCCCACCGGCATAAAGGCGGGGGTATCCACCGAACCGCGGGAAAAGCTGAGCAGGCCGCGGCGGGCATGCCCGTCAGCGCCGAGCAGATCGAACCTCATGTCCCCTGCTGCTCCAGCCACTGGCGCAGTTGCCAGAAGTCCTCTACCTCCACGTCCGGCCGGGGAAGCCCCAGAGGCCATTCCCGCCCCTGCCGGTTGACCCAAGCCGTACGCATGCCCACCGCGCGGGCCGGCGCCACATCGAGACGCGGATCATCGCCGGCGTGTAGCGCCTGTGAGGGGTCAACCGCGGCGGCGCGCAGCGCCTCGGTAAAGAGCCGCGGATCGGGCCGCGCGGCCCCCCCCTCCGCTGCCGTCAGCGAGAGATCGAACACCCCGCGCAGGGACGTGCGGGCAACCTCGGCGTTGCCGTTGGTGATGGAGACCAGGCAGTAACGGCCCTTGAGCTCGACCAGGTTGGGGGCCACGTCCGCGTAGGGCCGAACCCGATTGCGGTGCTCAAGAAACAGCCCTACGCCCCGATCGGCGAGGTCCGGGTCGTAGCCGAAACCCTGGAGAAGCCCGCGCAAGGATTGGCGCCGCACCTCGGTGAGGTCGTGGGCGATCCCGGGACAGGTGTGCAGCACACCGCGGCGATGCTCGCGCAGGCGGTCGGGGTCATAAGCGGCCACCAGCCGTTCGGCCACCTCGGTGAGCCAGGCATAGAGGGCGTCCTCGGCGGCCTGGATGACCGGGGCACAGGGCCAGAGCGTGTCGTCGAGATCGATGGTGAGAAGGGTGATAGCGGCCAACTGGGTACCGAGCGCCTCGATTTCCCCACATTCTGCCCACTGGACCGGAAAAAGAGAACTGGCGCAGACTGCGGGTGGCGGCTTTCGGTTGCACCCGGAAAGCGCTGTTGGATCCACCTCGTGCCTCGATACGCCTTGCCGCAGCAGGCTACTTGGGACGATCCATCGATTCGGCGCATCCAGCCTACTGGGGACAAGCGGGATCGTGCGTACTCTGTTTGGCACCGTTCGCCCCGAGTCGGCCCCACCGCGACCCGATCGAGGCCCGTCCTGAACCTGGCCGAAGGGGGCAGGTAATCCACAACTGAAGCATCCAGACCCATAGGACCGCAACCATGCCTTGGTGGCACAAGAGACTCGACCTGCCAAGCGCCGACGAGGCCCTCGCCGGTCGCCCCGTTCCGATGCCGGTGACCAACCGGCACTTCGTCAACGGCCATCCCATCCTCCCGCCGTTCCCCGAGCACCTAGCGATGGCAATGTTCGGCCTGGGGTGCTTCTGGGGTGCGGAACGCCGCTACTGGGACACCCCTGGTGTGTACACCACCGCGGTCGGCTATGCCGGCGGCTATACACCCAACCCCACCTACGAGGAGGTTTGCAGCGGTCGCACTGGCCACAACGAGGTGGTCCGGGTGGTCTACGACCCCGCGAGGGTGAACTATGAGACACTGCTCGCCATCTTCTGGGAAGGCCACGATCCCACCCAGGGCATGCGCCAGGGCAACGACGTGGGCACCCAGTATCGCTCCGGCATCTACACCTACGGCGCTGACCAGCAAAGGGCAGCGGAAGCCAGTCGGGAGCACTACCAGGCCGCACTGCACCACAGCGGCCGCGGCGTCATCACCACCGAGATCCGCCCGGCCGCCGAACTCTACTATGCCGAGGACTACCACCAGCAGTATCTCGCCAAGAACCCCGGCGGCTACTGCGGGCACGGTGGCTGTGGTGTGCGCTACCCCGGCTGAACTGGGGCGCCCCGATCGCCACCCAGAGATCGACTGGCCAACCCGGCCCACCCGTGGGTGGGCCGCCGCCAGCGGTGTCACGCCAGGGGCTCGAAAGGCTTCTTGCGCTTACTACGATTCTTGATCACCACGAGGCTCATGCTGATGTGGTGGGGGTATAGAGGGTCGTTCGCAACAGCCAGCGGCCCTTCCCCAGGGGGGCATGCTCGGTCAGGGTTCGGATGTGGGTGGTGTCGTCGAAGACCTCCTCGATGACATCGTATTGCAGCTTCCTGGGGTATCCTCCTCGAATGGACCCGCGGCCCGCGGGATGACACCCCGGCCCAAGGACGGGGCGCCCCGCTAGAGTACCACCCCAGGCGGACCTCTTTCCCAAGGCGAAGACGGGAGCGCGCGGACTGAAATTTCGGGGCCGCGCGCCCTTCAGTCTTCGCCAGTCGCCGGGCTGGCGGGGACGTTGGCCCCCTCGCCCCCCGAGGGTCGAAGCTCCACCCGAACCTGGCTACGATCGACCTGGGAGACGGGGTCCTCGTGGATGAGGATCTCCGCATTGGGAAACTCCCGAGCGATGGACTGCTCGACGCCTTCCGCCACGGCGTGGGCACGCACCAGCGGCAGGTCATCATCGAGCTCCAGATGGAGCTGCAGAAAGTACACACCGCCCGATTGTCGCGTGCGCAGATCATGCACGCCTCGCACCTCCGCGGGACGAAACGCGATCTCCAGCACCCTCTGACGTGTCTCCCCAGGCAATTCCCGGTCCATCAGCAGCTCAATGGCCTCGCGCGCGATGCCCGCCGCGCTGTAGAGGATGTAGCCCGCGATGGCCAGCGCGATCAGGGGGTCCGCGACCAGCCATCCGGAGGCGGCGAGCACCAGCGCCAGGATGGTCCCCAGATTAGTCATCAGATCCGTCGCGTAATGCAGGGTGTCCGCCTTGATGGCGGTGGAGCCGGTGCGGCGGATAACGTGCCGCTGCAGCGCCAGCAGCCCCAGGGTGAGCGCGATGGCGAACAGCATCACACCCACGCCGATGCCCACCGCCGCCATGGGCTCGGGGACCAGAAGCCGGTCCAGCGCCTCCAGCAGCAGGAAGAGCGCCGACCCGGCGATGAAGGTCGCCTGTCCCAGCCCCGCAAGAGACTCGGCCTTGCCATAGCCGAACCGATGCTCCGCATCCGCCGGCTGGAGTGAATAGCGCACCGCGAACAGATTGATCCCGGAGGCCAGCGCGTCCATCAGCGAGTCGATCAGAGAGGCCAATAGGGTGACCGAGCCGGTGAAAAGCCAGGCAACCAACTTTGCCACGAGAAGCACACAGGCCACCAGCACCGAGGTGGTGGTGGCCAGTTTTAGGAGCCGTTCCCGCTCCTCGGGAGGGGTTGGCGCCAAAGCGACAGGGTCGGTCATGCTCGTAGCCTCGCTGGGCGGATCAGCGGATCTTTCGAGGAGCGCGCGCTACCCGCCGGTCGCGGCACGCTTGAGGATTTGTGTGCGGATTGTGTCGGATCGGGCAAGCAAGGGACAACCCCGGGGGTCGACCGATGGGGCCCCGATGACCCCTGCCCCGAGTGTCTTGCGGAATCTGGCCAGTGTGGCGACGAACGCCAGGGCACCGATCCCCGCGGTGGCGGTCGATGGGGCCAGGCGATGGTAAGCCCCGCCCCATGAAAGGCCACCGCCTGGGCAAAGGCGACATAAATGGGTGGTGGGGGAGACGAGCATGATCCGCTGCAGAAGCTCGCGATCGGCTTGGGCTGACGGGCGCAATCCCCTCAACCGACCCGATTGGGCCTCCCGCAAACGTCAAACTTTTTCAGTCCCCCGGAAAAACCGGGGGTTTTCCCGGTTTGGTTAACGCTGGCGAAATTCGGGGTGGCGGTCCTTGCCCTCGTGGCGCCTGGTGTGGCCCCAGGTTCAGGTTCGTCCGCCAGAAACTTGTATTCCTCTCCCCCTCACCCGTTTGATCGTGTGCACGACGCCGTGCAACAGTATCCGTCCCCTCAGCGGAACCCGGAACGATGGCATCGGTCGGACAACCGGCTTGGCTGATGGTTGCTTCGGCTTCCGCCCTGGTAGGCAGGTCCAGGTTTACGCCATGGCTGGTGTCAAGCGAGAAGCTCCGCCAGTTTCCTCTCGCGCCCAATTGCCGCGTACCCCTTGCCAAGGCAAGGCGGGCGGCGTTGTGCATCGGGCGGATGGTCGTTGCCCAAGCCGTAGAGACGGCACATGGCTACTGGAACAGGCGGGTCTGGCGCGCGCCGCTCATCGGCACCGCGCACGATCGCCGTCACATGATGCGGAACTGCATCAACACGCGTCCATCGTTCCAGATATCGTCCGGGCTGATCGAGCCCCGGTGGAATTGGAACGAGATCTCCGCCTTGCGAAACGCCTCGCAGACCAGTTCCGAGCAGATGTACTTGCGGTCGCGGATTTTTCGGCCGCGCTTGAACAGAATCCGGATTGCGATGCGGCAGATCTCCCAGTTGTCGTAGGGTCGGGTGAGCTCATCCATGCCGAAGCTGATCGCCTTCTTGAGCTTGTCGTTGTCCGGCTCAGGGGTGATTCGGCCGATGACGATGCGTCCCTTATAGGGTTTGTTCCTGCCGTGGTAATCGCGAAGATACTTCGACAGCGGAACCAGGCGAACACCGATGGCGGTCTCGCTCTCAAGAATGAAAATGCGCTGCAGATGGTCATCGCGATAGATGATGCCGACATGGCTCCAGACCGACCTCGTGAACCACTGGATGGTCTTGGAGAAAAGATACGTGCCTGAGCAGAAGACGATGTCGCCGGTCCGAAGCTGATCCCGCACCTGGGCATAGTCGATAATGGGGAGCTTGGCGATGGCTTTGACGCCAAGGGGATCGGCCATGCGCGGCTCCAGTCAAGGGACAGGTGTTAATGTGAAAGTCGCATCTGCGACTCACGAACCTCCCCTCGCCCGCTTGTGGGAGAGGGGGAGGGGGTGAGGGAACTGTCATGGCGCGGCTGGGAGAACCAACTGGCCGAGGAAGAGTGTCGCCTGTATTTTGGCTCTCGGTCAATCACCTGGGACGACCCCGGGAACCCCCAGCGATCGCTAGGCGCACTGCGGCTACGCGCCGTGAGGAGCGGATTGGGTAGTCCTGTTAGGTGGTTAAAGCGCGCGGAGCAGTACCCCGCATGAGCACAAGGCTCCATCGCGCCGCATCCACCGATTGGATCGGCACGGTGGGTGCGCGCGACGCTCATCCACCCCACGGACTCGACCAGGGGGAGCAGGTCAGACCACCGGCAATGGCGAGGCCGAGGTTCACAGATGGCTCAGGCTCAGGGTTCGGCGAAACCGCCCAGCATGATCTGCTGCAGCAGCTCGGGCATGGCATCGAGCGGGGTGTTGGCCCCCGAGAGCATGTACATGATCAGGAATACGGGGATCGAGAGGAGCCCA
>Ga0208980_10002930_pt1 | contig 10359 bp, 10 predicted proteins | sample WetSurMetagenome_3_FD_187993 | JGI IMG/M metagenome (GOLD analysis project Ga0208980, IMG submission 187993) | Wetland microbial communities from Twitchell Island in the Sacramento Delta, sample from surface sediment Aug2011 Site A1 Bulk (version 2) | ecosystem: Environmental > Aquatic > Marine...
CCCGCTTTTCTTGCCGCGCTTGCAAAAAACTCATAACGGTTACGGGCCTGTGATTCTCCAGCAAATGACTTCAACAGATTCTGTTCAGTCCTGGTTCCTTTAATTGAATTTGCCATAGTTTATTTATTTTAGTTAGAGTTCAGTAAAATCAGATTTATCAGTGCCGCAAACAGGGCATGTCCAGCTGCCGGGTAGATCCGCAAACCTGATATTTTCTTTTTCATCATCATAGATATATCCGCACGACATGCACCTGTACTTTTTAAATACCCCTGCTTCTTTGGGCTGTTCAGGTTTTGACCCGCCTATATAGGTTGGAGCATTCTTTGGCGCCGTGCCTTTCTTTACCTGCCTGTAATAAAGATATGTGAGCGGCTCCTTCGTATTATCAAGAAGTGCCGACTGAATGAGCTCACCCACAAACATCAGGTGTGTCCCGACATCGATAGTGCTTACAACCCTGCATTCCAGGAATGCAATTGAAGCATTAAGTACGATCGGCACATCGGTTTGTCCGTATTTTATCGACATGCCTTCCAACTTGTCAAAGTCCTTTCCGCTCCTGAACCCGAAACGACCAAGGATATCAGAAGCGGTATCTCTTTCAAGGATAGAAACTGAAAATACTCCCGATTTCCCGATTAAGCCTGCAGTGAAGTTGTCCTTATTGCAGCAAACAACAAATTGAGGCGGATTTGAAGTTACCTGGAAAACGGTATTTGAAATGAAGCCGTTGCCATGGTTTCTGTCACCGGAGCTGACGATGAATAAGCCATAGGTAATCCTGAATAATGCTTCAATTTCAATCATACCGGATTTTTATTGCAAAATACAATTTTTTTGCAATGCATTGTTTGATTTATGACATTTTTGAATCAGAACAACAGACTTGTTACCATCCAAACCTTGGATTTACTGCATTGTTATATATCGAGCCAAAAGTATAGGAGAATCCGAAGTATCCGTAATAATCGAACTTTGTTTGTGTCATTCTGTTTCTGGTTATTATATCAAAATCAGATACTCCAGCCTTGGGCAGAGACAATTGATCGTTAACAATTGATGCCTGTCCTGAAAAGTTGAGATTCAATCCTTTGAAGAGCCGGACTGACATTTGAAGGTATGCACCGAGATTATTTTTCGACCAGTCGTGAAAATAATTGCTCCATTCAACTGTTAAATCGACTGAGCCCCATTTCTGAACAACTTCCCAGGAAACACCCAATGAATGCGAAGCAAGATGCTCAGTAAGTCTGTTGTATATTGTTGTGTCAGAGTAGTCAACATATTTGTAGCCAATATCATATGTTATCCTCAGCTGGCGCCGGGTGGATTCTGAATAGGGGAATATATCATATTCAATTGTAGGGAAGATCCGGTATTGAAAATCATAATAGCCATAGCTTGATCTGCTCATACCGGTAGAGATTCCTGCTGACCAGTGATCGGTTAGTGACTTGGCATAGTAGATATTCAAACCCTGTGAATTATTGTAACTATACATGTACGTACTGTCAGTCATCTGATATTTCTGTTTCGACCACGAATAATTGATGTAAGTCTGAAATTTTGATTGTTCAGTCACCCTGTTTATCGATGTGTTTCCGTAAAGGCTTGTTGATTTGTAACTTCTCTCGCCCTGTAAAGAACCGGACACGCTGGTTCTGAAAACCCAGTTATTCCATTTGTCGGTTGAAACGGTCTCCTTTACAGGTTGGGTAAACCTGATATCAAAGAATTGTGACAGGGGTGTTTTAAGCACATATCTCATAAAGGCCATTTTAAGAGTGCTAACAGCCTTTTTTCTGAAGACATCTTCCGTTTCATCAGGTGCGGATGTGACCTTAAGTGTATCATTCATCCCTGCATATTTATGCTGTCCAACCATGAAAACCGTATATGATTCTCCTCCAGCCCCGGTCTCTTCTTCCGAGACAATTATATAAATATCAGCTTCTTTCAGATCGCGGACATAATTAATGAAGTTTATTTCTTTCTTAATGTAGCTGTCTGCATCCGGGAAATAAACATTGAGGGCATCCTTGCGGATCGTGTCTGATTCAGAAACAGTTTCCTGTGAAAATGCGCTGATAGATAAAAATGCCAGTGCCAGCATGAATAGCTTGGTTTTCATGTAAGTCAGGTTGGTTATAAATAGCAATAACGAAGGTAGACAATGAAATATTACTAGTCAATTATATTTTTTACACTGACTACCAGTGGTTTAAAATATCATTGAGTCTGTATCTGCAATTAATCGCTTATTGAAATTGAAATTCCGCCTCCGCCTGAGTTACCAAACCGCGGATTTACAACATTATTATATATCGAACCAAAGGTATAAGTGAATCCGAAGCTGGTGAAATATTGGAACTGCGTTGCAAGCTCCTTCCTCTGAAGCAGGATCTGATCAACCGGAAGATCTCCCTTTACAAGGCCCAGCTGGTCGTGAACCATAGAACCGCTCCCTACAAAGGAGACTGTCAGTCCTTTGGCTATCCTCAGGTCGAGATACAATGTCATCGACAGATTGTTCTTTGACCAGTCGTGAAAGAAATTCCTGTACTCAGCCACAAGGTTGATATTGCCCCATTTCTGAACAACTTCATAGGATGCTGACAGGGAGTGGCTCCACAAACTCTCCCTGATCTTGTTATATATTGTCGTATCCATATAATTCATAAATGAATATCCGGCACTGTAAAGGATCCTTAGCTGATGCCTGGTTGATTCAGAGTACGGGTAGACATCAAACTCTATTCCCGGCATAAGGTTTAAATAGAAGTTTTCATTACTGTAGGATGAAGATCCTAAACTTGTTGTTCCTCCTATCGACCAGTGATCGGTGAGGCTTTTCACCAGAAGGCTGCTGAAATATTTTGATGAATTGAATCCTGTTATGGTTGTGGTGTCGTTGATAATGTATTTTGAATCGTTCTGGCTCAGCCCTGCCTTCAGGTTGACTTTCCAGTTTTCAGTTATCCTGCTGGCAGTCACGCTTCCTGACAGATATTTTTGTCTGTATGTTTTTTCTCCCTGCATATATCCATAGATGGATGATCTGAAAACCCAGCTATTCCACTTGTCGGTCGATACAGTTTCAGACAAAGGCTCACTGAAAGAGATTTTCATATACTTTGAAAGAGGGGTTTTTGCAACATAGCGCATAAGTCCCATTTTTATGGTGCTGACTTCTTTCTGCCTTGTTACATCATCTGTTTCATCAGGGGTGGCGGTAAAGGTCAGAGTATCGGCCATTCCTGCAAATTCGTGCTGTCCTACAAAAAAGTATGAATATTCTTTTCCTCCCGAACCTGTATTCTGACTGGTTGAAATAATATAGACCCCGGCATCCTTGATATCCCTGACATAATTGACATAGGGTATCTCTTTCCGGATGAAGTCTGTCGACTCCATGAAAACGTTCAGAGCATCCTTCCTGAGAGTGTCTGCTGTTGAGACCGGTTCCTGGGAAAATGATTGAATTGCGATTAATACAAATGCAATAATAAAGATTGATCTTTTCATGGCTGGTTCTAACGGTTAAAATAAAAACGGTACCGAAATTACATAATTAATTAAATCTTTAGTTATAGAATCGGATGTTTAACATAATATTAACCTTTTTCAAAAAAAACAGGTGCCTGGAAGAAGGCACCTGTCGGAATGAAAATATAGGATTGAAAAACCAGGAAGCTATCTGTTCTGATGTCCAATGTAATCGAGTCCCTCTTCTGTCATAAGCCAGAAGCTTTTGCTGGGATCCGACACATAATCATCATCCGTTGAGTGGAAGAGAGTTTCGGCTGTCCGGTCCATATGGATGACGGTATTTTCAGGGACAGAAACCGTGACTCCCACATAATCAAATGACCATTTGGATCCTGATGGAATTGTAAAGAATTCATCAAGATAAAGCGTATCTCCGGATATCTTAAAATTATACTGAAGTCTTTCGGCGTTTTCAATAGCACTGAATTTACTGCGTCCTGCAGAGTGTTTTCTTATTGTTACGCCTGCACTCTTTCTTTCACCGGAATTAATATCCAGGCTTGTCCGGATGTAAATCTCCTTCTTTTCTTCAGAGATGAAGATATTATAATCCTCATCAGGAATCTCTATCTCTTTATCTGTATGCATATCAGCAATTGTCCTTCCCGACATGATATAAAGCGTATCAGGAGCTGTCTTAAAATATTCCTGCGATAGTGTCTGTTCTGTTTCTGCAAATCCAACACCCTCATTAAAAAGAATAATTGAAAGAGCTGTGGCGCTCATTACCCAGAGCACGAAACCTGCAAGCCAGACGAAACCATCCCTTACCCTGAACCAGAAAATCAGCCTGATACCTCCGTATATCAATACCATAAAAGGAATAACAACAACCATTGCAATAAGTGCTTTCACCCATGGTACGACTGCCGGGGATATGATATAATTCAGAAAATCGGGAAGATATGCCATGTTGAATCCGAAGGCATCTGTTGAAAATGATCCCGGATATTTGAATACGAATATCATGATAAAGGAGAGAAGAGCCAGGAAGCCGCACAGGACCAGCATTGTCCCGAATGCTATCAGAATAATGCGGATAATAATGAAGAACACTTTTCCCAGGGCTCTGAAAATTACATCAAAAGCATTGCCGACCTTGTTTACATGAGTGTTGCCTGTATATTCCGGCTGGGCAAGATTGTTCATGCCGCCGTACATCTCCTTCTTCTGGGAATCGCTCTCAGCAGATGGCAATGCTATCCAGAGTGCCACATAGACAAACACCCCTGCAAAGAAAAAACATGTTAATAAAACAAACAGCATCCTGATCCATACCGGATTAGTATTTGTATATGCACCTATACCGCCGCATACGCCACCGATTATCTGATTTTCAGGATTACGGAACATTTTCTTTCTTGGTCCTGGCTGATTGTATACAGGTCCACCTGAGCCGGCTTCAGCATCAGCCTGATCAAAGTCTTCCGGTTTACCGATTACCCTGATCATGTCGACGACATTTTCCAGTGAAATTATCCCTGCAGTGCCTTTCTGCGACTGGAATATCTCTGCAATTCTCGATTCAATATCGTCAATTGTCTCGTTGCCGCCGGGGGTATTTTTAAACTTGCGGTCAATTGCCTGGAGATAATCGCGGAGTATTTTATACGCCTCTTCATCGATCTGAAAAAGTGTTCCGCCAAGATTTATATTTATTGTCTTATCCATTTTCGTAGGTTTTTAAGGTTTTTAAATATTTATCTGGTGCGGATCATATTGACCGATTCAACAAGTTCGTTCCATGAATTATCGAGGTCGGCAAGATATTCCCTGCCTTCCTTTGTAAGCTCATAATATTTGCGCGGCGGGCCCTGCTGGGATTCCTCCCAGCGGTAGCTGAGAAGACCTGCGTTTTTTTGCCTGGTGAGGAGCGGATAAAGAGTTCCTTCAACCACGATGACCTTGGCTTCCTTAAGTTCCTTAATGATGTCGCTCGCATAGCATGAGCTCCTGGATAGTATCGAAAGAATGCAATATTCCAGGATTCCCTTGCGCATTTGTGCTTTTGTGTTTTCCAGATCCATAATAATGAGTTTTAAATTTTACACTTTTTTTCAGCCTTCCTGGTTTGCATTCTATAGGTTCATATTATCCCTTACATTCTTGAATTCTTTTTTAACAGATTCGGTTATATTGTGAATATTGACAGGCTCGCCTTTCATTTCGATCTTCTGTGCAGTTGTTTTTGCCTCGGGAAGAACGATGTATAATACCAGATAGATCAGTACACCAAGACCTCCCATCATTGCCACGATTATAAAAATGATCCTGACCAGCCATGCCTCAATATTCCAGTAGGCTCCCATGCCGGCACATACACCCCCTATGACCCTGTGATCAGGATCACGGTACATCCTGTGATAGCCGGGAGAGGCAAATTTGTCGCTCGTTGAGGTGCCTTCACTTGAAAGGTCCTCAGGTGTACCCAGTACAGATATCGCAAACCGGACATCATCCATGTTAATAACCTGTTTATAGGACTTAAGGCGGGAACGGAAGATTTCTGCCATCCTTGCCTCAATATCTGAAAGGATCTCCGAAGAACTCTCTTCAGCGGCAAAGTGGATCTCAAGATTCTTCAGGTATCTTTTCAACTCGGCATAGGCATCTTCATCGATGTTGAAGGACCAGCCTCCGAGATTAATGCTGACTGTTATTTTCATTGTACTTTAAAATATTTACTACTATACATTACAAGTAACATGACAATACAAAGATATATATAATAATTAATACTATGCAATACATGGTAGTAAAAAAATGAGGGTATCGGCGGAACTATTTTATATTAAACAGATAATGAGACAGATAGATAAATGCAAAATGTTTTATGTGATTGTTAATAGATTGAACAAAGTGTTTGCATTAGATTTTTGAAAGCTATAAATTATACTTTTAATAGCCCGGAGGGCTTGAAGTCCAATATCCATGGTTGCATCCATGGTAGAAGTCTTTTTTTTTCTTCAACACCGGAAGTGTTGAAGAAATTCAACCCACTCCGGGGTTGAATAGTTCTCTGAAACATAAGCCACGGATAGAACCGTGGACATTGGACTTAAAAGCCTCCGGCTTTTTATGGTAATTTAAAATACTTATTTTTATCGAAATACTCTGCATATGAAAAACCACAAATGGGGAATACTTGCTCCGGGAAAAATGTCGGCAAAATTCACAAAAGGGATCCGGCTTTTTGAAAATGCAGAATTATATGCTGTGGGATCACGTGACATTGAGCGCGCCAGGAAATTCTCTGATGAATTTGGATTCAGGAAATATTATGGGAGCTATGAAGAGCTTGCAGCAGATCCTGATGTTGAGGTCGTATACATAGCCTCACCTCACTCATTTCACAAAGAGCAGACTCTTCTCTGCCTGAAAAACGGGAAAAATGTCATCTGCGAAAAGGCATTTGCAATCAATACCCGTGAAGTGAATGAAATGATCGCCGAAGCAAAAAAGAATGATCTTTTCTTAATGGAAGCTCTCTGGCCTCCTTTCCAGCCATTTCTAAAGAAAGCTCATGAGATCCTTGACTCAGGTGTGCTGGGGAGACCGCTTCACCTTCATGGATATTTCTCATTTATTCCTCCATATGATCGGGCCGACCGTAAATTCAATCTTTCTCTTGGCGGAGGTTCATTGCTTGATATAGGGATCTATCCTGTAATTGATGCGCTTACATTTTTAGGTGTCCCTGATGACATTAAAGCGACAGCTTCATTTTCACCCATAGGATCCGAAGAATCAATCAGTATAATCTTTAGTTATGCCGACGGACGTCAGGCTACACTATACAGTTCGTTCAAAACCAGTACTGGAATTGGTTGCGATATACTGTGTGAAAAAGGAAACATGACAGTCTCAAGAGGAAGAGACATGAATCAGCGGGTGATACTTGCCCTTCATGGTGCCGCGAAGCAGGAACATATGTTCAGTCCGCCGGCCATGGGATACCACTGGGAAGCGGAAGAAGTGATGCGCTGTCTTGATAAGGGACTCAAAGAGAGTCCTGTGGTTCCATTGTCATTCAGCCTTGATCTTATCAAAACGCTTGACAGGATCCGGGATGCTGCAGGAATAGTATTCCCGGGTATAGATTAATTGTATTGGAAAATATTTTAAACTGATTTTAACCGCAAAGAGCGCAAAGCCCTTCTTCGCTTAAGCTAAGAAGGGATAAAACGCAAAGAACGCAATGAAATAAATTGCAAAACTTTGCGTCCTTTGCGTAATCCCGATAACTATCGGGACTCTGCGTACTTTGCGGTTAATGGATTTCATTTAAAAGAATGAATCAAGAGAGTTCCGATATTAAAACAGAAGGCGCTTTTTACAGGAAGAAACTCTTTCTGAGTATTCTGATTCCCGGAATATTTGTAGCCCTGATGTGGCTGGTTAAAGCTGTTGAAGTTCTGTTTGACCTTGACCTTACCAGCCTGGGTATATATCCGCTTAAACTGAAAGGATTAATTGGGATATTCGCTTCTCCATTCATTCATTCAGATATAAAGCACCTGTTTAACAACTCGTTACCCCTGTTCTTTCTATCTGTTGCTCTTTTTTTCTTTTATTCAGAAGTAGCTATAAAAGTCTTTTCCTGGACATTCCTGCTGACCGGAATATTGGTCTGGCTGGGGGGCAGGGAAGCATGGCACATAGGAGCCAGCGGAATTGTGTACGGACTGGCATCGTTCCTCTTCTTCAGCGGTATTATCAGAAGATATTTCAGGCTTGTAGCACTATCTCTGCTTATTGTATTCCTATATGGAGAAATGGTATGGGGAATTTTTCCCGGTGTATATGGTCAGAGTGTTTCATGGGAATCTCATATGCTGGGGGCATTCTCGGGAATAGTGCTTGCAGTTCTGTACAGGAAGGAGGGGCCGCAGATGCCGGTGCAGGAATGGGACGAAGAAGAATCCTCCTCCGCTGAAGCTACGGAGGACAAAGGAGAGGGAGACAAGGAATGAAGTGACGCAGTTCCGCGGTAGCAGAAAGGAATAAAAGTTGCAGGTTAGGAAGTTAGAAAGATTAGGGTTTATTTTGTATTAAATGGATCTGTCGGTAATAATAGTATCCTATAGGGGATGGGGAAGACTCTCCAGATGCCTTGACGCCCTCAGCGCATTTAACCTCCGGAGTTTCAGCATGGAAGTAGTTGTTGTCGACAACAATTCCGGAGATGGCATCATAAATGATTTCGAAAAAAAGTTCAGCAGGTTCAGGTTCATCAAAAACTCCATTAACGGAGGCTATGCCTACGGATGCAACCGGGGCGCAGAAACATCAAATGGAGATTTTCTGATGATACTTAATCCCGACACGGTTGTTAGCGAAAAGGAAATTGGAAAGCTCCTTGTAAATGCAAAGAGACATCCTGATCATTTTATATTATCATGCCGGCAGGTCCGTGAAGACGGCAAAGGCTGCATGGGAGCCGGAAAATTCCCCGGATTATCATCAGGAAACCTTTTCCCATTTAAACCCGATAGTGATCTTACATTTCCAGATTGGGTTTCAGGTTCACTGATGTTATTTCGCAGAGAGACATATACTCTGTTGAATGGCTTTGACGAGAGTTTCTGGATGTACTATGAGGATGTTGATATCTGTAAAAGGGCACGCAATGCAGGTGGTGTTATTGCATTTTATAATGATATAGTAATAGAACATAACCATGGCGGCAGTACAAGAATAAATCTTCAGGTCACCTCAGTTACAAAATGCGAAGTACAGATCTCCCGGCACGTTTTTATCCGAAAACATTATAATGGATTAAAAAGATTTTTACTGCAATTTCTTTCGGTTGCAGATAATATTGTAACAGGTACATTAACAGGTGTTTTAGGATTAGTATTTTTCTTTGTGCCAAAACTGTTCGTCCGTTCATTGATAATGTTCAGAATGACAAAATACTATTTTGGCGCTATGAAAAGAAGATCGTGGATAAGTCCCAGATCGGTGATGTACAGAAAACAATTTGAGTAAATTTTAATCGCACATGATAGACCTGAATGTAAAACCTGATATGAAAAGTCTTTCCGGTAAACTGGATACCTTCTGGCGTCTTTCCGGAGAAAAGATAAGGCTTATAAATAAAAGCTATGATGAAGCAAACGGGTCTCCTGTATTTACAGTAAATGGCAGGTACACAACCAGGGGTTGGACCGAATGGACACAGGGATTTCAGTATGGTTCAGCCATTCTTCAGTTCGATGCAACAGGGGACAGCAAAATGCTGGAAGATGCCAGGGAGAAGACTCTGAAAAAGATGGCTCCTCATGTCAGTCATACTGGCGTGCACGATCATGGATTCAATAACATAAGCACCTATGGAAACCTGTTGCGTCTGATGAATGAAGGGAAAATCCCATACAATGAATGGGAAAAGAACTTCTTTGAACTGGCGCTGAAAATATCAGGTGCAATACAGGCATCGAGATGGACATCCACAAAGAACGGCGGATTCATTTATTCATTTAACGGGGCGCACTCTTTATTTGTAGATACTCTGCGTTCATGCCGCTCTTTGATAGTAAGCCACAGACTTGGTCATGTACTGCATGGAGAAGGTGATCAAAAGATCAGTCTGCTGGAGCGTGCTCTGGAACACATGAAATCAACAGCAAGATATTCGGTTTTTTACGGTGAGGGCCGGGATATTTATGATGTAAGAGGCCGGACTGCACATGAATGTATCTTCAACATAAAGGATAGTAATTTCCGCTGCCCGAATTCACAGCAAGGTTACTCGCCCTTCAGCACCTGGACCCGAGGCCTCGCCTGGGCGCTCACTGGATTCGC
>Ga0208980_10002931_pt1 | contig 10359 bp, 4 predicted proteins | sample WetSurMetagenome_3_FD_187993 | JGI IMG/M metagenome (GOLD analysis project Ga0208980, IMG submission 187993) | Wetland microbial communities from Twitchell Island in the Sacramento Delta, sample from surface sediment Aug2011 Site A1 Bulk (version 2) | ecosystem: Environmental > Aquatic > Marine...
GGAAGGATTGGTTTTGAATTTGTGAAGGGTATGCAGGGTGATGATCCGAAATACCTAAAAACTGTCGCAACTGCTAAACATTTTGCTGTTCACTCCGGTCCTGAACCATTAAGACATTCATTTAATGCAAAGGTCAGTGAAATTGATCTCAGGGAGACCTACCTTCCTGCTTTCCGGACCCTGGTTATGGATGCAGGTGTTTATTCAGTCATGGGTGCATATAACATGTTCAGGGATTATCCATGCTGTGCTAATCCAATCTTGTATGGAATACTCCGTAATGAATGGGGATTCAAGGGTTACATCGTTTCCGACTGCTGGGCAATTTCAGACTTCTATAAATTCACGAAGTTCGCAAAGGATCCTGCCGAAGCCGCAGCCCAGGCTGTTAAAGCCGGTACAGATCTTGAATGCGGTTCTGACTATAAAAACCTTGTTGAGGCAGTAAAGAGAGGGTTGCTTACAGAGGATGATATAAACTTAGCTGTTAAGAGGATATTTACTGCACGCTTTAAACTTGGGATGTTCGATCCTGACGAGATGGTGTCTTATGCTCAGATTCCTTTCTTTGTTAACTGCTCCGATTATAATAATACCCTTTCGCGCAATGCAGCCCAGAAATCAATTGTGCTTTTAAAGAATGATAAGAATATACTTCCTCTTTCAAAAGATATCAAAACTATTGCTGTTATAGGACCTAATGCTGATAATTTTGAATCACTTATCGGAAATTACAATGGTATTCCAAAAAATCCTGTAACAATTCTGAACGGTATAACCAATAAGCTATCTCCCGGCACAAAAATAATTTATGCAGAGGGCAGCGATCTGGCTGAAGGTATCCATAATTTAACTCCGATACCCTCAAGGTATCTTGAGACTCCTGACGGATTGCAGGGGGCTTATGGTGAGTATTATAATAACAGGGATATGAAAGGCGAACCTGTCTTCACAAGAGTTGATGACAACATCAACTTCTATTGGGAGCATCTGTCACCAAGATATGATATGCCAGACGATAACTTTGGTATTAAGTGGACAACCTATCTTGTACCGCCCGTTTCAGGTACTTATGCCATTGGCAGCTGGGGCTCATCGGGTTATGAGGTAAGGCTTGAAGGTAAAAAAATCATTTCTTCAATGAATGAGCACAGCGCATTCCATATCGAATATTCCGCTGAGCTTCAGGCAGGTAAAAAATATAAAATAGAAGTACTTTACAAAAATTATGCAGGTGATGCTGACATGAAACTTTTATGGGCACCACCGCGTCCAAACCTGACCCAGCAAGCTGTAAAAGCCGCAAATGACGCGGATGCTGTTGTTCTTGTGCTGGGTTTGTCACAACGACTGGAAGGAGAAGAAATGTCAATAAAGATTGATGGTTTCAGCGGTGGTGACCGTACTAACCTGAATCTTCCGGCAGTTCAGGAACAACTTCTGGATGCAGTTACTGCAACAGGAAAGCCAGTAATTGTAGTACTTACCAATGGCGGCGCTCTTTCTGTAAATAAAGCACAGGAGAAGGCTGCCGCAATTTTGCTTGCAGGTTACGGTGGCCAACAGGGGGGAAATGCCGTTGCTGATGTGCTGTTCGGCGATTATAGCCCTGCAGGTCGTCTTCCTGTTACATATTATAAATCAATTGACCAGATCCCTGCTTTCGAAAACTACGATATGGCAGGAAAAACTTACCGCTTTTTCACTAAAGAACCTTTGTACCCATTCGGATACGGCCTTAGCTATTCAAGTTTCAGTTACTCCGGTTTAGTAATCCCTGAAAAAGCTGTTGCAGGGGAAATTGTAAATGTTACAGTCACTGTTAAAAATACAGGAAAGGTCGCAGGTGATGAAGTTGTTGAACTTTATCTTACGGATGAAAAAGCATCGACTGTACGACCCATACGACAACTGGAAGGATTTACGAGGGTCACATTAAAACCTGGTGAAAGCAAAGATGTAAAATTTGTACTTGAGCCCAGACAATTCTCCATCATCAATAATAAAGATAAACGAGTGATTGAACCAGGGTATTTTATAATATCTGTTGGTGGAAAGCAGCCTGGTTTTACAGGTTATCAGGATCCTCAGTTCACTCAGGTGGTGACCGGCAGGATAAAGCTTACCGGGAAAGAATTTCCGTTTAAAAACTAATGTAATAAGTTGATATATAGTTAATTTCTCCTCCTTTTGAAGGAGGAGTACCCCTGACAGAAGTCAGGGGGGAGGTGGTTGATTGAAAATTCAAGATTTAACAAATCAACCACCCCGTCCCTGCGCTTCGCTTGGGACACCCCTCCTTCAAAATGAGGGGAAAATGCTGAAATACAATATTATAATATACCATTATCTTTCAAGGAGGAGTAATGTGTCGATCAGTGGAAGTAGTGGATCTTAAAGATAGCCTCTTGAAATTATTTCTTTATAAAACGGTAAACTTTCACAGAATGAGGAGGCATATCAACGTATATTGATGTCTCTTTCAGTACCAGATCTTTGTGGTCCCATAAATCTCTGACTGTATAATTATCAATGGTTAGTTGTGTTCCACCGCGAGGTCCCTGTCCTCCGAATCCGGCAGGTGGAGGGCCACCTGCACCGGGTGCCCCGGTTGATGGCACACCTGTTGCTGATACACTTCCTGTTGTTGCAGGTCGGGCAGCTGCCCCGGTTGCACCTGCTGCTCCCTGTGTTCCAGCTGCTGCAGCAGGAGGGGGTCCTCCAAATCCGCGTCCGAAAGTCCTTACCTTAGCGAGAAGCGCAAAGTCGACCAGCACACTTTTCTTTTCATCACTTGTATTAAGAAGACAAATAGCTTTTTCATTGTTTGAGAGAGTTTTTACCCAAATCTGATAGTCTCCGTTATCCCTGTAAATTGTCGCCTGTCTTCCCAGGGAATCCTGATCTACGGCAATCATTTCCTTGTTTGTCAGGATGGCTTTTGTTTCAGGGGTCATGCTGGCTAGGTCGTTCCCGGCCATCAGTGGAGATGCAAGCATACACCAAAGGGAGAAATGGGTTTTATATTCTTCGTTGGTCATACCTCCGTTACCAACTTCCAGCATATCAGGATCATTCCATTTCCCCGGACCTGCATATCTGGCAAGATCGCGTTGTTGCCTGAAGATGCCAATCATACTATTCCAGTTATCACTGATATCACCTGTTGTACGCCAGAGATGGCCAACATCACCAGCCCACTCCCATGGTTTGCTTGATCCCCATTCGCAAATGCTGAAAACAATTGGTCTGCCAGCTGTATAAAGAGCATTTCTCATATTTGTATATGACGATTTTGCATCCTGGGTCGATGAACCGCACCAGTCATATTTAAGATAATCAACACCATAACGGGCATATGTCCGTGCATCCTGGTACTCATGTCCAAAACCTCCGGGGCGCCTCTGACAGGTTACAGTACCAGCACTTGAGTATATACCGAATTTAAGACCTTTTGAATGGACATAATCGGCAACATATTTCATGCCGTGAGGGAACCTGTCTTTGTCAGGTACGATCTCTCCATTCTCGTCTCGGGAGATCTGCCAGCAATCGTCGATTACAATGTATTCATAACCGGCATCCTTCATACCTGAACTTACCATTACATCAGCCATTTGCATTATAAGGGCTTCACTTACATTACAGCCGTACTTATTCCAGCTGTTCCATCCCATCGGAGGTGTCTTTGCAAGATTTTCAAACTTCTGGGCATTAATTGTCAATCCCATGAAAAGAATTAAACCAATCAGAATTGCTTTTTTCATTTGTGGTGAGGTTTTTAATTCGATAATTTTTTGAGTTGATTTAAGTATTATGCTATTCAATACTTGTCAATCATAAAGACTCTTTTTTTTCAGTGTTTATTCCCATTTACCTTAATAATATCATAATGTGTATGGAATTGAATAATTCCAGGTAATCTAATTGACTATCTGCTATGTCATTGTCCTTTTAATTTTTTGATCAACCAGTTATTAAGGATCTCTGTTTCTTCCGGAAATGTCCAGTGCCCTGTCTCCTGAAAAACATGTAATTCCTTCTGAGCAGTAATTACACTGTAAGCAGAATACATTGAGGTAGGAGGACAAGTGAGGTCATTAAATCCCCATGTATAGAATCCTGGCGCTATGACTCTTCGGGCAAAATTCACAACATCATAATAACCAAGTGTCTCAACCTCGCCGGGTTTTGGTTCGGTGTTTTTAAAATAATGTGGCCAGCCTCCAGCCCTCTTATTAAGATACCCTGTATGATCACATAATGCGGGATAGAGAGCTGCCATAAATTTTATTCTTTTATCCAGACCTGCAGTCACAATTGTCAATGCGCCACCCTGGCTGCCACCGGTAACTGCAACATCTGTTCCATTAAACTCAGGTAAAGTAAAAATAAAATCAACAGCCCTTACACACCCAAGGTAAACCCGCTTGTAATAATAGGAATTTCTGTCGTTCATTTTTATACTGTTGTAACCTGACAGGGCTCCGTTTGCAAGATTATTATAGACTTCAGGATCGAGGTTTACCGGGATCCCGTGTATCCCGATCTCAAGGGTGATAAAACCGAGCGCTGCTGTGACAGCATCACCTGCATATGGCCGGATTCCTGCACCAGGTACCTTCAAAATTGCAGGATATTTTCCTGGCTTCTTCGGAATTGCCAGAATACCATATATCCTTGAACCAATTGCATCATTCTGAAAACTTATATGGAAAACATTTGCTTCGCTGGTACATCTTTCCGGCATAAGAGTAATTTTAGCATCCATGTTGAGTTTACGTGCTTCAGCAATGGCATTATTCCAGAAAGTGTCGAAATCAGCAGGATCTTTTACTGTTGGCTGGATATTTTCAGGTTCGAATCCTGCAGTTGCAAGACCTTCATATCTTTTTCCTTCAACAATAGCCCATACTCTTACACGGTAGAAACCAGGCATTTTCATTGTTCCGGTAAACTCAGTCTTCCCGTTTTTCAGCACAATTCCCTCCTTTTTAACATCAGGAAATGCTTCAGGACCTGACTCATAATCGATTGTAACATTTTCAAGCAGGTTCCCGTATTTAAGCACCTGAACCGAGAATTTAGCCTCCTCATTCAGTTTGTAAGTCCAGTCCTTATGGTCGGGAGAGATTATGACTTTTACCAGTCCTGTATTTGACTGGGAGAATGAATTGATTGATAAAGTTATTAGTAACATCCAAAGTATTATCAATCTTGATTTCTGATCATTCATAGTTCGGATTATTTGGTTTATAATTGGTTTATTCTTCATAACGGATATATTTTCAGCTAATTGGATATATGTTAATTTCCCTGGTAAAAATATCAAATTCATCCTGAAGCTTATTAAAGTAGTTCAGTATTTATAATCTTAAAGGTAAGATGTTTCAGCATTATCACTTCTTTATTTTAATGTTTTCTTGCTTTAACTTAACAAATTTAGCCTTTTTAAAACTTCGGTAACTTTTTAATAGGCAGTCTCAATTGATTAGTTATTTTTGTCTGCAGTTAACATTAAAAATATGCAACCAGAGAACGCACTTCTTAAGAAACGGGTTAATCTTTTTGACGGCATTTCGTTTGTTGCCGGTTCGATGATCGGTTCAGGGATTTTTATTGTAAGTGCTGATATAGCAAGAAGTGTTGGTTCTCCCGGATGGCTTCTGATGGTGTGGCTTATTACTGCCATTATTACAATAATTGGTGCTTTGAGCTATGGCGAGCTTGCTGCTATGATGCCCAGTGTTGGCGGGCAGTATGTATATCTTCGCGAAGCATATCATCCTCTGGTTGGATTCCTGTTCGGATGGACCACTTTCCTGGTAATTCAATGCGGTTCGATTGCAGCAGTGGCTGTTGGCTTTGCAAAATTCAGCGGTGTACTGTTGCCGTGGATCTCGGAGAAAAATGTATTGTTCAATATTGGTACCCTGCCGGTTAACACAACCCAGCTTGTCGGTATGGCAATGATACTGTTTCTTACCTGGTTAAACACCAGGGGTATTGTTACTGGTAAAACAGTTCAGAATATTTTTACATCTACCAAGGTAATTGCACTGTTCGGATTTATTGTTATCGGATTGATAATAACAAAAGGAGTTACCTCTTTTGAGGTGAACAAGGAAGTATTCTGGCATGCAAGTAAGGTAGGCCCTGGTAATCAGGTCATTCCTATTGCCGGCATGGGACTTGTGGTAGCCATAGGTATTGCACTGGTCGGTTCTCTTTTTTCTGCTGATGCCTGGTATAATGTTACATACATTTCGGGTGAGGTAATCAACCCTAAAAAAGTTGTCCCGCTGAGTCTTCTTTTTGGTACCTTGATTGTATCTGTTCTTTATATGCTTGTAAATTTTATTTATATAAAATTCCTTCCTCTTCACGGTTCACCTGATGGTGCAGATGTTCTTGCCAGGGGTATCCAATATGCAACCGATGACAGGGTAGCTACTTCTGCTATGAGTGTTGTTATTGGTGATTATGCGGCAATTATAATGGCAATATTCATCATGATAAGCACCTTCGGCTGCAATAACGGACTGATCCTTGCCGGACCAAGGGTTTATTATGCTATGGCTAAGGATGGACTGTTTTTTAAAAAAGTAGGTGACCTGAATAAAAAAGGAGTGCCTGCATTTGCCATTGTTGTTCAGGGTGCCTGGTCAATACTGCTTTGTTTATCCGGAACCTATAGTAATCTTCTCGATTATGTCATTTTTGCCGTTCTGATTTTCTTTGCACTTACTATTCTGGCTATTTTCATTCTCAGGAAGAAAAGGCCTGATATTGAAAGACCCTATAAAGCATTCGGCTACCCTGTTGTGCCAGGATTATATATTCTTACCACTCTGGTGATAATGGTAATTCTTCTGATATATAAGCCGAACTATACGTTCCCGGGTTTGGGTTTAGTATTATTGGGCATACCTGTATTTTACCTCTGGAGAAAATATAATAAAGGGACTACAGAGTAAGGTCTTAAAGGTATAATGGTGTAACGGCCCAAAGGTAAATTGGTGCAACTGCTTAGATCATTAACTAATTGATAAATAATTACTTAAAGACTTATTACAATCTATATCTCTTCTCTTTCGTCTATCTCTTTTTGCCTTTCTCCTTTTAATTCTTATCTTAGTATTGTTATTAAGTGTAGAATTGACACGTAATCACAACTATTATCTTTTTATTAACCTGATAGCCACTTTATCCATGAAGAAAAAAGTAATCTTTATCTTATTTGCAGCCCTTATTTTAAATGGTTGTACCATAAAGAACGACACCAGCAAAGGTATAGAGTATGGAGTAATACAAAATCCTTCCGCTGAAATTACAGATGGCTCTGTTGTTAAAGGCTGGACTTATGATGCCAGAGCAAGAAACGTTATCCATTTCTTTGATAATGTTGCACATGAGGGCACAAAAAGTCTGTTTATTAAAGCTGACAGATTTGCAGCTGGCCGCTGGAGCACAAAGGTCCTGTTAGAGCCATGGTCGAAGTATCGGTTTACAGGATGGATTAAGACAGAAAACTTAATATCCGATGGTGGAAAGGGGGCAGGATTCAGATTGGATGGTCTTGAATTTGTACCACAAGGCTTTAAGGGGACAAATGACTGGCAGAAGGTAGTTTATGATTTTTCCACAGGAAATAATGATTGTGTCACAATTGCGTGTGTACTCGATCTTGAAAAGGAAGCAAAAGGAAGGGCCTGGTTCGATAATTTGAATATGGAACTAATTTCATCAGAAAAGATCATAACCGACGTTAAGATTAATACTTCTGTTAAGTCGGAGCCCATGCCGGTTTATATTTATGGCCAGTTTATTGAACATCTTGGTCGTTGTATTTATGGCGGAATATGGGCTGAGATGATTGAGGACCGTAAGTTCTGGTTTACACCCGGAACAAGAGAGTCAGTCTGGAAAATTTCGGGCGATCAATCCCTCCTGTCAATGGACAGCAAATCGCCTTTTACCGGTGCTCAGACACCTGTTCTGAATGCTGAAAGTGAGAAGAAGGCAATTCTTTATCAGGAGAACCTCGGACTTAAAGAGAATCTCGATTATAATGGGAGAATAGTCCTTAAGGCTACATCAGGAATTGAGAAAGTGATCGTATCATTAAAATGGGATGAGAAAACGGAGATCGTTGAGATAAAAGGCATCACTAAAGATTATTCAACTTATCCATTGAAATTTAAATCAACAGTCCTGGTTCACGACGCTGTAATTTCTATAGAACCGGTCGGTAAAGGAAAACTATGGGTAGGCACTATTTCTCTCATGCCTTCAGATAATGTTGAAGGATTCAGATCAGACGTTCTGACTCTTCTGCGTGAACTCAATTCACCTGTATACCGTTGGCCGGGTGGCAATTTTGTAAGCGGATACAATTGGAGAGATGGAGTTGGTGAAAGGGATAAACGTCCGCCCAGGAAAAATCCTGCATGGCAGGGTGTGGAAGCAAATGATGTAGGTATAAATGAATTTATGAGACTTTGCGAACTTATTAAAACTGAGCCTTATATCGCAGTCAATGCAGGACTTGGAAATGCTGATGAGGCAATGGCTGAAGTTCAATATACAAATGGAGATGAAAATACGGCAATGGGAAAACTTCGCTCCTTAAACGGACATAATAAACCATGGAAGGTGAAATTCTGGTCAATAGGAAATGAAATGTATGGCAACTGGCAGCTTGGATATATGACTACTGAGCAGTTTGTAGCAAAAAACAATGAATTTGCTGACGGGATGCGAAAGGTTGATCCTTCAATAAAACTCATTTCAGTTGGCAATCTGGGAGATTGGGATAAGATGGTGCTTTCGAATTGTTCAGATAGGATGGATTATATAAGTGAGCATTTTTACAAGCAGGATTATCATGGAGGAGGCCTGATGACTCATATAAATCAGATACCGGATGCTATAAGGGAGAAGGCTGTTGCGCATAGAGAATACCGTAACTCGATACCTGCACTAAAGGGAAAGGATATAAGGATATGCATGGACGAATGGAATTACTGGTATGGTCCTCAGGTTTATGGAGAATTGGGAACAAGGTATTTCTTCAGGGATGCCATGGGAATTGCAGCAGGCCTTAATGAGTATTCAAAGAATTCAGATATTATTTTTATGGCAAATTATGCCCAGACTGTCAATGTAATAGGCTGCATAAAAACAAATACCACACATTCGGTTTTTGATGCCACAGGTCAGGTTTTAAAGCTTTATCGTCATAAGTTCGGATTCATCCCTGTTGAAATAAGCGGGGAAATCCGACCCCTCGACATAGGTGCAACATTGACAGCCGGTGGGGATACTCTGACTCTATCTGTTGTGAATCCGACATGGAAGCCGGTTGAGTTTCCACTTTCAATTACCGGAAACGAAGCTTCCGGTGACGCTGAAATCTGGAATGTAAAGGCACCTGATGATATGTCGACCAATGAACCTGGCAGGAAACCAGCAGTAAATATTGTTGGACCGGAAATCTTAAAGTTCAGTAAAAAATTAACGGTAGCCCCGGCCAGTATTACCATATTCAGAATTCCGTTGAAGGAGAAATAGCAAAATGAAAGTATTAACCACGGAGGGACAATGTGTAACACAGAGTCAGAACACGGAGTAAAAACAGTGTAACTCTGTTTAACACCGTGTAACTCAGTGGTAAAAAATCAATAACTCGTCACAGTTGGAGGTTAATGGTTTATATTACCAGAATGTTGCCAAAGGAATTTTTAAAAAGACTTGATAGTCAGAAGTATACTGATAAAAGATCTCTTCTTCAGGCACTGGATGATCCTTCACCGGTCAGCATCAGGATAAATCTTTCGAAGTGGAACAACAGGCCTCTTCGGAGCGAACCCGTTCCATGGTGCGAAACGGGATATTATCTTGATGCCAGGCCCTCTTATACTCTCGATCCGCTTTTCCATTCAGGATGTTACTATCCCCAGGAGGCCTCAAGCATGTTTCTTGAACAGGTATTCGAACAGACTGTAGTTTCTAATGAAAATATCAGAGTACTTGATCTGTGCGGAGCTCCGGGTGGAAAAAGTACTCATCTTTCTGATTTAATTGGTCCGGACAATTTGCTGGTGTCAAATGAAGTAATAAGATCGAGAGCGGCTACTCTGGCAGAAACAATTACAAAATGGGGCTCAGGTAATACAATGGTTACAAATAACGACCCGGCACAATTCAGAAGACTATCAGCCTTTTTTGATCTCATCCTTGTTGATGCTCCGTGTTCAGGTGAAGGGATGTTCCGAAGCAAAATCGCAGTTGATGAATGGTCTGTTGAAAACACGGTCCATTGTTCTGAAAGACAGAAAAGAATTGTTATGGATGTCT
>Ga0208980_10002932_pt1 | contig 10357 bp, 6 predicted proteins | sample WetSurMetagenome_3_FD_187993 | JGI IMG/M metagenome (GOLD analysis project Ga0208980, IMG submission 187993) | Wetland microbial communities from Twitchell Island in the Sacramento Delta, sample from surface sediment Aug2011 Site A1 Bulk (version 2) | ecosystem: Environmental > Aquatic > Marine...
CCAGTTATATAAAATCCCATAAGTCTTTTTATATGAAGGAAAATCGTCATCCCAACAACATCCAGGGCTTAAAAGATTGTCCCAGGATGATAAATCAGATACAATTGGAATAAAAGTACCATCATTGTATTTTGTGGTTTTAAGGTTTTGAACCATCCATGTCTGCGTACCTATAAGGAGGGTTTTATAAGAATTCCCGTCTTTATCACTTATACTTCCATACACTGGTCCAGGTTTTAGGTTCATGAAGATATTCTTCTCTTTTTCACAACTTAAAACCAGGAGAAAGTTTATTAATAGAAGGTAAAACCAGATTCTGCGCATTTATTTTTGCCAATTAGTCTCCTTAATAGGAGTTTGTATTCCAATAATTTATTAACAAAATTATGTCACAGTTTATTTAAAGTCAAATTTATTTACCCGAGAGCACTTAATATACATTTATAAACAACCACCCCCTCTCCATTCTCCAACTCTATAAACACTTGTCATTCTGAGCGAAGCCTTATGCTTTTAGTCGGACAGTAGTGATAAACAACAAAGATTTAACTCTGGATTTGGGTGTTTAATTTGATACAGATGATCAGGGTCACAGGCTTTTTCACACAACCTCTTTTGGTTTGTAATAACTCCGTAATTGGTTAAATATCTTTATCTTTAATAGACATATTAACAATCAATACGCAATTGCTATTCTTTAATCAGACAGGAACATGGAAAAACTTAAAAAAATAAACGCAAAAGTTGTTATTATTTACATCCTGATCGATATAATTTGTGCAGGAGCAGGTATGGGCGTACCAATATTTTGTATTTTGTTAGGATTCCCGTTAGGCTGGTATATTTCTAATAGAGTTGCTGCTTCCACTGAACATCATTATCAGAAATATCAGAAAATATATAGATTTTCATTTCTGGCAGCTATTTTTACATTTTTAATAATGTTAATTGTCTGGACAAGTGCAATTCTGATTAATATCAACTCATCGTCAGACATTCAAAATTTTGGGCACCCTTATATTCTTTACGACCCTGAAACCAGTTTTATCGGGTGGCTGATCCTAATGATAATTATATCACCATTTTTACAACTATTGACAACAATTTTTGCTGCATTTTTAGCTTTAATCAGAAAGGAAAAAAGAATCCAACAGCAGAGCATTTAGCAAGTCAGGACGATGCTCTTTCAGGGTGAGGAATATTTTGCCCTCATTTTTCAGTCCAATTAAATCCGTCCTTCTTTGACCACTTCAAAAGACGGTCTGAGAAGACTGAACATACATTTGGAAATAGCAAGGATTTAGCTCTGGATTCTGATTAACTATCTTATAACCACATCAAAGTTCAACAGACGTAGTCATTAGTTAAAATGTAATTGCAATTACCAAATGTATGGGAGCAGTCTGTATCGAATCGTATAAGTATAATCACGATAACCTTCCAACTCATTAATGAGAGTCTTGTCTTCAGGAGATGTTCTTATAATAGTCAGGAAAATAGAAACGACAGATGGTATAAAACCCAACAGCGACCCCAGGATTAATGATATTCATATACCAGTAATTATTTTTCCAAAATACGCTGGATGGTATATGATTTAATAAATTACAGTATTACATACAGTATGCCCCCTTTCTGTCTGGATACGCATCATACTCGAAAAGAAAATGTTTTGTTTTAAAAGTAATTGAATTAATTGCATACTGTTTATTTTAGAAAATTAACAAAGGACAAATTACTTAAAATCTTCTCCTACATATTTGTTTCTGCTTAGCATTTAATCTGTAAAAGCCGGACAATTTGACCATATCTGGCCGGTTCAGATGCAATTATCATAAATTATTTAACAACAAGCACTTAATTCTGAAAAAGAATGGTCAATTTACTCCGGTGAAAAGTGGTCATAGCCTCTGGCTTTTCTGCTCACAGGTTAAAAATGGTTTTTAAACATTACAGAACTCTTTATCTCTTTTAAAAAATAATTTGATATATATTGTAATTCCAAATCCGGCTTAATTCAGGTTAAATGAAAAAATATGGGTTTTTGAAAAATATTTTAATAATTGTGTGTTTTTTTATATTGAATGTCTCATGCAAAAATCACGACAGAGTGATTACCAATACAGTATTCAGCACCCACAAGGTGGTGCTGGACAAACAGGGAAAAATCGTTCCATGGTATTCTCCCGCTGAAAATGCTTATGATCATTTTCTTCGCCTTCGATGGGACTTCATCAAAAACCGGGTGCCTTATTCACCAGGCCCTGATCCAAGATCGAGATATCCTCAGTTTTATTTCTACTGCGCATTCAGGGTCAGGAACGACTCTATCCTTCCTGATACCTGGATGAATGATATTGGTGAAAAAATCCCTAACTTTTTTGAATCGGCAAGGCTTTACTCCGCCTACTCAGGCGATACCTCTGTAATGAAGCTCGTTCGCGACTTTATAGATTATACCCTGGATCACGGAACCAGTTCCCCGGAATATGCCTGGCCCTGTTTTCCCTACACCACCGCGAACGCAGGCGATACATTGTTTCGCGGATTTTCTGATCACCCCGTAATGGTTGCTGACGAAATACAGGTTGATCATGCAGGTGAAATGGGACTGACTTATTTAAGGATGTACCAGTACACAGGGGAAAATAAATATCTTGAGGCTGCCCTGAATGTTGCCGATGTTCTTGCAAAACACGCAAGAACAGGAACAGCAACTGAATCTGTATGGCCATACCGGGTCGTGATATCCGACGGCAGAATCATTGCACAATACGGAGCCAACTGGACCGGTAGCTATATGCTGCTTGACAACCTGATCAGGGCTGGTATCGGAAATGTGAACGCGTATATTGCTGCCCGTGACAAAGCAAGGGATTTCATACTTCAATACCCTATGAAGACCGGGTACTGGACCGACGGGCATACCGACACAGATGTTAACAGCAATACCTATAAGAGCAACCTGAGCGCCAGCAATGCAACCCTGTGCATGTTCGATTATCCTGGACTTGATCCGGACTGGCAAAGCAATATTCCTCGACTGATAAAATGGACCGAGGATAATTTTGTTTTTCGATCCAGACCCGGAGAGCCATCAACAATGTGGGGTGCAAATATTGTGGGTGAACAGGACACCTTCCTTGTTAAAATGGACTACCAGACAGCCCGGTATGCTGCCACATGTGCGCGATGGTATGCAGTCTCAGGAGATGAGTCGTACAGAGAAAAGGCTTATCGTTCACTGAACTGGGTCACATATTGTAACGATTCCACCGGACTGGCTTTTGAAAGCCCGGTCAGCAAAGGCATCTCAAGCTGGTGGTCCGATTGTTACGGCGAATGCCCGAGAATGTTTTACCAGGCTTTTGCAGGTGTTCCTGAATGGGCTCCTCCCCAGGAAGACCATATACTTTATTCCGAAGGCATACTCAGAAACGTCCGGTATGCTGAAAAGCAGGTAAAGTACTCTGCTTCATCCGGAAATGGCATTGAGTACTTAAGGCTTTCTTTCAGACCCGGGAGTATTACAATCAACGGGAAGCCTATCAGATCAGACAATTTTCTGATACCCGATACATACCTTCTCAGGAAACTGGGCAATGGTGATTATGCTTTGACAATTAAACACAGTGAACCATGCGAAATTCTTATATCAGGCCTCTGACAGGTTGTTTCCTGGCTTTTATCATAATGGCAACAATTCCTTTGAGGATTGCTGCTCAGTCCGAAGAAATCAGGCTTCAGATAGATGGAGCGGTAAGATACCAGACAATTGATGGTTTTGGCGTCAACATAAACACAGCATGGTGGACCAATGGTGAATACAATGATGCAAAAGTAGTGCAACCGGCAATCGACCTGCTTGTTGATTCACTTGGGGCCACAATTTTCAGGGCCGTACTTGAGGAGATTGACTGGGAAGCCGTCAATGATGATGATGATCCGGATAACTTCAACTGGACCTATTATAACACTGTTTTCTCAAACACCAGGTTCCAGGGTGTATTGAATACCTTGCGCTATCTGAACCACAAAGGGATCACCGATGGCCTTGTCATCAGCTTCATGGGCGCTCCGCCGGCTTCAGCACCCCTGGCTGATCCGGACCCTCAAAAAAGCTGGATGGGCGGTACGAATCATACAATTGCCGCCAATATGGAAGATGAACTTGCCGAGTCGATTGCTGCCCTGTTGTATTATATGAGGCACACAGCCGGAATCCGGTTTTCTCTTGTTTCTCCGATGAATGAAACAGATATAATGGCAATGACTAAAAGCGCTGACCATCCTGAAGGAATAGTGGAGGGTCCCAATATAACTGATGCGGTACAGTATGCACGGATTGTCAGGAAGCTTGCGGAAAAACTCGACAAAATCGGAATGAACGATATAAGATTCGTGGCTCCCGACGCCGGCGGAGACCGCCTGTTCGGTGCTTGTCTCGATGAAATGGTTAAGGACGATTATCTGATGGGGAAGCTGAAATACTGGGGTGTGCATCAATATGGGAATGATGCGGGTAACTATCAAAAAAGAATTTCCGGATCTTCATATCCCACAAAGCCATTCTGGGTAACCGAAACAGCAGGCGTCACAAATATGCTCAGCCAGCTCGATGACAATGCCGGTGCTTATATTTTCTGGGATGGATATGACTGCGTTTACCAGCATGGCCGACGAAATGGCTATGGCAGTGTGCCGCCCAACGACTGGGTCTTCTGGCTGGCTGGTGATGAAGGCAAGCCTTTGATCGAATATATCGCATCGACAGGGAGATGGAAGCCGCGGAAACAATTTTACGAACATGCACAGATAATGAAATATGTAAGGCCAGGAGCCCTACGAATCGGCGTTACCGGTCAGGACAGCAGCCTGTCTGCTTATGCATGGCTCAACCCTGACGGTAATATGGTAATTCTGGGAAGGAATAATTCCGGCCGGTCAGCGGTCGTCACAGGAACGCTTTCCGGCCTCCCCGCTCAGAAAAAAATGAATTTGATATACACCAATTCCGTTGTAAGTATGGCTGAAGGGGAAGACGTAATATTATCGGGCACTGGTTTTACAGTTTCCCTGCCTCCGGAGTCAGTTTTTACATTGACGGGAGTTTCAGATGAACCATCATCAAAAAAGATAGCAAAGCCGGAACCTTCAGACTGGTATGCCGGCGATATTCATATTCACCGGAATTGCGGAGAAACAACTTCAATAATTTCCGAAACAGAACTGACAGCGATGATGGCAGCCAACGACCTGGCAGTTATTTCGGTACTTGCCGACATGGGCAACGGAGAAGTAAAGGACAGCAGGATTGATCTGCCAAAGGTCAATGGCTCAGATGCATCTTACTCGGAACCAGGCCGGATCGTCCACTGGGATGCAGAATGGCATTTTGATCCAGCAGGCGTCACTTTCGAAAACAAGGCCCTGGGTGGACACATTGTTCTCCTCGGTCTCAGGGAAGCACAGCAGATATGGGATGAATCATCGTATAAAATCCTTGAATGGGGAAAAGCACAGGATGCTGTAATGGGATTTTGTCATATGCAATACCTGAATGACACTATACAGAATGATCTGACATGCTGCATACCAGTTGATTACCCCGTTGAGGCAGCACTGGGGACAATTGATTTCCTTTCAGAGGATGTCTGGCTGAATGATGCAGCCATAAATGCATGGTACAGGCTTTTAAACTGCGGCTTCAGGCTGGCCTGGACCGCAGGGACTGATTTCCCCTGCAACGAAAGCAGGCCTTTCGGTTCATTGCTTACTTATGTTCAGGTAAAAGACCAGCAGTCAACTTACAGGAAATGGATTGAAGGTATAAAGCAGGGGAGAACGGTTGTGTCAACAAACGGGCATTCTGAATTCCTTGATCTCAAAATCAATGGTGGTTATGGTCCGGGTGATGAGATTAAGCTGAAAGGAAGGAAATCTGTTGAAATTGATGCAATATGGACTGCAAATAAGCCTTTATCCGGATTTATCGAGATTGTCTGCAATGGAAAATTAATTGCACAACTTGAGGGAACAGCAGGTCCTGGAGAACCGGTCAGTCTTAAAACCAGGTACAAAATAGGTCAGAGCAGCTGGATCAGCGCCCGTCGGATGGATGAGAGGGGCCACCAGTTGCAAACCTCGCCTGTTTATATTTCCCTTAAAGGTGCTCCGGTAAGGGCAAGCGCTGAAGACGCCAGTTATTTTGTGAAATGGATCGACAATATCCTTATCAACATTGCCCCCGGAGGAAAGTGGAATAAATACTATACACATGACCTGGAAACAGTACGGACGAGATACCAGTCTGCCCGTGAGGTTTATGAAAAAATTGCAGTTGAAGCTTTAAAGAAACAATAATGCAAAAAGCGTTTCGTGCCATAATTCTGTTTCCCTGCATAATACTTCTGTTATCAGAAACGGGCTGTTCAAAGGATAAAACAGGACAACCCATTTTGCTTCTGGCCGGCAGCAAAGACTTCGGAGCCTATACCGCCGAAATCCTGAAAGCCGAAGGCTTCAATGAATTCATTACCGATTCCACTGAAAGTAAAAAAATCAGCAGATCTTTTCTTGCCCAGTTTGACCTGGTAATTCTTGCTGAACAGCCGGATGATCGACAAACATGGAATCTGTTAAGGAAATATGTCCGTGGAGGAGGTAATCTTATAGCCTTTCAGCCTGATCAGGCTCATGCGCGACTGTTTGGCATTGAAAAGTTGCCTGGAAAAATAAGCAGCACCCACATTGCCATTGATACCGCCTCAGCGGAAGGGAAACTTCTTACCAATAGAAAAATTCAGATTCATGTAATTGCGGAGGGATTTTCTCTTATTAACGCTAAACCAGTTGCCTGGTTCTGCAATAAAACAGATTCTGAATATGAATACCCTGCAGTTGTGAAAAACAGCTTTGGGAAAGGTCATACAACAGCATTTCTTTTTGATCTTCCCCGGAATATTGCATATACCCGTCAGGGTAATCCTGTTCTTGCCGGAATTGAAAAGGACAGCATCCCAGGATTGCGGGCAATGGATCTGTTCACAGACGGATGGGTCGACACTTTAAATAACGTAATAAATCAGGCTGACGAGCAGATGATTCTTCTCTCCCATTGCATTGAGCATATGAGCAGCAATGTAAAACCATTGCCACGGCTCTGGTATTTTCCCGATACACTGAAATGTCTCGTAACACTAACGAACGACGGGGAGTACAATGATGAAAATGACTTTGAGTCACAATTCAGGGAAATAGATTCGATGGGAGCGAAAATGTCACTCTACATTATGGAGGCAGACAGGGTATCAAAGCGATGGGTTGAGAAATGGACTGACCGGGGGTTTGAAATTTCGGGTCACCCCGACGATACAAAAGAGGCAGCAACCCCTGTCTGGAACAATATGTATAATGCTGTTACAGCTAAAATCAAGGAAATAGATGATCTTTATGGATTACAGATGTCAACCGTCGTAAATCACTGGTTTGTATGGTGCGGGAATAATGAATCGGGAGATCCCGAGTTTTCTGCCCAGGCTGAGATTGAGGCAAGGAATGGCTTGTCGATGGATATAAACTATGCTCATTATGATAATAAATCCGGCCAGGGCCATTTCCTGGGCCCGCAGGGCAGCCCCCAGGGGAATTTTACCGGAAGCGGATTGCCGATGAGATTTGCCGGAAGCACCGGAAAGATAATTAATATCTATCAGCACCTCAACAATGTGTACGATCAGCAGTATATGGAAAACGATGATCCGGAAGGATTTTACAGCTGCTTTGAAGGTCTGATGGACAGGAGCCTGAAAAATGAAGTGTATTCAATCATCAGTATTAAATCACATAATGATGAATATTATTTTTCACGCGATCCACTTATGAAAATGTTAGCCTATGCATATAAAAATAGCATTCCGGTATGGACTGTGTCAGAACTGGCTGATTTTACAGAAATGCGTGATGAGGCCAGATTCAGCATTAAATCCCTGCCGGGCAGTAATTTGTCATTCGATCTTCATTCATCTTTGACGCATAAGAGCAGACTGACTGTCATGATCCCCTTTTATTACAGGCAAAAAGCCTTGAAGAGTGTCGAATGCAACGGGAAGAAGGTCGCATACACAAAAAGATCAGTAAGGGGATATGATTATGCTTTCCTGGCTGTTGAGCCGGGAGCAGATTATACTTTTAAAATTGCATTTGACAATTAAACAAACTTCATATTCACCATTACTTTAAAAGTAGTGTACCAGGATCATCTCTCTCCGACATGCTGGTCACCCGGGACCTAATTTAATCCCATGATAAACATTTAAAAATAAAAATAACAATCTGACCAACGGAATGTGGTCAAGGTCGCTGGCTTTTCTGTTGATTCATTGAATGGATACATTACTTTTTAAAGCAGAGAGAGTTGCCCTTTCACCTTCTTCAATAATCTCTTTTGCTTTGTAAAAATCGTAGGTGCCAAATGACTCCTTTGATATGTTTATCAATATATCGGGATTATGTTTTTCTAATGTGAGATCTGATATCTTGCGCATCATGGTGCTGATACTTTTATTTGTAAGATTAAAAATCCCAATATCCTCAGTTTTTCTTGTAGGAATTAAATTGTCAAGTTTTTCTTTTATGAGTTTTATCTGTTCTGAATATTTTTTGTCGTGAAATTTTTCGATTTTATTTGATTTCTTTTCATAGGGAATAGGAGAACTGACATTGACTACCACAAGCAAATCACCTTTATAACGTCTGACCCGATTTACAGGTATCGGGTTTGTCAGACCCCCATCAACAAAATACCGGTTACCAATCTTAACAGGTTGAAAAACGGTAGGTATAGAAATTGAAGCTCTTATGGCTTCGTATAAATTACCTTCAGCAAAAACAGCTTCGGTTCCCTCAATAATATCAGTTGCCACGGCACAAAATGGTATAGATAAATCTTCGATATTCCGGTCTGGTACAATTTGTTTTATTTTGTCAATGACCTTTTTACCTTTCACCAACCCTTTTTTACTAATTGAAAAATCTGTCAACTTTAATACTTCCTTTATATCAAGGGAACTAATCCACTCTTCGAATTGTTGAATTTGCCCTGTAGCATAAATTCCACCAACCAGGGCACCCATTGAAGTGCCAGCAACAGAAGTTATTTTATATCCATTCCGATCTAACGCCTTAATTGCCCCGATGTGAGCACAACCACGGGCTCCTCCACTGGATAAGACCAGTGCCACATTTTTCTTCATAAAGTTGTTTTAAAAATGGTTTATGGATGCAATTTAAGAAACAATATTGCTTGCAAATGTATCGTCTCGAAAATTCGAGTATTTAATATTACTCTTATTTCTGGCAGACAATAATCCTAACTTCTCTGACCACTTCAAAAGAGGATCTGAAAACTCTTAACATACATTTAGGAACAACAAGGATTTAACCCAGTATTTGGGTAGTCAGTTAGGTGTAAGGATTATAAGTTTATTATCGTTTCGGCAAATATTATAATTTGTCGAATCTCATATTCATTTAATGGATGACCAGCTGATTAACAAGAGGATAGATCGTATTAGCAGGAAAGGAGGGCCGAACGGGAGTGCGAAACCAATAAAAAAAACCATTTCAACAGGAATAATAGCAAAAGACATGATGGCAGCACCCTTATCGCCACTCCATAATCCCCAGCCTGCAATACATTCCAGTGCACACACAAGAAGAAATCCGACAAGCAAAGGAACGGTTGTATACACGCCAATTTTCTCAAATGGACCATTCCCATAAGTCGGAAACCCCATCACAACTGCAATACCCTTTCCTTTTAACAAGCTCCAGATTCCATAGATACCTGGAATCCCAAACCCAAAACCTGAAATCCATAGACATAGAGCAGCTATTTTTATCATACAGTTTTTGTTTATAAGTTAATTAACAATTACTATTATTTTCATAATATCAAACAAACCAGGATCTTAAATTGTTTGATTTTCTTTAAAATCCGTCCTTCTCTGACAAATTAAAAAAATGATCTGAAAAACCTTCAAATGATTAAGGAAAAGACAGGCGTTGTCATGGTTTTTTATCATTACTGTATGCCAGCCTTCCAAATCAGATTCATTATCAGTTTGAAGATACGTACCTCCTCGTGTTCTATATGATTGTTTGATTATTATGTATTCAGAATCTCCCGGAATATTTCATCAGGTCTGATATACTGTAAAAGGGGATCAGAGAGGCTTTTTTTATTTTGGTAAATTATTAATTAAGTTTGTACTTAGTTTCTTAAGATTCAGTGGAAAATCATTGCCGTTCTGCGACCATGTACCCACCATGGTTGAATCACCAGTTATTGTTCCGT
>Ga0208980_10002934_pt1 | contig 10355 bp, 3 predicted proteins | sample WetSurMetagenome_3_FD_187993 | JGI IMG/M metagenome (GOLD analysis project Ga0208980, IMG submission 187993) | Wetland microbial communities from Twitchell Island in the Sacramento Delta, sample from surface sediment Aug2011 Site A1 Bulk (version 2) | ecosystem: Environmental > Aquatic > Marine...
CTGCAACAGGCCAATCCGGGCGATTTCAGCGACAAAGTGATCCTGGATATCGCCAATCCACTGGATTTCAGCAGGGGTATGCCTCCGAGCCTGTATCCTGAACTCTCTAACACTAATTCTGTCGGGGAAGAGATCCAGCGTACTTTTCCACAGGCGCACGTTGTAAAAACGCTTAATACCATGAATTGCGGATTGATGGTCAATCCCGGTTCCCTTGGAAACGGCGATCACATCAATTTTATATGTGGAAATGATACAGGGGCAAAAGAAAAAGTGAAATCCCTGCTCATAGAATTCGGCTGGAAAGAAAAAAATATCTTTGACCTGGGCGATATTTCCGCTGCCAGGACGACCGAAGCCCTCGTGCCATTGTGGGTGAGGATCATGTCTGTTAAACAGTCCGTTGCTTTTAATTTTAAAATTGTTGAATAGATTATCGTTTGTTCATATACGATCATTCAGGGATCGTTAATCGCTGATGCTTCCAGGTAAACTGACATATGCTCCTCATAATCCGGAGAAACAGGTCGGTGAATAGAGCCAATCAATTCATCAAATCATTCTGTAAGGAATTAAAAAGCAGGTTAAGCATTGCATTACCGCGATAGATTGCTACTTTTGCACAAAATTTGTATTTACTGCAGAATTTCACGTAATGGACAATTTAGCAAGGTTTATCATTAAATACAGATGGGGGACAATTGTCACCGTAGTCATTCTCACTATATTTCTCAGTTTTCAGATCAAAAACCTCCGCTTCAATCCGGATGTGATCAAATCTCTTCCTGACTCCGATCCTGATGCGGTACTTCTCAAAGAGATCAATGAGCAGTTTACCGTGAACAACATGGGGATGGTTATTCTCGAGGCCGACGATATCTTTTCTGCACAGGCCCTGAAACATCTGAGGCTCATAACGGATACGCTCGGCATGACGCCGGGCGTTGCCTCCGTAATCAGTCTGACCAATGTGACAGAAATCAGAAATGACGAGAATGGGCTTGAAATCGGAAAGCTCATGGACGAATACGAAACACCTGATTCCCCGTCTGAACTGGCTGATTTCAAAAACAAGGTCTACGAGAAGGGGACCTATACCGGCACCATGGTCTCTGAAGACGGTAAAGCGGCCGTGGTCATTTTTAGTTTGTCAGAGGATTCCGATACAAAAACGCTTGCAAGAACGATTAAAACAAAAGTAGGGGCACTGAACCTGCCGGAAAAGGTTTATTTCAGCGGTTCACCTATGCTTGTTACGCATATCAGCGACGTCATGATCGCTGACCTGAAAAAGCTTATCCCGATAGCCTTCGGACTAATCATAGTGATTCTTTTGCTGGGTTTCCGCTCTGCCAGGGGGGTGATCTTCCCCTTGCTGACGACTACCATTGCCATCCTGTGGACCATCGGGATCATGGCGCTGGGCGGATACGAGATGTCCATGATCTCCAGCGACATCCCGGTTATCTTACTGGCGGTATGCACAGCCTACACGATCCATGTCATCAACAAGATCAACCAGGAAAGGGAAAAGGACTGGAAAAGGGCTACCCTGAAAGGCCTCCAGTACATCATTTTACCCGTCTCGCTCGTGGCGTTGACCACTGCGGTCGGATTCATATCCTTTGTATTCGGCACCTACCTTAACATGATCAGGGATTTTGGAATTTTTACAGCGATCGGAACCGTATTTGCTTTCCTGCTTTCCATATTTTTAGTCCCGGCCATCATGTCGCTCCTGCCTCCTACCGTGAGGACTACATTTGTGGATGAAAGCATTACTAAATCTTCCTTATCAGAGCATTACCTAAAGCCGCTCCATTCTATACTGTTCAAACACCCAAAATACATACTGACAAGCTGGGCAGGTATACTATTGATCAGCCTGTTCGGGATTTTATTTATTCAACGGAGTGTTGATGTGAAGGATTATTTCAGGGCTAATGACCCGGCAAGACTGGCGGAAGAGATCATGGCGGAAAAATTCGGCGGATCTAAACCTATTTTTGTCGCCTTCGAAGGAAATATGCAGGATCCGGAAGTTCTGAAAACCATGGTCAGGACGGAGGAATTTATGAAGGAGAGCCCTTTTGTGCCAACCACCTCATCTATCGCTGACCTGATCATGCAATTAAATTCTGTGATGGGAAATGAAAGATCCATCCCGGACGACCAGGCACAAATAGAGCAACTTTGGTTTATGCTTGATGGAAATGACCTCCTGCGCCAATTTGTTAATGATGATCTGACCAAAGGGATCATCATATCCAAATTCACCTCACCGGATATCAAGCAAAAGAAAGCCTTTGTGGGGAAGATGAAGGAGTTTATCAAATCCAATTCCACGCCTGAATGCAAAATTCAAATTACGGGAATGCCGTTTGTAGATGTGACGTTGGACAGGAGCCTGATTGATGGCCAGCTTAAAAGTGTGTCTATTGCTATTTTATTTATCATTGTAATCCTGAGCTTTATATTGCGGTCATTCAAAACGGGCCTGTTAGCAAGCATCCCGATTGTTGTTGCCACGCTGTTTTTATTCGGCATTATGGGACTTACCAGGATACCCCTGAATATTGCCACCGTGCTCGTTGCCGCCGTAGCAATCGGCGACGGGATCGGTTATTCCATCCATGTAATAAATTATTTTAATTTTTCTTTCAAGAAATATCAGGATGTACGACAGGCTATGTACGAAACGATCATGGTCAGCGGAAAAGCCATCGTGATCAATGTGCTTTCAGTCGCTGCCGGATTCCTGGTTTTAATATTTTCCCATTTTGTTCCGTTACAGTATTTCGGATTGCTGATGGCCATCAGCATGGTCGGGTCAAGCCTGGGGGCCATGACCCTTTTACCTGTGATTCTAATACTCGTCTTCAGGAATAAAAAACCTAATAATGTTAATTCCTTAATTATCGAGCAATGAAAAGATCGGTTTTAATATTTTCCACCGCTTTGATCCTTTTTACATTCCAGGCTTCCTTAGGCATAAGCCAGGATGGGGCAGACCTTATAAAAAAGATGGACAACATTATTTTTGCTCCAAAAGATAAGCAGGCCAATGTAAAAATTGTGGTAACGAATAATTCCAAGGAAGACAAGGTGCGTGAAGCGGTTTTATTCCAGAAAGGACCCGATAAAAAGGTTTATCGTTACACGAAACCCGAATCGCAGGCCGGGGTAGCAACGCTTTCCCTGCCCGATGATGTGATGTGGATGTACATGCCTGCTTATGAAAACCCTAAGAAGATTTCCCTGCTGGCCAAGAGCCAGGCTTTCACCGGTACCGATTTTTCCTATGAAGATATCCCCACGCAACCTTATGTCACGCGTTATACCCCTAAATACCTGAATGCAGAGGGGAATACCTATGCCATAGAACTGACCCCAAAATCCGACAAATCTAATTACTCGAAGCTCATTGCTTTCATAGACAAAACCAATTACTACCCGGTGAAGATGGAGTATTATGACAAATCCGGTGCTAAGAGCAAAGAGGCCGTTTACAAATACGCCAAAACCGGCAAATACTGGAATGCAGATGAAGTAACCATGACCGACCTGAAGAAAAAATCCTCCACCACGATCACCATGTCAGATGTCAGGTTCGACCAGGGACTCCCGGATGATTTGTTCACCGTGGAGAAGTTCATGAAGTAGTTCCAGGCTCTGGGTTCCGGGTTTCGGGTTCCGAATTCCAATTTATACTCTATCTAAATTAAAGCGCCTGAATGAATTTGTGACTTTAATCACCTGAGATTTAGCAGGAAAAGGCTAATATTGTGGCCTAAATTCCTGCCTCATGAAACATCTTTCCTATTTATCCATCCTATTACTATTCTCTTTTAAGCTTTTTGCCGGCAATCTTGAATACACCTATTATTTCGATGCTCCTGCAGTCAAAACCACCGGGGAATTCCAGGTCCTGACATTTGAAAACACTTACCTGACGGGAAAAACAGGGGAACCGGCGTTGCCATATGCAGGCGTGAACCTGCTATTATCACCGGGAGAAGAAGCGATTTCTGTGGTCTATTCTTTTGAAGAAGAAATTACGCTGGAAGGAATCTATACGATTTATCCGCAGCAGCCGTCCCGTCCGGTCTCCGAAGGAGAGGGGGGCGCTTTCTACCGGGATGAGGACCTGTATCGCCAAAACAGCAACTATCCCGCCACAGCCTGGGGCGAATTCTCCACCCAGTTCATGAACGGGCATTCCTTCATGCTGGCCTCATTTACACCGGTAAAATACATTCCTGCCACCGGCCATGTATCTTACTATAAAAAAGTGACAGTGACCATAGAAACGAGGCAGACTGAACGTGCCACACGCTCACTTGAACACCTGAACACAACTGCACAGGTCAATTCCAGGGTATATACACTTGCCCAAAACCCGGCAATGATGGAATATTACCCTGCCGAACGGTCGCGTGACGACGGCTACCAGGTCCTCATCATCACGCCGCAATCGTTCGAGGCGGCTTTCCAGGATTTGCAGGACCTTTACCTGGTCCGCGGGCTCAAATCGGAAATCATTACGACGGAATACATCAACGCCAATATCAGCGGGCTGGACCTGCAGGAAAAGATGCGGAATTACATCATCCAGGAGTACCAGCAAAACAGTATTTCCTATGTAGTACTGGGGGGCGATGACGAATATCTGCCGCACCGCGGATTTTACTGTTATGTTATTTCCGGCGGCGGTTATGAAGACAGCGATATTCCCTCTGACCTTTATTATTCAGCCCTCGATGGCAACTGGAACACCGATGGAGACGGATACTGGGGTGAGATCGGGGAAGATGACCTGCTGCCGGATGTAGCGGTAGCCCGTTATCCTGTCAGCACGGTGGCACAGCTTCAAAAAATGATTCTCAAAACGACCCGTTACCAGGACCAGCCGGTTGCCGGGGAGCTGCAAAAACCCGTGATGGCCGGGGAAAACCTTTACAATGACCCCCTTACCTATGGGGAGGATTACCTTGAACTCCTGATCGGTGAACATTCCGACAATGGTTATACAACCTATGGCATCCCGGAATCTAATAATTTCCAGAAACTTTATGACCATCTGGAATACTGGGATGGCAGTGAACTCATCCAGGCCATCAACCAGGGTGTCAGTTTCGTGCATCATTCAGGCCACGCGAACCAGTCATATGTCATGCGCATGGACATCAGCCAGATCAACAATGGCAATTTCTCCGGCGCCAACGGCATCGATCATAACTACACGCTGGTATATACCCATGGCTGCCTGTGCGGGGCCTTTGACGAAAACGACTGTATCGGCGAAGCCATGGTGCTCATCGACAATTTTGCCGTGGCCGTGGTGATGAATTCCCGTTACGGATGGTTCAACGAAGGCCAGACCGAAGGCCCGTCGGCCCACCTGCACCGCGAATTCGTCGATGCCCTTTATCACAACAAAGAGAACCACATCGGGATGGCCCACATGATCTCCAAGATATCCACTTCGACATGGGTCAATGCCCCGGGGCAATGGGAAGAAGGTGCGCTGCGCTGGTGCTTCTATTGCTGCAATGTTTTGGGCGATCCGGTGCTGGGAATTTGGACCGCAGAACCAATCGAAATCGTGACTACATATCCCGAGGAAGTGCTTCCGGAGATGACCTCTGTGCCGGTAACGGTCAACAGCAATGGCCAGCCGGTGGCAGGCGCAAGCTGCGTGATCATGGGCGATGGCCAGATGCTCGGATGTGCCGTGACGGATGTTGCCGGCCAGGCTGTCATCAGCGTGCCCGGCGGGTTCAACGGCATGGCTTCAGCAGAGCTCGTCGTGTCAGGCTACAATTGCCAGCCGCACCACTACCCCCTTTCCATCCAGGTCGGCACCGGTGAGATGTCATCTCATTCATTCAGCATCATCAACAAGCCAAATCCATTCAGCTCTTATACTTCCCTGTGCATATATAACGAAAAAACCCAGGAGATTCAGGTAAATTACTACCTACTGACAGGCCAAATACTTGGAAGTGTGAAGATTATGGGCAATGCCGGTTATAATGAAATCCGTCCGGATGTTTCGAACTGGCCGGAAGGCATCATTGTCGCAGAGGTAAAAACCGGCGACCAGGTATCGCATCATCAGATGATTCATGTAAAAAAATAATTTTGATTTTTTTGTATGAACATTCTGATTTTTCTTGATTAAATTTGTGAATATCTCAAGAAAAGCAAATTTGAATATCTTCTGATATTCAATAAAATAAACCTAAAGCCTGCCGTTATGAAAAGACTGCTACTTTTTTCACTATTGCTCATTGTATGCGTTGCGGGGTCCCTCGCCCAAACATTTTCTTATTCCGATAACTGGGGAAAAGAAGGATTCACACTCGTTTCCCAGGACCGACAGGGGATTTCATTGAATTATTCCATCCATCAGTTTGTCATGAATGATATTGATGCAGGTGGTGAAGCCATGAAACACATCAGTTTGCAGGACTGTTTCCTTCCCGGTGATGAAGGAACCCCTGATCTGCCCGGGAATGGATGGTATATTGCTGTACCCCAGGGAGCGACACCCGTGTTAACGATCATTTCCTCAAGGAAGGAAATATACCGGGATGTCAACATTGCCCCGGCACTCAGGATTCCGGCCGAAAATGATGACACTCCTCCTCAGTACAGGAAAAATGAGCGGATTTATTCAAACAATGCCTTTTATCCTTCTGAACCCATTCAGTTATCCGCATTGAAGAAAATACGCGGTGTGGATGCCGTCATGCTCGGGATCACCCCTTTCCAGTATAATCCGGTCACCCGTGAGCTTATTGTTTACAAGGATCTGAAGATTGAAGTTCAGTTCAGCGGAGGCAACGGGCAATTTGGGGATGAGCGCTACCGCAGCAGATGGTGGGATCCGATAATGAACGATATGTTTGTCAATTATGCCGAATTGCCGGAAGTGGATTATTCTGCCCGCATTACTAAGAACACCCGTGCCACCGGCTGCGAATACCTGATTATCTGTCCGGACGGGGCCGAATTCCAGCAATGGGCCGATACCATCAAAAAGTTCCGGACCGAGCAGGGCATCCTGACAGAAGTCTATCCTATCTCAGAAGTTGGCGGCAACAGTGCCTTTGCCATCGAAGCATTCATCAACAATGCATATAATAACTGGGATATCCCCCCAGCTGCCTGCCTGTTGCTGGGAGACTACGGCTCCAATGGCCAGAATTCAATCACCTCCAATGTCCTGAACGATCACCCTGACGGGTACAATCCGTATATCTCCGACAATCCTTTTGCTGATGTCGATAATGATCTCCTGCCGGATATCGTCTTTGCCAGGATCGTAGCCAGGACTGCCTCAGAGCTTTCCCTGATGATAAACAAATTCCTTAAATATGAACGGACTCCGCCTACAAATCCCGAATTTTACAGCCACCCTATTACTGCACTGGGCTGGCAGACCGAAAGGTGGTTCCAGATCTGTTCAGAAGCCGTCGGAGGCTATTTGAAGAACGCATTGGGCAAAGAGCCTGTCAGGATAAATGAAGTTTACGGGGGAAACCCGGATTCCGATCCCTGGTCAACCGCACCGAACACAACCACGATCCTCAATGTCTTCGGACCAACAGGGCTGGCCTATATGCCTGCATCACCAGGGGAACTTGGCGACTGGACCGGGGGAAGTGCCACCGCCATCAACAATGCCATCAACAGCGGTGCCTTCTTATTGCAGCATCGCGACCATGGTTATGAGGCAGGATGGGGAGAACCAAACTATTCCTCTTCCAATATCTCAGGCCTTACCAATACTGATCTGACGTATGTGATGTCCATCAACTGCCAGACCGGTAAGTTCGATGCCGGCGATGAATGTTTTGCTGAAATATTCCACCGGTACCAGTATAATGGCCAGGCCTCCGGGGCGCTTGGATTGCTGGCCCCGACAGAAGTCTCTTATTCCTTTGTGAATGACACCTATGTATGGGGGGTTTACGACAATATGTTTCCCGACTTTTTCCCGCAGTACGGCACCAATCCTCCGTCCAGGGGCATGCTGCCGGCATTCGGCAATGCGGCCGGCAAATATTTCCTGTATTCTTCCAGCTGGCCCTATAATACCGAGCATAAAGAGATCACCTTCAAATTATTCCATGCCCATGGCGATGCATTTACATGCCTCTATTCCGAAGTACCGCAAAATCTCACTGTCGTTCATAATGCTATTCAGCTGGCCGGCCTGGGCACATTTAATATTTCTGCCGATGAAGGCTCCCTCATAGCCCTTTCGGTCAATGGTGAACTGATCGGAGTCGCTACGGGCACCGGGGCGCCTATGGATATCGAAATCGTCCCGCAAAACCCGCCGAATGTGATCGATGTGGTGGTCACCAAGCAGAACTACTACCGGTATCATTCGCAGGTTCAGACCATCCCGCCCAATGGCCCGTTTGTGATCACCGAATCTTACGGCATCAACGACCTTACCGGAAACAATAACGGGCAGCTGGATTATGGCGAAACGGTGAAACTTGACGTCACCCTGAAAAACCTCGGGACCGAGGATGCGGAGAATGTGGTGGTGACCCTTACCAGCGCCGATGAATACGTCACCATCTCCGATAATACGGCTGAGGCCGGTACTATTGCTCCGAACCAGTCGGCCAGCGTCAGCGGGGCTTTCACCATCCAGGCAGCCGGCAACGTGCCCAATGGCCACACCATCCCATTTGCCATGGAAGCAACGAATGGAGATACAATCTGGAACAGCACCTTCAGCATCAAGGCGTTTGCACCTATCCTCGAATACGCCGACTTCACTATTTCTGATCCCGCCGGAAACAATGACGGCCGGCTCGATCCCGGTGAAACGGCCAATTTGATTGTTTCTGTCAGGAATAAGGGAGCTGCCGATGCCTACCAGGTTTATGGATTATTATCTACCAGCGATGGATTTGTTCAAATTCTGGCCGATTCCTCCATGTTCGGAAATATTGGTCAAAATGCAACTGGTTCCATGACGTTCCAGGTAAGCGCCAAAGTGATCACTCCTCCCGGCCACCTGGCAGCATTCAGTATTGATTTCCTCGGCGACCTGGGCATTACCACCTCTGGAAATTTCGACATGACGGTTGGCCGGTTCCCGGTACTTGTCCTCGACCTCGACAACAATCACAATTCAGGAACCATCATGCGGGATGCCATCAATGACTGGAGGATCTTTGCGGAATATGCCACGGAAATCCCTGCAGATCTGAGTCAATACGGGACCATCTTCCTTTGCCTCGGGACGTACAATTCGAATTATGTCCTCGACAGCATTCAAGCTGAGACATTTGTAGGCTTCCTGAACGCGGGAGGCAATTTGTACATGGAAGGTGCAGATACATGGTACTACGATCAGCAATATAATTCCACCAATCTGCATCCTATGTTCAAAATTCAAGGTCTGGCGGATGGAAGCGGCGACCTGGGCACCGTACAGGGGATACCCGGTACATTTGTGGAAGGCTATACCTTTTATTTCAATGGCGACAACAGCTATATTGACCATATTGCCCCCATCAGCCCCGGATTTACTATTTTCAATAACGTGGCCCCTGCCTATAACATCACCGTAGCGCATAATGCCGCCAACTACAAGACGATCGGCTCGGCTTTTGAATTCGGAGGCCTGCTGGATAATCCCTTGTACACCAAAGAAGACCTGATGCTGGAGTACCTGAATTTCTTCGACATGCAGCCCATCACGGAAAAGCCGGTTACGCCTGAAGGAGAGACTTCAGTATGCGGGGCAGAAACTCCTTACCCTTATACTATTCATCCGATCGCAAATGCCGAATACTACATCTGGTCCGTTGAACCTCAGGAGGCTGGCAGCATCGAAGGATGGGATACCACTGTCATGGTGCATTGGACGCCAGGATTCAGTGGCGCTGCAAGCCTGAAGGTGTGCGGTATGAACCCCGGAGGCATGGGACCGGATTCCGACGGGCTTACGGTAAACATCAGCCCGCTGCCAACCGCAACAATGATATTCAGCGCAACCACTATATGCACAGGAGAGACCATCAACCTGGACATCGACCTTACGGGCATTGGGCCATGGCACCTGGTGGTCAATTACGGCGGATACCAGCAGACCTACGATCCTCAAAAACCGCAGGTTTATGGCATCCCGTTAAGCCCGGTGACAGACATTGATGTCACTATCGCTTCCCTCTCTGATGCGTCCGGCTGCGAGAATACCGACTTTGAAACAATCAGCCTCACCGTCATACAATTGCCCACTAAACCCTCCAAGCCCACCGGCCCGGAATTCGTTGACCTGTTTACCACGGTAACCACAGATTATCAATCCACGGGATGTG
>Ga0208980_10002935_pt1 | contig 10344 bp, 8 predicted proteins | sample WetSurMetagenome_3_FD_187993 | JGI IMG/M metagenome (GOLD analysis project Ga0208980, IMG submission 187993) | Wetland microbial communities from Twitchell Island in the Sacramento Delta, sample from surface sediment Aug2011 Site A1 Bulk (version 2) | ecosystem: Environmental > Aquatic > Marine...
TGTCGATCTCGGCCGCGAACTGCTGGCCCTGGTGAACAATAACCTGAATTCACTGGGCAAACTTTCATTAGCCGACCTTACAAAAATCCATGGAATCGGTAACGCAAGGGCAGTCACGATTGCTGCTGCCCTGGAGCTCGGACGCAGGCGCAAGCTCTCCGAAATACCCGATGTAGTGCAGATCAAATGCTCGAAGGACGTCGCCGATATCTTTCAGCCAATCCTTTCTGACCTGCTTCATGAGGAGTTCTGGATCCTCTTCCTTAACCGTTCCAACAGGGTGATAAACAGGATGAAGCTGAGCCAGGGCGGAATAAGCGGTACAGTCACCGATGTGAGGATGGTGATGAAGAAAGCAGTGGAATACCTTGCCTCGGGAATAATCGTCTGTCATAATCATCCCTCAGGCAACCTCAGCCCGAGCGAGGCTGACAGCAAGATAACGCAGAAAATCAAAGAGGCCGGAAACCTTCTGGATGTTCAGCTGCTCGATCACCTGATCATCTCGGATAAAGATTACTATAGTTTTGCGGATAATGGATTGATATAGTCTTGCGGTCTTGCGGTCATGCAGTCCTGCGGTCTTGAGTCAAACATGCGTAATAAGTGAGATTGGATAGCCCCCCTGGGGAGTTGGGGGTGTCAAAACCGTGGTTAAATAAAATTGGTTATAGTTTAACAATCTTTGTTCTGTCTCTGCACTCTTCAAGCAGAACTTTGATGCTTTTTTTCTGCATCGGGTGAACAAGATCCGGTGCAATTTCAGAGAGAGGCGCCAGGACAAACCGGCGTTCATGGATCAGTCGATGCGGGATTTTCAAACCCTTCTGATCAACTATAAGATCATCATAAAAAAGGATATCTATGTCTATTATACGGGATGAATAACGGTCCTGGGTCCTTTCCCTTCCCAATTTTGATTCGATTTCAAAAATCTTCTTAAGCAACTCAGTTGGGGAGAGAGCGGTCTCAACCTCAATCACCATGTTTAAAAAATCAGTTTCGGCTTCCAAACCCCATGGTGCAGTTTCATATACTGATGATGAGTTCAATATCTTGCCGATATGCTCCTCAATCCGTTCAATTGCATCCCTCAGATTTCTTTTTCTGTCTCCGAGATTGGTTCCAAGTCCTAGATATACTTTATTCATTTTTGTTTCAGTCTTTCCTCAAAAATATATAATTTAAAGGACATCTTGTTATGTTGCTTTCTTAACCACGGTGTTTCACTGAGTTTTCACGGAGTATCACTGCAATATTTAATTATTTTCAACTAGTTTTGTGTTTCAATCAATCAACAGGGATTCATCTCATAAAAATCATAAACTCAAAGCATATAACATGAAAAGTTTTCTTAAGTACACACTGGCTACTATAACCGGAATTATCATAGCTTCAATCCTGTTTTTTGTTATTCTTCTCGCAAGTCTGAGCGCCCTTGTGGCTTCGGGCAATAAACCTGTCTCGATAAGTGAAAAATCAATTCTGGTCCTTAAGGCAGGAGTCGAGATTCCCGACAGGGGGAGCGAGGATCCTTTCTCGGGATTTGATATTGTAAATATGACTTTAACTTCTGTACCGGGCCTTTCTGAAATTCTTAAGAACATTGATAAAGCAGCAGCTGATAGTAAGATCAAAGGGATTTTAATTGAAAACGGATTCCTGCCATCAGGCTGGGCAACTACAGAGGAGATAAGAAATGCCCTTCTTAAATTCAGGAAATCGGGGAAATTTGTAATCTCCTTTTCTGATTATATATTGACACAGCAATGCTACTACCTATCATCCGCTGCCGATAAAATTTACGTGAATCCGGGAGGGATGATCGAGTTCAAGGGATTGAGCGGTGAAGTGATGTTCTATAAAAAAGCACTCGATAAGCTGGGAGTGGAAGTCCAGGTTACAAGACATGGAAAATTTAAGGGTGCAGTCGAGCCATTTATTCTTGATAAGCTTAGTGATGAAAATAAAGAACAGATCAAAGACTACGTAGGATCTATCTGGGAAAACGTAATTGCTGAAATTTCAGAGTCAAGGGGTATCTCTGCCGACAGGCTGAACAGCCTTGCGGACAGTCTGTCTGGAAATCTTGCTTCTTCTGCTCTTGAGAACAGGCTTATCGATGGACTTATGTACCGTGATGCACTTATAGATACTTTAAAAGCTCTTACCGGGATTGCAAGGGAGAAAGATCTAAACATGGTCTCGATGACGAAATACACAAAGGTCCCTGATCCGAAAAGATCCTATTCTGCCAAAAACAAAATTGCCCTGATTTTCGCCTCAGGTACAATTGTGACAGGCAAAGGTAACCCAAACAACATCGGTGGAAACTCCTATGCTGACATTATCAGGAAGCAGAGGCTCGACACAGCAGTGAAGGCAATTGTACTCCGGGTCAACTCACCGGGAGGAAGTGCTGTTGCCTCGGATATTATGTGGAAAGAGCTTGAGCTCGCTGCCAAGGTAAAACCGGTGGTTATCTCAATGGGAAATTATGCTGCTTCGGGAGGATATTTCATTTCGGCACCCGGAACAAAAATATATGCCAGTCCTAATACAATTTCAGGCTCAATTGGAGTTTTCGGACTTTTGCCAAATGCCGGCGAGCTCCTGGAGAAGAAACTTGGGCTTTCAACTGAAACAGTGAATACAAACAAAAATTCTGATTTCCCCTCGGTTTACAGGCCTATGAATTCCTATGAGAAAGAGGTAATGCAGGCGAGCATAGAAAATATTTACGCCGATTTTGTATCAAAAGTAGCTAAAGGACGCAAGATGAAATTTGAATCGGTTGACAGCATTGGACAGGGAAGGGTCTGGAGCGGGACCAGGGCTGTTAAAAACGGGCTCATAGATGAGATGGGAGGATTGACTGATGCAATCAAGGGTGCAGCTGAACTTGCAGGAATCGATAAATATTCAGTGAGAGAGCTGCCTGCCATCGAGGATCCATATACAAGAATTATTTCACAGCTCGGCGAAGATCTGAAAATGAAAATACTGAAAGATGAACTGGGCGAGTCGGTAAAATATCTCAACATGACTGAAGAGGTCAGGAACCTTTGGGGAGTACAGGCCAGACTGCCCTATTTCATCGAGATCCGCTGAGGAATATGGGTCAGACCAGAAATATTTTCTTATACCCGGTCTCTCTATTATACGGACTGATCACCGGATTCAGGAATTTTCTGTATGACTCCGGCATACTGTCTTCAACCTCGTTTGCCGTACCGATAATATGTGTTGGCAATATTACTGTTGGCGGAACCGGTAAAACACCTCATACGGAATATCTCCTCACATTGCTCGAAAGGGATTTCAAAGTGGCTGTCCTGAGCAGGGGTTATAAGCGGGAAACCAGTGATTTCAGAATAGCCACACCTGCATCAGATGTTTCCGAAATAGGGGATGAACCTCTGCAAATATCCAGAAAATTTCCGGATGTCCTTGTTGCGGTTGACCGCAGGAGGGTGAACGGTGTCAGAAAAATAATGGAGATGGCGCCAGAGACAGATGTGATCATTCTCGACGATGGTTTTCAGCATCGGAGCATAACCCCTGGTTTTTCTGTGCTGCTTTCAGATTACGAACGGCCCTTCATGAGGGATTATATGCTCCCTTATGGGAACCTTCGTGAGGATCAATCAAACATGAGGAGGGCTGATATTATTCTTATTACAAAATGCCCGAAAAACCTGAGTGCCATTCAGCGGAGGCTTATTGTGAAGGAGGTTGGCAAGTCGGCATATCAGAATCTCTACTTTACCTCTTTGTCATATAAGTCACCAAGGACTGTTTTTGACGGCAAAAACCAGGAACCGACCAGCCTTGATTTGTCAAAATGTGCCGGAAGCGGTATTGTGCTGATTACAGGAATTGCCAATCCAAAGCCGCTAAAGGAGTATCTTCTCAAGTTTTTCAGTGAGATAACTGAGCTTACATATCCTGATCACTATTCATTCAGGGAGAAAGACATAGATGCCATCGCTTTTGCATTTTACAACCTCGACGCAGTATCTAAGTATCTGATTACTACCGAAAAGGATGCTATAAGACTAAGAGAATTCAGTAATCTTGAAGAGCCATTGAGATCAGCATTGTATTATATCCCTGTCGGAATTCATTTTTTGAACGATGACAAGGAAGAATTTGACCGCCTTATTGTTGATTATGTTAGAAAGAATAGAAAAAATCACAGGATTTCTTAGAGAAAAAGGTTTCACAGAACCTGTTGCCGGCATTATACTGGGGACAGGCCTTGGGGGACTCTCTACCGGAATTGAGAACCGGATAGAGATTGATTATGAAAGCATCCCCGGTTTTCCAAGGGCAACAGTCGATGGCCATGAGGGGAAGCTGATCTATGGTGATTTAGGCGGGAAGAAAGTTGTTGCCATGAAAGGCAGGTTTCATTTCTATGAAGGATACAGCGGAGAAATGGTGGCACTGCCCGTAAGAGTACTCAGGTATCTTGGGATCAGGGCTCTTTTTCTTTCCAATGCAGCCGGTGGTGTTAATCCAGCATTCAACATCGGCGATATAATGGTAATCACTGATCATATAAGCCTTCTTCCCAATCCTCTGGCAGGTTTAAACGACGACCGTATTGGCACAAGATTCCCTGATATGGGAGAGGCCTATGACAGGGAACTTATCAAAAAAGCAGAAGCAATAGCCCTCTGTAAAAATATCGCACTTCAGAAGGGGATTTATCTTGCAACTACAGGTCCGACTTATGAAACACCGGCAGAATACAGGTATTTCAGAATTATAGGAGCCGATGCAGTTGGCATGTCGACAGCCGGGGAGGTTATTGCAGCCCGTCATATGAAGCTTCGGTGCTTTGCTGTCAGTGTCATTACAGATCTCGGCGTGGAAGGGAAAATTGAATATACCACCCACGAAATGGTTCAGGCCGAAGCAGCAAAGGCAGAGGAGAGGGTGGCAACGCTGTTTACAGAACTGGCATCTACTCTATAAATTCTCCGTGGATCTCTGTGATCCTCTGTGTCCCTCTGTGAAACCTGAAAGAAGAACTTACACAGAGGAACACTGAGGAGACACTGAGAGCACAGAGGAGTCATAAGGAAGCTATTGCTGAGAAGTCGAACCTCTCCTTGGCCCTGATCCCCTTCGGAGTCATTTCAAGAGTACAGCACTCATACTTTTCATCGTGCTGGAAAACAAGAATATAATTTCCATCAAGAGCTTCTTTGAGCAGCCTCTCCTTTTCTGCTATGGTCTTCAGAGACTCAATATCATAGCTCATATTCCAGATTAATGGTAGGTGAGCTATGGTCGGGATAAGGTCGCCGGCATAGACAATTGTGCGGTTTCCATATATAATAATAGGTATCATCAGTCCAGGAGTATGACCATAACAAAGCCTGACAGAAAATCCAGGGAATAGCTCAGTGTCCTTTTCAACCAGGCTCAGATGTCCGCTTTCACCAATCGGTAATATATTTTCTTCAAGGAATGAATCAGCTTCCCTGAGGTTATTTTTTACTGCCCATTCCCACTGTGAGCGGCTTACATGGTACATGGCATTCGGAAAAGTGAGTTCGTATCCATTGCCGTCTCCTTTTCTTTTGACCCCTCCTCCGCACTGATCTGCATGGAGATGTGTCATTACCACATCCGTAATATCTTCAGGATGGTAACCCCTTCTTTTCAAACATTCAATCAGCCCTTCGCTACCGTGCAAATAAACATGCCTGAAAAATTTCTCATCCTGCTTGTCACCCCAGCCGGTGTCTACCAGAACGACACGACCTTCGGTTTCCACAATCAGTGACCGAAGTGCGAGGACAATAAAGTTATTCTCATCTGAAGGATAAATCCTCGACCAGAGGACTTTCGGGACCACTCCGAACATTGCACCGCCGTCAGTGCGAAAGTTGGAGATATTGAATAAATGAAGCTTCATCATGGTAAGGCTATTAAACTAAAGTATATGTTATGATCCTGCTATATAATAAAATGGAGCGCTTAAAGTTAAGTTATTTTCAAATTAAGATAATCTTAAACTCATAAGAGCTCTGCAAGAGTCAAATTTGAATAACTCCCGCTGTCAACTCATAGCCGTAACTGGCGGGAATTGGTTCCTTGATGCGCTAGGATAATGGTTGATTTATTAAAAGCTTCCAAATAGGCAAAAGATCCAGGCTCTAATAACCCAAATGATGAAAAAAGGCCGTAGGCCTTATATATATTAACGTCGGGCAAAGCCCGGCGTTTGAAGTTCCACAATTATTACGAGCCCCGTAGCGGGCGCAATAAGAGCAGCTTTATCCACTTCTAAGAACTCTTCCGGATCTGTCCGGCAAGATTAACTGATGGAATATTCGGGATTGTATTACGCCCACTACGGGGCTCAAAAAAGGTATTTGTTTTTATGAACAGGGCGCTGCCCTGCTTTATATCTTATGCCCCTGACGGGGCTAACCAATAAACTATGAAATAAATGCTGCGGCATATATGCTATTAAAATGATAAAAAATCCTTAATGATCACCTATTTGATTGCTCTCAAACCACTATATTTATACATTATTGACCACCATAATTGCATTACAGAAATTCACCATTTAAATTTCATGCCATGAGAAAAGCACTCCTTTTGATTTTTATATCGTTTCTGACATCTTCCCTTTTCGCACAGATGGGCAAGGTGTCTGATAATCTTTCTATGCACAGCAGCATCCTGAAAATGGACAGGAAGTATGCAGTTTACCTTCCGCCGGATTATTCAACCTCTGACAGAAGTTATCCGGTTCTGTATTTGCTTCACGGATATGGAGATGACCAGACAGGCTGGGTTCAGTTCGGCGAGGTCATGCATATTGCTGATCAGGCAATCAACACAGGGAAGGCGACTCCAATGATAATTGTCATGCCCGATGCCAATACCGGAATACCGGGTTATGTGAATGATGCAAAGGGAGAGTGGCGCTATGAGGATTTTTTCTTCCAGGAGTTCATGCCATTCATTGAAAAAACCTATAAAATCAAACCTGACAAACATTACAGGGCTGTAGCCGGATTATCAATGGGAGGCGGAGGGAGTTTCATTTATGCACTTCATCACCCTGAACTCTTTTCATCTGCCTGTCCTCTTAGCGCAGCAACTGATGTGAGGATTATTGATTCTCTTAATCATTTCAAATGTACAAAGGGAGTAACCGGAAAAGCAAAAGAAGAGTATTATAAAAACTATAATGTTCTGGATCTGATTGAGAATATGCCAGATAATCAGAAAAATGCTGTCAGATGGTACATTGACTGCGGGGAGGATGATTTCCTTATTGAGGGGAATTCCCTTGTTCATCTGGCAATTCATAAAAAAGGTATAACCCACGAGTACAGAATGCGGGAGGGAGTGCACAGCTGGACCTACTGGAGGCAATCCCTGCCTGATGTGCTTGAATTTGTTTCGATGGCTTTCCACCAGTTTTGAATTAAAACCCCCAAACACCCTAAAGGGGGCTTATCATCTAAAATGGATTTCAACCCCCCTTCAGGGGGGCAGGGGGGTAATGTACACGACGGAAATGGGGCAGAGGGGATTCTTAAAATATTTTTATTTTAACACTTATAGCCATAATCATGAAAAAATCAATCTTTATCTTATTTATATTATCAGCTCCGGTTGTTTTGACTGCCCAGACAGGGAAAGTGTCTGACAACCTTTCGATGCAAAGCAAAATCCTTAATATGGACCGGAAATATGCCATCTATCTTCCTCCGGACTATGAATCTTCACAAAGGAGCTATCCGGTGTTGTATCTGCTCCATGGAGGAGGAGATGACCAGACTGGCTGGGTGCAGTTCGGTGAAGTTCTTCACATCGCCGATGAGACTATTAATTCTGGAAAGTCAACGACGATGATTATTGTCATGCCGGATGCCAACACCGGTAAGCGGGGTTATCTGAATGATATTAAAGGGGAATGGCGTTATGAAGATTTTTTCTTCCAGGAATTTATGCCGTTCATTGAAAAGACCTACCGCATAAAGCCGGATAAGCATTACAGGGCCGTGGCAGGGTTATCCATGGGTGGCGAAGGTACCTACATTTATGCTTTGCATCATCCTGAATTGTTTTCTTCAGCCTGCCCGCTCAGTGCAGGCACAGGTCCAAAGGATCTGGAAGATATGAAGAACAACAAAAGATGGCAGGGAATGGAAGGAGTTACCGATTCTGACAGGGAAGCTTATTTCAAAAAGTACAGCGTTCTCAGTCTTATCCAGAATATGCCTGATGATCAGAAAAATGCTGTCAGATGGTACATTGACTGCGGGGAAGATGATTTCCTTATTGAGGGGAATTCCCTTGTTCATCTGGCAATTCATAAAAAAGGTATAACCCACGAATACAGAATGCGGGAGGGTTCACATAACTGGACGTATTGGAGGCAATCACTACCTGATGTGCTGGAATTCGTGTCGATGGCATTTCACCAGTTCTGACCCCCCAACCTCCCATGGGAGCTAAACCCCCAAACCCCCTAAAGGGGGCTTAAAAATAATTCGACCCCCCTTTAGGGGGGCAGGGGGGTAAAAATCAGGAGGTCATTTAGCCCTTCCCGTGAGCATAAACATGATCCTCATCATTACCCTTATCATCTGGTAGGATGACCAGTCAGCAAGCCTGTCCATCCAGGTTTTGCGGCGGGAATATTCGCCTAAAATAATCTGCCGGCAATCCTTGTCGATTATTCCCTGCAGGATGGATTCAAATTCCCTCACGAATCTTGAGTTGAGAATATCGGCGTTCATTTCAATGCTGCCATAGTCGCTGAGGTGATTCAGGTTGTAGCTGCCTATAGTACACCATGTGCCGTCAACTGTTGCAACCTTTGCGTGCAGGTTGGAAGGGAGATATTCGTATATCCTTATATTGTTTCGGAGGATGAAGTCATAAAGGAAGTTTGTTGCTCTTTTAAAAAGATGCGCATCGGATTCTGCCGCAAGGACGATCTTTATATCCACGCCCCTCCGGCTTGCCTGGCGCAGCAGCCTCCTTTCATTTCTTCCGGGCAGGAAATAACTGGCCATTATTATCATCCTGTCCTTTGAATGCTTCATGGCAGACCTGTAACTCTTGAGGATCTCTATTTTATTCCTGTACCAGTTGTTTTGGATGACTTTGACCTTAATATTATCCTCGTACTGTTTAGGAAGATGGACCATTTCGTGCGATCTCTCTCTTCGGGTAATGAATGCCTTGTTCCAGGTCTTTTTGAGAATAAAGAGGACATGGGCACATTCCGGACCCCTGATAAGTATTGCAAAATCGAGCCATTCCCTGAGTCCCCTTGCACCACGGTAACGGTTTGCCACATTCATGCCGCCTATAATAGCTGTTTCCCCATCGACAAGCAGAACTTTATGGTGAAGACGGAGACTCATCTGGAAATCCTTTGTAATGAGCCCGGGTGAAAACTTCCTGAAAAGGATGCCCGCCTTTTCAACCTCATCTTCCAGATTTTTTGAGAAGCTGGCACCACCATAAGCATCCAGCAGAAAATAGATCCGGACCCCTCTTTTTGCCGCTTTTATAAGCGCATTTACAAAGCGTCTGCCTGTTTCATCATCGTCGATGATGTAAGTCTGAAAATGAATAAAATGTTTTGCCTTGTCAATCTCCCGAATACAAGATGTAAAATATTGTCTCCCGCTCCTGAGAAGCTCAACGGCATTACCGCCTTTATAATCTCGTCGGGAAGGAATTTTCATAAGATGAGCTTAAACTCCTATCAATGATACAAATATAACATATTATACTTAAGTTTACTGTTGAGGAGTCTGCCATTTGTGGAATGCAGGTTGCTGGGTGCTTGTTGCAGGGTGCAGGGTGCAGGGTGCAGGGTGCAGGGTGCAGGGTGCAGGGCATGACAAAAACTAAATAAGATCTTATTCAAAATGCCGGATCGGGGGCAAGAAGCTTCTGATAAGTACTGACAGACTTAACAGATATAATTAGTAATTTTACATTTATTTTGTATAAGAATTATAAATATGAACAGGAGAAAAATGATACAGAACATAGCCGGTGCTGCAGTTGTCACGGCAGCGAGCCCTGCAGGCAGCATATTTGACTCAATGAGTGCGGTAGATACCCCGCTTAAAGGCAATATACACCATTCGGTAAGCCAGTGGTGCTATGGTGATATCCCCCTGGAAGAATTTGCCAAAGCCTGTAAGGAGATGGGAATAGAGTCGATTGAGCTTCTTGGCGAGAAGGATTGGCCAATAGTTGCGAAAGCAGGACTGAAATGTGCCGTCGGATATGCTACTGACTGGGGAATACCTAAAGGCTTCAACCGCATCGCAAATC
>Ga0208980_10002936_pt1 | contig 10341 bp, 8 predicted proteins | sample WetSurMetagenome_3_FD_187993 | JGI IMG/M metagenome (GOLD analysis project Ga0208980, IMG submission 187993) | Wetland microbial communities from Twitchell Island in the Sacramento Delta, sample from surface sediment Aug2011 Site A1 Bulk (version 2) | ecosystem: Environmental > Aquatic > Marine...
GCCGGTATTAAACTCAACTATAATTGCCGAGAAATCCTGTACCGAACGGGATGTTATCTTTTTAACACCACTCATCGATTTCAGATTCTTCTCCAATGGTCTTGTTACCAGGTTCTCCATGTCGGATGGTGAAGTACCGGGATAAATCGTGTTAATATTTATCATCGGGATCACAATCTCAGGGATCTGTTCTTTTGGAATGGTGTAATAGTTAATAATACCAAATACTGCTATAATAAATACCAGGACATAAACGCTGATCTTATTATCAATTGCCCAGCTGGTAGCGAAGAATTCTTTAAATTTATTTTCCATGAAAATATCTTTTTATTCTCTGATAATTTGAAAACTGATTGTCTTTAAAACCTTACATATTCACCATCAACCAGTTCCTGATAACCAACTGATATAACTTTATCCCCTACTGCTAAACCCTGAAGAACTTCTGCAATCCCGTTATAGCTGTTTCCTGTAATAACAGGTTGTTTGAATGCAGCATTGTATTTGTCTTTTGGACGAACAATATAGACGTAATTGCCGGCCTGGTCTTTTTGAATTACATTCATCGGAACCTGTATTGCATTATCGGAATGGTAGTCATTTATCTGGATAATTGCTATCATATTTGCTTTCAAATCCTTAAGGCCGTCCACTATCTTTGTTTCAATCATAAAAGTACGGTTTACCGGATTGATATACTTGCTGACGAAATCAACTTTTGTTTCGATTTGCTTATTAATATCCGGAAAAAGGACAACCAGTTTATCGCCTAATTGGACCCTGGAAGAATAAGCCTCAGATACTTCTGCACTCACCTTCAGATCTTTAAAAGCAACAACTCTGTAAGCTGCAAGACGCGGATCAGGTGAGACCACACCTCCAACTTTGATATTACATTCTTCAATAGTACCATCAATGGGCGATTTGATTTTAAATTTATCCACTTGTTGTTTTAAAGATGAAATTTGCTTTTCGAGGGACTCTTTGTTTGTTTTTGACTGAAGGTACTGAACCTCGCTTCCGATTTTCTGGTCCCATAAACGTTTCTGTTTATCATATAAATCAGTAGCAAGCTGATACTGAGATTCCAGGCCCTGCATCTGGCTTCGATACTGCTGATCATCAATCTGGGCCAGTACCTGTCCCTTGACAACTTTTTGACCTACATCGGCAAATTTTGAAGAAATTGTGCCGGGGGCTTCTGCAAATACTGCGGCATTCAGATCGCCATCGAGTTTGCCCTGAACCCTGATAAAATGGTCAAATTTACTGCTGCTGACCTCTTTCAGGCCGACAAATTTAAATTTTTCAGGATTAAGGGAATCCTTTTTCCCTGCGCTGAGTTCATCCTCCAGGGTTTTTATTTTTTCAGCTATTTCAGCCTGCTTTTCTTTTAATTTTGAGAGTTGTGCCTGCTTATTGCTGCTGCACGAAAAAATAAGAAATAAAAGCAATGTTCCTGCTATACTTAATTTAATGGTTTTCATATCTGATCAGATTTGTATTTTAATTTTAAATAATGTTTTTTTCACTTTCAATTGATACCTAAAATACGATCGAGCTTTGCCTTTGCATTCAATAACGAAAGAACCGAATAATAGTATTTCGTTTCAGCGGTGAGGAATTGACTTATATTTTGTGTAAGTTCAAAACTGGTTGTGACACCCTCCTTGTATTTGATCAATGTTCTGTCATAAATCTTTTTACTGAGCTGCATACTCTCCTCATTTGTGATGAAATTACTGTATGCAGTCTCATAATCACTTTTTGAAGTTTCGTATTCCATGATCAATGCCTGTTCCGTATTGTCCAGATTCAGGTTCGATTTCTGAAGATCAAATTTAGCCTGACTTATTTTTGCCGAGCGCTGACCACTTGTTACAATGGGAAGTGATAAATTAACACCCAGTACATCTTTTACAAGGAAATTGAATTGTGGTTTATTTGTCATATCCTCATGACGGTAGAAACTGGAAATTGTTGGCAAGAGCTTTGACTTCTCGCGTTTCAACATAAGTGATGATATGTCTTTCTGATTACTCACTATCTGATAATCGATATTGTTCTTTACATTGAACTGAGGTGAGGAGAGGTACTGCATGTTTCCCTGCTTAATTATTCCGGGAAGACTGTCAGTAAGCATGACATTCTGATCGAAATTGATACCTAGCTGGTATTGTAGAAGTTTCATTGCAACTCCCTCCTGAGATTCTGATGATCTTATGAGAGTCTCAATACTTGATCTGCTGATCTTCATCTGATCGACATCAGTTTCCTCGTTAAAACCCTGCTGGTTCATTTTTATCATCTCTTCGTAAGTCTGATCAGTGTATTTAAGGCTGTTTTTTAAGACTCTGACATTCTCCTGAAGAACTAAAATCAGGTAGTAAGTAGTTGAAACTGATTCTTTGGTCATATCCTCGGTTCTAACTAGTGCTTTCTCAGATACCTGCTTAAGAACTTTCGTTGCCTGCAGACCAACGATATATTCACCACTGAAGATAAGCTGAGACACAGTAGCATCAAAAGTCACATTATTCGGAACACCCAGGGATACCATGGGTGATGGTTTATAAGCTGCCTCAATATCACTTTTTGTTAAATAGCTGGCATCAGGCAGGGAATTCACATCAAAGTAGCTTCCGAAGCTTAGTTGTGGAATCGAAAACTGATGTTGATAATTAGTTGCAAAATTAATCTGCGGAAGACCTGTTGCAATTGTTTCCCACACCTTTTTATCTGCAATGCTTATATCAATTTTTGCAGACTGGACTGAACGGTTATTCTTAATAGCAAAATCTTTTGCTTCAGCAATTGAAAGTTTTAGTACCTCTTTGCTGTCCTGACTATATCCGTTGTGAATAAGTCCCAGAATAATAATAATCGATAGATATTTTCGCTTCAAATTCATACTTTAATTATTTTATATTATTTGTTTCTATTTCTTTTATTTTTTTCTCCAAAACATTTATTCCTTTTTCGGTGGCGATACCGCGAATATGATATGTTAATAGTTCCACAAATAGTCTGAATGAGGTAAATTCCTCAACTGTGAAGAGATCATTGGTGTGAATGCTTTCCGATCTTGAAAGGTAAAGCTTGGCGATTATTTCATTGTCTATTTCCTTCCGGTATAAACCTTCCTCTTTGCCTTTTTTAAGATTCATAAGAATGTAGTTATAAACGCCTTCTCTGCGTGCTTTTACAATTTTCTCATAGTGGTGAGGATAGTATTTTTTGAGATCGTGTTCAGTTGCAGGATTCTGACTGCGGATTATCTTATTCATAAAAATTGATATTTCAAAGAGCTCCTCAATCGAATTAAATCCTGTCTTGAAGCATCTGCATATCTCTTCCTGCCTAATTTCAATTTCAAAATCAATGAATTTTCCAACAAGATCATCTTTATCAGTCACATACTGATACAGAGTCTTTTTGGATATACCCAGTTCATTCGCAACATCATCCATAGTTATACCCTTGATACCATATTTCATGTACCAATCCCTGACCTTCATGAGGATATTTTTCAGATCCTTATTCATGCGGCAAAAGTAGTTTTAATAAACTCAGGAAACAAATTACATGTAAAACGTTTCCGTAGTTTATGTTATATATCATAAAACTTATCTGAAATAGAACTTAGAACACAGTCTGATTGATTTTATCACACTGATATTCAGCTGGAAAATGACACTCTTTCTCAACCAGGTATATAATATATTAGATAGCAATCCTGATAAGTAAATGTCTTACAGGATTATACGGGTTTTCCAGGATATTATGGCCACGAAGGTTTTCAGATTTCTGACATCAATATTTTAAAATGTCTTTTCATATTCTTGTAATGTGAGCCATTCCAGTAGATCCTGTTACAGTCACTACACTTTTTAAATTTCCTGTAAAATTGCCGGGTTTTGGGTAACAAACGATCGAGGATTTCATTTTTTGTAACATGATTCAAAAGACCATTACATTCCATGCAGCGGGAAAAAAGAGTGATATGGTTCTTTAAATTATAGCGGAGGATTATTTCTTTTAACTGCTCAACAGGATGTTGGGACCTTATCCGGTATCCATATGTTACTTTTTTGTTCTTAAGTAATTCTTTGTCCCTTGTCAGGATAACTCTTTTATCGGATAATGCGATTTCAATGATCTCCTTATCATTATAATCTGTGTGGTAATAAGTATCAAAACCTAATAATCGAAGGTATTTTGTGAGTTTTCCCAGGTGAACATCGGCAACAAATTTCAAATCCCCGGAAGGATGCTCTCTTAAATGTGTTTCGGAAGTGATCTCCATGCTTTCAAGAACCCTTTCTTATCAGTTTCCCAGTCAATTGTGATCGAGCCGAATGAAGGGTTTTTACTATCATATTATTTCTGTTTCGCACTTTCAACTTTGAGATACAGGTTGTTAGTTTTTGGTTTATGTCATTTGTAAATACAGTAAATTTCGTTTGTCTTTGAGTTATAGAGAAAAACTTTTGGGACAGAAGTCAAAAGAAAATAGCCATCAGATTTCCGTTCAGTAGATGAGCTTTGGTAAGGATTTGTACCTGTAAAACTGAAGACAAATAACAACTTTAAATTACCGCTGTTTCTCTTAATTTTTAAGGCCAGGGAATCGTTTTCAATTTTAAACGATATAGCTTCTTCAATAAACGCATTGCACATATAATTTACATTTCTGCTGGTAGTTAAAATACCTGTCGGGTATGGAAGCAAAATCCTGTCAAATTGAATATATCCTGGTTTATTATAGAATGAACTTCCCTCTATTTCATTCAACACTGAGAAATTTCTGGTATTTGTATTATATTTTATCAGATTATCTGTTTCATAGTATTCAGGCTCAAAATCCAGATAATATGTTTTAGAAACCATTTGAGATTTTAATTCCGTAGAATTTAAAATACTTATAAAGTTTTTGTATTGCAATGTGTCTTGTTTATAAAAACCATCGCTCAACCTACCGTTTATTTCATAAGAGATGGATTTAATACTCAGAACCGTTTCCTGCGCACTCAGAGAAATAAAAAGTCCTGATAAAAATACCATTAAAACTAATTTCATGGCTGATTGCATTTTAATTGATTGCCTTATTTTCTGTAGTATATCCTTATTTATTAATCAAATTTCGCTCACCCTTATAAACAGGCAAATACAGTCCTCAAACAATTTTTCCTCCTTAATTATCAAAATTACAGCTAGCCAAAGCCAAAGTCAAGTTTTTTACCAGTCTTAATTTGTGGTATTACTAAAAAGTTCAGAAATAAATCATTGATAACAGATCTTTAAAATAAGTGTGATCTGGACACTTATTAGTCTTGTAAAATATTTTTAGATTCAAGATATTTCATTTTCGCTGATGCTCTGGAAAATATGTTTAAATAGATCATTAGCCTGGTCCTTTTATGTTTATATGAGCTATAATTATTATTTAATCATAACAATTTTGAGATTTTAAATCCCGTAATATTTTTATTTCGTATATTTAATAGTGAGAATATTATAACAATTCAATTAATAATGTCGGTTAAATCATTTGCCAGCCATGTTAAGTATATTCCGATCACGAGTAGTGAGTCAGTTTATATCATGGGTCCTTTTGATCGCATTTTTAAATCTGATTCATGGTTGCTTTTATTACAAAGTCCACAAGTCTGAAGGACCTGTCCAACCAGCTCTGATGAAAGTTCAGAGTGATAGAAAATTCATAATTCTCCACCAGGGAACACAAGTATGGCATTTCACCAATATAACTGTAAGCGATAATACAGTCTCAGGCACAATTTCAAAACTTATAGGACATACTAAATACACAACAACATTACCAGAGGGTGTAAACCGTTATAAAAAGAACGGTAAAAAAGATGAGTCGGAGGTTCTTAATGAAGTGCACATCTATGTTACAGGATCAATACAACCGACAGATATCGCCGTATCATTCCCGATTAAAGCAATTAACAAAATTGAATTATATGATCCTGCCTCCGGGGCAACTACAGCATCGTGGATTTTCGGCGGACTAGCCATTGCACTTCCTGTTTTAGCAATCATTGTTGCCCTGACGAAGCAATCCTGTCCTTTTATATATGTATCTGAGGGGAATAATGATAAATTCATTGGTGAAATATACAGTGGAGCAATTTATCCTTCACTGGAGCGCCCGGATTACCTTCCTCTTCCGGCTCCTAAAACGGAGCAGAGAGAATATAATATTATAATGACCAATGAAGTTCATGAGATACAGAATACCAACCTGATAGAATTAAATGTATTTGATCATCCAAAAGGAACCAACGTCTTTATTGATAAGTATGGAAAATACCAGACTACTGGTAACCTGCAATCACCTCAAAAAGCTACAAATCTGAAAGGGGAAGATATTCTTGGTCTGATCAGACAGGAAGATACGTTGACTTACTTTGGAACCGGTCCGGAAAAGGATCCTGCTCTCAGGGACGGTATCATTATGACATTTAAACGGCCTGAAAAAGTCAATACAGCCAAACTTATGGTAAATGCAAGAAGCACCTACTGGCTTGATTATGTTTTTACAAGGTTTAATGAATTATTCGGCAAAGAATACGACTGCTGGGTTGACAAACAGCAGACTATTCCACCAAAAAAGATGAAAAACTGGATGCTGGAGCAAAATATCCCACTTTCGCTATATGTTGAAAAAAAAGGAAGGTGGCAATACGTTGATTATTACAATATTGTTGGTCCTATGGCATTAAAAGAGGATATTCTTCCAATAGATATTTCAGATATAAAATCAGATAGTGTCAGAATAAAACTTGAATATGGCAACCTTTTCTGGGAGGTCGACTATGCTGCAATTGATTATACCGTTAATATTCCGGTTAAACACCGTACTGCACAATTTATAAGTGCCATTGATAACCAGGAAAAGGATGTCAGGACCCTCCTGACTAATTCAGATCTCCTTTATTATGTGCAGCCGCAAATAGGGGACGCTGTCAGTCTGAAATTTTCTCTGCCCGAACCGGTTGATGCAGAACAGACTGTGATTCTGCACAGTCAGGGTTATTACAAGATACTTTTGAATCTGACAGGTGAACAGCAGAAAAAAGATCTTCTGGCATTTAGAAAAAAAGGACATTTCTCTGAATTTTCAAATGAACTGTTTCAGAAGCAATCTGGAGAGAACTAACGTTAGATTGTTTCTTTAATTTTTTAAAGTTATTTATGGCAACCAGACAAAACTGCACTGTTTGTATAAGGGAGTGTAAAAAAGGACACAGCTTTTGCCAGAGAAGAGATGAGTATGGCAATATAAAAAATGGGAACAGATTCTGTGCTATTGCGGTTGACTATCTGTTCGACAAGCCAATTATTCATTTCAACGGGAATTTAAAAATTCTTTCTCTTGGTTCATGGGGCTGTAATTTCAGATGTCTAGGATGTCAGAATGTCAATTTGTCCTGGTCTGTAACCGGGGAAAATCTGCGCTATATTGAATTGGAGCCCTCAGAAGTCGTCGGAATGGCGTTGAAAAATGGTTGCGATGGCATATGCTATACTTATAATGAACCTGCAATTCTTCTTGAAACGATTGAAAACATTGCCCCACTGGCAAGGCAAAAAAAACTGATCAATGTCTTTGTCACTAATTCAACGCTTACAGAAAGATCTGTAAATAAAATCTCGGGTTATATTGATGCAGTCGCCGTTGACATTAAAAGTCTGAAAGAGGAGTTTTATTATAATTATTGTGGCGCGAATGGCATCCCTGATATAACAAACAGGATACTTAAGTGCATCAAAGCTTTCTCAGACAATGGATGCCATGTGGAAGTGAGAACAAATATAATTCCGGGAGCCAACGACCAGGAAGAGAACTACCTTGGAATTGCTTCATGGATTAGTGATAACCTGGGATTGGACACCCCCTGGCATATTACACGATTCTTCCCGGCTAATAAACTTTCACATCTCGGTCAGACACATGTAGAATCATTGTTAAAGGCTCAGAGAATTGGCTATGAACAAGGATTGAAATATGTTCATACATACACTGATAAAGGGTGTGATTGTGCTAAGGAGATGGATCTTGTAGAAATAAAAGAGGGACATGCTATGCATGACTGCTGTAAAAACATAAATTGAATTAATCAGTCATAAGCGAATAGTTTTAAGATTGATAATTATGAACCCGCAACAGCAAAGTATTGTAAACATATTTTCAAACAGATGAAGGTTCTCAATTTTATTCTGAATATTGTCTTCCATGTCTTACCGGTAAAAATTCTGGATCATTATCTTAACAGGTCACTACCGAATACAGCCAGAGCTTTTAAGCGATTCAGCAGGCTTGATCCAGCACTTTTCGAATATATCGCAAATAAAAAGGTCCTCTTTATGTTTAGAAAAGCTTACCGGTCAATACCAGCCTATAAGAAATTTCTTGACATGAATAATATTGATCCACTGAGAATCAAGAATATAGAAGATTTTAACAATTTCGTACCACAGACAACCAAGGAGAACTATATTAAGGTATTCCCGTTACACGAAAGATGCATCAATGGCAGATATCCTGAACAGGGTTATCTTGAAGAAAGTGCAGGAACTTCCGGTTTATCGACTTACTGGATAAGATCGCAAGCTGAGGAGTTAAATAATTCGTTGCTTATGAGGGCGACTATGAAACACCTGTACGGGTCAGGTTGTGACAAAAAACTGGTAGTATTGAATGGTATGGCACTAGGGGGCTGGTCAGGTGGAATCAGATTTGCAAGCAGGGTTGGATCCATGGGAATTGTTAGAAATACCGGACCTGATCCACAAAAGATCATTCGTAGCCTTAAAGAACTTGGTACAGGATTTACATACCTGCTGGGAGGATACCCGCCATTTATCGTTGAACTTATTGAATTTGGAAAAAATCTGAAAGATTTCAACTGGAAAGAATACACGATACATATCTTCCCGGGTGGAGAAGGATTTGTTGAAGAATGGAGAGATTATGTCTCTTCTCAGCTTAAAGAAGGCGCCCTCATTTTCTCAGATTATGGTGCAATCGATCTAGATGTGGGAATTTCAGTTGAGACTCCCTTTACTGTGGCAATAAGAAGACTTATACAATCTGATAAAAGACTGAGAAGCGCTATTCTTTCCTCGGAACGTTTCCCATGTTTCATTGGCCAGTTTTCGAATCAGCAGTTTTATATCCGCGAGACAATAGGTAAAACCGGGATAAAAGAACTTGAGATCACGGTTATGAACCTGAAATCGGTTTCACCTAATATAAAGTATGTAATAGGAGATGAAGGCGGAGTAATCAGATTTCAGGATATCTGCAAAACTCTGAAAGAGAACGGGTATTCACTTGCAAAACTCGCCGGAGAGTTTAACATTTCTGTGGTGGTCCCATTTCCTTTAGTCTATTTGTATGGAAGAAGCGATGGAACTGTCACAATAAACGGCGCCCTTATTTCACCTTCCGAAATCTATGAGGCTGTTCTTTCTGATCAGGAACTTATCTCATCTATAAATACATTTAGGATGTCGGTAGAATCAGACACTGATAACTATATAAAGCTTTTTGTTTTCCTTGAAACACGAAGGGATGTAATTATTACAGAGGCGTTGATAACAAAAAGCAATAATTTAATCATATCGAAACTTATTGAATCAAATGAATGTTTCAGGAACAGTTACAGGAAAAACCCGGAGGTATTTAAGCCTGTGATAAAAATTTTTCCATTCCGGACAGGGTTATTCTCGGAAAAAGAGGGATCTGTAAAACAAATCTATTTTAAGAACGCAAAAGATGAGTAATTATAAGTCTCAATACTATTCCTGCAGGAAAGCTATTCCTGTAATGATGAACTTCAGAGTATCCATGATTAAGTATCTTTTTCAAAACAATAAATATCCGTTGTTTTATATCAGTCCATCACGGGGAGGAATAATCAAGACCAATGAGATGCAGAAAAAATTGAAAATATGCAAGTTCACAAGATATAATAAATATTACTATTTTTCTTTGACGGTTCCTCACTGGCCATCAAAACCATTTGATAACATGGTTGCAAATGGTGGCCTGAATATAACTGCAGCAGGAACTCCGATGAAGAGACAGATCGATACAGTGATAATAGGGATTACCAGAAAATGTACTTACAAATGTTGTCACTGTTATGAGAAATTTAATCTGGGAGATGCAGATACAGTTCCTTTGGAAAGATGGAAAAAAGTAGTTAATGAACTTCAGGATGAAGGAGTAAGTATCATAACCTTATCAGGTGGTGAACCAATGATGAGATATGATGGTCTGCTTGAATTATTGAGAACAGCAGATCA
>Ga0208980_10002937_pt1 | contig 10338 bp, 13 predicted proteins | sample WetSurMetagenome_3_FD_187993 | JGI IMG/M metagenome (GOLD analysis project Ga0208980, IMG submission 187993) | Wetland microbial communities from Twitchell Island in the Sacramento Delta, sample from surface sediment Aug2011 Site A1 Bulk (version 2) | ecosystem: Environmental > Aquatic > Marine...
CCGCCGTGGAAGCCGTGGTTCCTGCGGCGCAACGAGATCTGGCTCGAGCTCGACTGACCCGCGCGCACGCCCGGCCCGTGCCGTTCAGGTCGGCTCCGAGGTCTGGTGCCATCCCCCATTCTGAACGAAACCCGATTCCTGCACCGGTGATCGCCGCGGATCGCGGTTCGGTGGCGTCGGTCGGTAGCCTGCCCGCCTGCTTGTTCGTCAGCGCCGCACCCTGACAGGTGTGGACCGTCGCCAAGTGCTGGCGGCGACGTCTGGTTCGCACAGCCATGGAAGATGCACATAGCTGTGCATACCGGCCGTTGAGCGGAGGAGCTCTTTACGCTGTGAGCGGCCGGCAGGTTCGTTACAGATTGCCCATACGCTTGGCGAACGAGACAGCGTAGGCCGGGGAGCGGAACCGCAGCACCGGGTCGTCGGTCGGCGCGATGCCGTCGGCCATCACCAGGGGATCAAAATTGATCGGCTCGCAATCGACACCCTTCTGTTGTGCTGATGCCGCGGTGAGCGTCAGTGTTCCGACCTTGACCTGCTGGCGCTCTTCCGGCCAAGCGACGGTGGGGTTGTCTTCGGTGTCGCCCTGAACCCCGATCGTCACGATCATGTCCCACTTCACGGGGCCCTGCTTCGTGCGCTCGATCAGTGCTGCCTCGAGGAAACTCGGCGGTGCCGACTTCAGCTCGTCGTCGGTCAGGCGCTTCTCGCCATCCTGCGGGACGAAGCGCCAGCGCACCGCCGTGGCCTTGCCGTCGCCATCGACGAACTTGAAGGTGTGGATCCCGAAGTAGCTGCTGTTCGCGTAGCTCGGTGGCGGGTTGTTCTTCGAAAGAAACTCCGCTTGGGCGTGGTTGTCCGGGTGGCTCGCCTTGAACGTCTTCATCGCCTCGGGATCGGGCTTGCCGGTGGCGGGATCGGGCTTCATCGCGAGCATCAGATCGAGAAAGGTCTGGGGCTGCGCGGCGCCGAACACCGGCGTGTTGAGCATCGCCATGTGCTGCAGCCTGCCGTCGGGCAGCTGGAACTCGAGGGCCATGCCGCGCGCGGACTTCGCCGTGTCCGGCGCCTTGGGGTTGCCGCCGGCCAGCGAGAAGCGCGCAACGACCGGAACCGGCTTGCCTGAGAACAGGGTGGAGCGCGAGTACCGCACTGCCTCGGCGGTGCCGGTGAACTCGCCCACGGCGCAGGTCCCCTTGGTGTGATTGCGGCGCTGACCCGACGTGACACCGAACGTGCCTTCGAGCGCCGTGACGACCTGGTCCGCGGTCACCTCGCCCTGTGCGGCGGCAGCAGCGGATACAGCGAGGCCGGTAGCGACGGCCAGCGCAATCGCGGTCACGGTATGTCCCTCGACGTGCATCGTGGCATTCCTCCGGTGAGATGAGGTGGCGCACGCGGCGTGCGCCGCGTGCTGGAACTGGAACCTTAGTTGTTCCGCCGGCGATGACAATTGCGCGAATCCCTTGCCGCATTGCGGTTTTGGTGCTCGCGACCATTGCCTTGCCGAGTCCGGGGCGGTCTCCGCCGCCGTCAGCCGACGCGCCGGGCACGTATCCGGAATCGGACCTCCACCCGGTCCTGCACAGCCAACGCGCCCCCCAGCACCGCAAACGGCGTGATGCCAAACCGGGACTGGTCGACGGCCGCGGTCCCCGTCACGGTCACTTCGTCCGGGCCCTTCTCGACCTGGGCCAGGGCCTCCACCGTAACCGTTGTCCCGTGCAGCGTGATGGTGAGGTGGAACAGCTGTGGACCGACACCGACGAGACCGCCGCTCACGGTGATCAGCGCCGCCGGATAGCGGTCGGCCTCCAGCACCTTGTCCAGCATGTTGCGCCTCGTGCCCGCGATAGCAGCGGCGGACGGTTGCGTGTCGAGCCCCGCCTCGGCGCGCAGGGCCGGCTCGTCGACCACCAATGCATCGATGGGAACCAGGAAGTCGGCACGACCCGCGTCGGGTGCGAGGTACCCCGCGACATCGTGACTGGCGACGACGTGGTCGTGCCCGAGCCGCGCAAGCGACCCGCCGCGCCGCACGTCCATGATCAGCAGCGATCCGGCAGGATCGACGCGGTAGACGGCCGTCCCCTGCGCCACGAGCCCGGCGTAGTAACCCTCCGGCAATGCGCCCGATGCCTGCGTGTCAGTTCGAGGGGCCTCCACCACCTGCAACGCGCACGCCGTCAGCAGTGCGACCAGTACCCCGACAGAGCCCAGTGCCGCCGCTCGGTCAGCCATCTCTACGCGGCCTCATTCTGAGCCTCTCCTGACCTCTGAGATGGCCATCGGGGCGACACCCACTCGCACCTCGTCGCTCGATCTCGACGGACGCATCGGCGCCTTCTTCACGGGTTCAGCTGCCCGTAAACCCGCTCCGCGACCTGCAGCAGCGGCCCGCGATCCATGTCGGCCACCAGGGCGTAGCCGAGCGGACCGTCGATCCAGTAGAACACGCTCGTGCCGCGCTCCTGGGCGAAGCGGAACGCCGTCTCTCGGTTGCCGTCGAGGTCGGTGCTGACGTACAGCGTGAGCCGCCGGCCCACCGTGTTCTCATACATGAACTGGCCGGCCGGCTTCTCGCCGCCAGGCAGCAGCCTGCCCCCGACCAGCCGGAACCCGAGCCCGGACAGGTCCGGCGCCTTCAGCGGCTGGTCGAGGCGCTTGGACAACCACTTCACCAGGTGCGCCTCCTGGTCCGCCCCGACCTCGACGGGATGCAGCACCTCCGGCGTGTAGACGGCGTGTGCCAGCGCCGCGCGCTGCGGCAGCGTCACGTCGGCACGCGCGACGACCGGCGTGGCCGTCGGACCGCGCAGGATCCAGCCGACCGTGATGCCGACGATCAGCGACGCCGCCACCGCGGCCAGCTGGCCAGGCCAGGACGGCCCACGAGAGCGGCGAGTGGCGGCCTGCAGCCGCGCGGGGACCGGCTCGTCGAGCACCGGGTCGAACAGCGCCCGCAGGGCCTCGCTTTGGGCGCGGTAGGCAGCCACTCTCTCCTGGTCCTGGGGAGTCGCACGCAGCCACGCCTCGATCGCGGCATGACGCCGCGGATCCAGCGTCCCGTCGACATAGGCGTGCAGCTCTGCCTCGGATACGGCAACCTGCTCCTCGCTCACTTCACCCTCCGCAAGGTCGGCACGGGCTGGCCCTGCGTCATCGCACGCAACCGCTCGCGCGCGCGGGAGAGCCGCGACATCACCGTACCGACCGGAATCGCTAGCACTTTCGCCACGTCCTCGTAGCGCAGCTCCTCCAGCGCCACCAGCAGCAGGACCTCGCGGTACTCGGCAGGCAGCTGTGCGAGCGCGGTCGCCACGTCGCGCAGCTCGAGCTGGCCGTCCACGCCGTCCGGCCGGGCCGGCAGCGGCAGGCTGTCGTCCAGCTCGACGAAGTCGGACGCTGGACGCGCGCTGCGCCGCTGGTTCAGAAAGACGTTGTGCATCACCGTGAACAGCCAGGCGCGCAAATCGGTGCCCGCGCGCCACAGGTGCCGCCGACCCCAGGCGCGCTCCAGCGTGTCCTGCACGAGGTCGTCGGCACGCACGGCGTCCCCCGTCAGCGCCCGCGCGTAGCGGCGCAGCCGCGGGATCTGCGCCTCGACGAGGCCATCCATGGCGCTCATCGGTGGCCCTTTCCCGTCATCAGTCGGCCTTGCCCTTCGTGCTCCAGCCGAACGGCAGGTACGCCGGGCACCAGCCGATCAGGCCGGTGAGCAGCACTACGACGCCGATCCAGCCCCAGGGGGTCTGTGGCCCCACGAACACCAGGCTCAGCAGACCGAGCCCCACCAGGATGCGCAGCACCCGGTCGATTCCACCAACGTTGCCAGTCATCGCGTCGTCCTCCGAGGTATCCGATCGTCTCCGATAAACAGGTCCGGGTCAGGGGCGGGCCACGCGCCAGGCACCCTTGACGCCGTCGCCGGTAGTGTCGCCCGGTTTCGTGTCTTTGGCCCAGAAATACAACGGCCTGCCCTTGTAGGCCCACTGCCTGGAGCCGTCGTCGCGCGTGACGATGCTGTAGTCCCCGCTGGCACGGTCCGCGTCGGCGGCCGGCAGCGGCGGCCAGTTCTGGGCGCAGGGGCCGTTGCAGGCGCTCTTGCCCGAGCCGGCCACGTCCGTGTCGAACGTGTACAGGGTCATGCCGCTCACGCCGACGAGCAGGCTTCCCTCGGTCTTCACCGGGGCATTGGTCCCCGCCACCGCGTGGCCCGTGGCGGCCATCAGCATCGCGGCGACGAGGGCAACTGCGGGAATCTGAAATCGAATCATGGGTGTTCTCCTGAATCCAGGGGCGCAGGTCAGTCCTGCACTCGGGTAAACACGTCGGCCAGCGGATTTATTCCAGCTCCGCTCGACGTCCGCTCTGTGGGCGAAGCGACGGAGGCAGTCGTCGAGCGCCTCGACACCGCAACGGAAGGCGCACCGGCCCTGCAAGGCGTTCCAGTCGCGGGCGGTGAACACCCGCAACTCCCGCTCTGCCAGAATCTGCCGGGCACGCTCCTGCGCCGCGCTGAGCAAGAAAGCGCTGAGGGACATTCCCACTGTACATGCGGCGCGCACGATCAACGCCTTTGCCGATTGGGCGACGTCACGGTAGATTTGCGGATACGCTGGGCACGGTTGCTGGGCTAAATTTTCCGAACTGGCCGGCGTCGTAGGCCGAAACGCGGAGAGCTGGCTTGCGGAATGCGCTCGCGGTGGGTCTGCTGACGCTGATCGTCTGGATGTGCGTCCTCGACGGCCCCTATCGCTTCGACGACCACCTCGTGCCGCTCAGCGATCCGGCCAGCCAATCTCTAGCAGCGCTCGGCGATCATCTGACGTTCACCCTGCGACCGTTGACGAAGTTGACTTATGCGCTCGAGGCCTCGGTCGGTCTTGCCGATAGCGCCCCGGCCCGCCGTGCCGTCAGCGCCGCTATCCACGCGGTCGGCGCCGTCCTCCTGGCCCTCCTGCTCGCCCACATCGCGGACGACGAGCGTTGGGGCCTGCTGGCGCTGGTCTGGGCGCTTCACCCCGTTCACGCAGAAGCGTTGCTGGCGGTGTCGGGGCGCTCGGCCGCGCTGTCGGCGGCCCTGGTCCTCGCCGCACTGCTCGCACAGCTGCGCGCGCGGCCCCTCCTCGCGGCGTCGCTGCTGCTCGCCGCAGCGCTCGCGCGCGAGACCGCGATCGCCGCCGCGCTGCCTGTGGCGCTTGCTGCCGCAACGTCCGACCGAGCAGGGGTGGGCGCGCGACGTGGTTGCCCCTGGCCACCGCTGTTGGCAACGCTGGCGGCGGCGCTCTGGGTGGTCTCGGTCCCCCGCTACCGGGAGCTCGCCGAGTTCTCCTTCCTCGGCCGCCCGTGGGCAGACAGCGTCGTGGCCCAGGTCGCCGCGATCCCGCAGGGCCTCGCCCTTTACCTCCGCCCGGACCTCCTCAGCGCGGACCACGGCACCGCGCTGCCGGTGACAATCGCCAGTCCGGGCTTCTGGCTGGGCGTCGGCTGTCTCGCCGCGGCGTCGGCGGGGACCGTGCTGGCCGTCCGGCGGGGGGCAGTCGCCGTCACGATCGGGCTGGCCGTCTGGCTGGCCGCCATCGTTCCGACGCAGACCCTCGTGCCCAAGCTCGATCCGTTGACCGAGCGGCCGCTCGGACTCGCCCTTGCCGGCATCGTGATCGCGGCGGTGTGTCCTCTCGTCGCGGCGTCGCGCGCCATACGCGCCCAGACCGTGCTCGCCGCGGGATCGGCGCTGGTCTTCATGCTCGCGACCGCCACGGTCGCCCGCGGCCGCCTTTACGCGTCGGACGTCGCACTCTGGGCGGACGCGGCGCGCAAGTCGGTGACGAACCCTCGGCCGCACGTCAACCTCGGCGTGGCCCTCGTCACGGCCGGCCAGCCCGAAGCGGCGCGCGACGCCTTTCGTGCCGCTCTGCGGATCGACCCCTTGGACATCCAGGCAGAGCGGGCGCTCGCCTACGCGAGCAGGGAGGACCGATGAGAAGTCGACGTCTGGGCTGGCTGCCCGCGACGTGCCTGGGTGTGATCGCCGCGGTATCGAGCGGCCGTTCGCCCGGCCTGGAGACCTGCATCGCGCCGCGCAAGTGCGACGAGGGCGCGCGCTGCGAGGTGCTGCGCCAGCTGTCGATGTGGCGGCAGCTGCGCAACCTCTATGACAGCAAGGCGCTGCGCGAGCGAGCGGTCGCGGACGCGCGGGCCGAGGTGACGAAAGAGTACGGAGACCGCGCCAGCACTGACATGGTCGACAGGCGCGCCGCCATCCGCTTCCAGCAGCTCGTCATGGAGCGGGCCAACGACGGCAAGACCGTCCTGCTTCCTGACTGCGCTTCCGGCCTGGAGGACCCGCCTGGCTTCTCGGTCGACGACAACTGCCTCATCCGCGCCACCCGCACGGTTCGCAACGCAGCGGGGCAGCTGGAGTCGCGCGACATCCCGAAGAGCGACGTCGAGGGCATCCGGGCGTGTCGGGAGCTGGCCGAGGCCGCGCGCAGCCACGAGGAGCACCATCGCAGCGAGTGCTGCAAGGTGTCCTGTCAGTCCGGCTGCTCGGTGAGCGAGTGCGACGAGGTGTCGCGCCGCCAGCGTTGCGCCAAGGACCCTGCGCGCGACGAGTGCCGCAGCGCGTATGCGTCGACGAAGGGCGTTCCGCCGTTGGCCCCGCCGCGCGACACGATCAAGGACTTCATCCGCGAGGAAAAGAAGGGCTACGACATCGCCATCAAGAACCTGCGGGACGAGCTGATGGCGAAGCAGCCGAAGTGCACGGTCGCCGACGCCAAGTTCAAGAAGGCGCAGGAAGACCTCATCCGCCGCACGAAGCTGCTCAAGGCGAAAAAAGGGGGTGGCAAGTGAGGACGCGTCTGCTTCCTCTCGCTCTTGCCGTGCTGCTCGGCGGCAATGCAGCGCGCGCCGCGGCCCCGACCGTCGTCGCCGGTCCCGAGCCCGCCGACCCGGACGCGATCTTCGAGGCGCGCTGCGCGGATGCCGACTCCGCAGAGTGTGCCGCGGCCCGTGGCCTGCTCCTCGAGCTCATGATTCGCGACCTCGATGTCCTCGAGCGCTCGCACGACCGCCGCGCGGTCGAGACGGCCAGGCTGCTGCTCGACACCGACGAGCCCGAGCTGCAGGCAGGGGCACTGCGCATTCTGGCGCGGTGGGCCGGCTCCGACGAGCTGGGCTTCGCGAAGGACGTCGCGCCGCTGCTGCTGATCGGGTCGCGGCAGAGCCAGCGGCTCGCGGCGATGGTGCTGCGCAAGAGCCACGACCCGTGGGCCCATGCAATCGGCGAGCAGTACGAGCGCAATCACCCGCAGGCCGTGGCGGCCGACGACGATACCGACGCGTTCCCGGACGTGGCGTCGCGCGGCTTCGACCCGTACCCGGGAGCGCTCCCCTACCCGCCCGGTGACGGCCCCAGGTCTTTCGGGCTCGTGACAACGGATCCAGTCGAACGCGTCGTCGCTGCTCTCGGCAAGGGCGCGCCGACAATGGATTGGGCGGCCTTCTCTGCGGAGCTCTCGGCGAGCCCGCAGGCCGCCGAGGACGCGGAGATCGCGGCGGCTTACCAACGCAAACAGGATGCGGCCGAGGCCTGGGACACGCTGTTCGCGGCCGGCCAAGCCCCCGACCAGGCGACGACCGACAGGCTCCGCAGCGCCACCGCCGAGCTCGCCGCCAGGCGTACGGCACGGCCCTCCGCCTGGCTCTCCGGCCTCCCGCTGTCGGTCTCGCCCTCCGACGGCCGGATCCTGCTCGAGGGTCCCGTCGCAGCCGCGAGGTTCCTGATCCTCGAGCGGAAGGGCGGGTTCCCCGCCCGCTACGCCGCCGTGTACCGCGACCCGCTCCTCGACCTGACCGTCCTGCACCTGATGTGGAACCCTGGGCTCGGGACGACGGTCGGCACGGGCGCGGCCGCGCTGCGTGAGCCGACGGCACTCGAGCAATACGAGGACGCCGTCAGGCAGGGCGACGCTATGTTCGCGGCGGGCGACTACTTTGAGGCCGTGCGCCGCTACGAGAACGCGTGGCGCGTAGGCTACGGGCTCAAGCTCAACGCTGAGATCAAGGCCCTCGACGCCCGGCTCGCCCGCGCGCGCAAGGCCCGCGACGGCGGCGACGGATCGGCCGCTCCCGTCTCTCCGGCGGCTCCGGCTCCCGCACCGGGCACGGCGCATGCGACACCCGCGCCCGCACCGACCGTCGCCCCGAGCACGTCTGCGACGACGGTGCAAGCACCGACACCGATCGAGGAATACGAAGAGACGGTGCGCAAGGGGGACGCGCTCTATGCCGCGGGGGACTACTTCGAGGCAGTACGCACCTACGAGCACGCCTGGCGCGTCGCTTACAACAACAAGCTCAAGAACGACGCCAAGGCGCTGGACGAGAAGCTCGCAGCCGCCCGAAGGGCACGCGACGAAAGGAAATCGCAGAAATAGACGCGACCGGAATCGCAAGAGCACAAGCTCCGGGCTCCAGCTTCTGCCACGTGACGAGGTGCGGCTGCACCACGTCCTCGCCGAGCCGCTCGCCCCGCGAGATGTCGCTCTCGTTTCCTCATTGCCTCTTCGGGAAGGCCCCGCAAGCTCAGCTCCTCGAAGCGGCGGCCAGGTCGCCGACCGCTCCGACCAGGGCGACCTGCGGGGATATTTCGAGAGGTTGCGGCAGGCCACCGAGGAGGCCCCCCGTGCCGCACAACTGGCCCGTGAAGCTGCCGAAGCTGCAGCCCGGGCCGAGGCGTTGGCAGCGGAGCGCGGTAGCCTGCAGCGCCTGCTCGAGGGCTACCTCGGTGGGCCCGAAGCGGCCAGCAAGCCTTCGTCCCGCGATGCGCGGAACGTGCTCACAAATCACATACTCAAGGCATTCCCTGAGCTGATTGCCCGCAAGGCGGCGGACATCGGCCCAGCCGATCTGCGGCCAGTGTTCGCCCGACTGATCGACGCCGGCAAGGCGGCGCAGCTCGCCGCCACGACGCGGCCGCGAAACGTCGCCCGAGATTCCGCAACCGGGAGCTGCACCGTCGTCCACTGATCGCGCGGCGTCTCGAATGCCGCCTGATAGCTCACGCCATTGAAGGCATCGTCGGTGCGAACGTTCAGCTTGTACCGCTTGCCGTCACCGCGGACCTCGAGCACATAGGTCACGGCTCCCGGCGTACCGAGCGCCCTGGGACGCGACCGCACCGAGGCGAAGCCGCCGTTGTTGTCCAGCGACGGGATCCCGCGGACGATTTCGACTTCCCAGGGAGCCGCCCAGGGAAGTCGTGTGCCGGCATCGTGCGTGGCTACTGTCGACGCCGACCGTCGCCGGACCATCAGACGCTCTTTTCTTCAGACTCGGGCGCTGACGGCTTTTGCTCCGCAGGTGCCGACGGCTGCGGGCTCGCACAGACGGGCTTGCCATACCGATTCACCGCAGCTTGAGCCTTCTTCATCTCTTTCTCGGCGTCCTTGAACTCCCGGTTCGCCTGGTCGTACTCCTTGCGTGCGGCATCGAGCTTTTCGCGCGCCGCGACAGCGACCTCCCACTTCTGGTTCATGGCGTCGGTCGCCTCCTTCAGGACATCCTGGGCCGCCTTGTAGTCTTTGCAGGGCTGGTCGACCCGGAATACCGTGGCAAACCCCAGCGCGGGCACGAGAACGAGGGCGAGTAACGCCTGAGTGCGAATGCTGGCCATGGTGCGTGACATCCCTAGGTGAGAGAAATGAGAACGTGGCGGCGCGGTGCAGGACCCGGGCGCCCTGAGGGGCCGCTGACTGGTCGCGGCCGTCGGATGCGATTAGACCACCGCCAGCGGTGAAGAATCCTGACCGTGGTTAACGTGTTGCAGCGACTATCAGTGAAAGGCGAGCGCGATCAGCAATACCCAGGCTCGATGTAGCACGATCCTTCCGGCAGGCAACCGTTTCGCCGGCCGACTGCCGCGACGGTCGGCATCTCTTCTCGCCCGTCTGCGCCGGTCTGAAGGGCTTGCTGAGGTCACAGATCACGTCTTCGAGAGCAAGGTCGTTGTAGCGTGCGCTGAGGTGCCAGGCCTTGTTCGGACACAGCCTGCTCATTAAACGTTCCGCTATTTTCGTTGTCACGCTGAGGCGTTCGGCCACCGGCACGGAACCTTCATCGCGGGTAATCACTGTACCGTCCGCTCCACTCACCTCGACATGCCAGCTGATCTGGTCGGCGCTCTCGCGTACCACGCCGTCGACGAAGGTGTTGACCTCTAAGGGCTTGACTGGAACGACGGTCGATGGGTCGACAAGACCTTCGTCCTGCAAACGCCTCTCCAGCTGGCGTCCCTCCTCCATCTTGTCTTCGCACCACGCCATTCAGCGT
>Ga0208980_10002938_pt1 | contig 10337 bp, 10 predicted proteins | sample WetSurMetagenome_3_FD_187993 | JGI IMG/M metagenome (GOLD analysis project Ga0208980, IMG submission 187993) | Wetland microbial communities from Twitchell Island in the Sacramento Delta, sample from surface sediment Aug2011 Site A1 Bulk (version 2) | ecosystem: Environmental > Aquatic > Marine...
GGGCGAGCCGATGAACTTTTCCCACAGGAACAGGCGCACATCGCCGTCGGCGGTCTTCTTGGTGGTCCAGTGTTCGTGGCCAGTCACTTGAGTCATTCCGCAGGGTCCTTGTTCGTCAATCGATCTTGGCGCCGGTTTCCTTGACGACGCGCGCCCAGCGGTCGCGCTCCTCGCGGAAGTAGGCGTCGAATTCGGCCGCTGTCGAGCCGACGATCTCGACGCCGGCCTCGTTGAAGAAGGCCTTGACCTCCGGCGCAGCGAGCGAGGCCTTCAGTTCGCGGTGCAGGCGCTCGACGATCGCCGGCGGCGTGCCCTTCGGTGCCAACAGGCCCATCCACACATATGCCGAATAGCCGGCCAGCCCCGATTCGGCCAGCGTCGGCACGTCGGGCAACTGCGGCGAGCGCGTCACGCCGGTGGTCGCCAACGGCCTCAGCTTGCCGGCCTTGATGTGCGCCACCATGCCGGCCGTGCCGGGCATCGACATCGGCACGGTGCCGCCGAGCAGATCGGTCGTGGCCTGGCCGCTGCCGCGGTACGGCACGTGGGTCAGCTGGATGCCGGCCATCGACGCGAACATCGCCATGAACAGGTGCTGGCCGCTGCCATTGCCCGACGACGCGTAGTTCAACTGCCCCGGTCGCTGCTTGGCGTAGGCGATCAGCTCGGCAACGCTCCTGACCGGCAGCGAGGGGTGCACCACCAGCACGCCGGGCTCGCGCCCGAGCAGCGAGATGGCGACGAAATCGTCGATCGGGTTGAAGCTGAGCTTGCTGTAGAGCGTCGCGCTGATGGCGTTGGTTTGCGACGCCAGTAGCAGCGTGTAGCCGTCGGGCGCCGCCTTGGCCACCATCTCGCTGCCGATCGTCGCGCCGGCACCCGGCTTGTTGTCGATGATGACCTGCTGGTTCAGGCGCTTGCCGAGTTCCTGGGCGATCGCGCGCATCGGGCCATCGACCGCGCCGCCGGGCGAGAACGGCACCACCACCCTGATCGGCCGGTTGGGGTAGTCCTGCTGGGCGAGTGCGGCAGTGGCAGCGAGCAGTCCGGCCACGAGCGTGACCGCAGAGCGGAACAGCAGCGAGAGGGGCATGGGTTGTTTCTCCTGGAGCAACTCAGGCATCGAGATCGATCTTGCGGTCGCGGGCCAGCTTGGTCCAGCGCGCGATGTCCTCGCGGATGAACTGGCCAAAGGCCTCGGGCGTCATCGGCGACGGCTCGACCGCCTCGGCCGCCAGCCTGTCGCGCAGGTCGGGCCCGGTCAGCACGGCATTGAGCGTGTCGTTGAGCGTCTTCAATACCGCAGGCGGCAAGCCGGCCGGGCCGACGACGCCATACCACTGCAACGCATCGAAACCCTTGAAGCCGGCCTCGACCATCGTCGGCACGTCCTTCAGCAGCGGGTGGCGCGCGCCGCCGGTCACGGCCAGCGGCCGCACGCGGCCCGAGCGGATGTGCGGCAGCGCGGCGGCAAGGCCCGGGAACATCGCCTGCGTCTGGCCACCGAGCAGATCGTTGAAGGCCGGTGCGATGCCGCGGTACGGGATGTGCACTGCAAACACGTTGGCCGCCTGCTTGAACAACTCCATCGTCAGGTGCGTCAGCGAGCCCTGCCCTGCCGAGCCGTAGCTGATGCTGCCCGGACGGGCGCGCAGGTACTCGATGAACTGCTGCACGTTCTGCACCGGCAGGCTCGCGTTGACCACCAGCACGTTGGGTGTGCCACCGATCATGCCCACCGGCGTGAAGTCCTTGATCGCGTCGTACGGCAGCTTGCTGCGCGTCGCCGGGCTGGTGCCGTGGGTCGCCACATAACCCTGCAGCAGCGTGTAGCCGTCGGGCGCGGCCTTGGCCGTGGTCTGGCAGGCGATCGCGCCACCGCCGCCGCCGATGTTCTCGACCACGAAAGTCTGGTTCAGCAGCCGACCCCAGCGTTCGGTGACGGTGCGGCCGACCAGGTCGCTGCCGCCGCCGGCCGACACCGGCACGATGTAGCGGATCTGACGCGCCGGAAAGGCCTGCCCCCGTGCCGCCGGCCAGGCCAGTGCCAACGGCAGCGCAGCGATCAATGTCCGTCGTTGCATGGCCACTCCTTGTTCACGACTCGAAACCGCCCGCCTCGCGCAGCGCACGCGTGTCGGCGCCGGCCAGTATCGCGATGAAGCGCGCTGCCAAGGCAGGCTCGGCCGCGGTCGCACTGACGGCCGCGGTGTAGACGGTGGTCAGCTCGAAGCGCGCCGGCAGCGGCGCCACCAGCTCGACGCCCTCGGTGTATCGGATCTCGGTGACCTGCGTGCAGCCGATCAGCCGCGGCGCCTGGTTGGCGGCGAGTTCGCGCATCGCCGTGGCGCCGTTCGGAAAGGTGCGAAAGCGCGGTACGAGCTGATCGTGGATGCCGAGCTCACGCAACACGCCCACGAAGTGGATGCCGGCGGTCGAACGCACCGCGTCGGGAAAGTAGATCGCATCGGCCGCCAGCAGCGCGGCCTTCAGTGCTTCGGGCGTCGACGCGTCGGGATGCGGCTCGCCGCGGCGCACGGCAATGCCGGTGCGCACGCGGCCCAGCGGCACCCGGATGTCGGCGCGCAGCCAGCCCGCCTCGACCAGCTGGCCGACCAACGTCTCGGTGACGATCATCAGGTCGCAGGGCTCGCCGGCCAGCAGCGCCTCCTTCATCGCGCCCACCGCACCGAAGCGAGCGGCGATCTCGGCCCCGGCCTCGGCCCGCAGTCGCGGCTGCAGGGCCTTGACCAGCCCTTGTGCAGCGCCGGCGCACAGCAGGTGCAGCGTCGCCGACATCGGTTACTCGGCCTTCGCGCCCGAGAACTTGACGATGCGCGCCCACTTCGCGATGTCGTCGTTCATGTAGCGGGTGAACTCTTCGACGCCCATCGTCATCGCCGTCGTGCCCTGCGCCGTCCAGGCGCGGCGCACCTCGGGGTTGCTGGTGATCTTGGCGATCTCGGCATTGAGCTTGTTGACGATCGCCGGCGGTGTGCCCTTGGGTGCCATCAGGCCGAGCCACAGCGTGGCCTCGTAGCCGGGGACGCCGGCCTCGTTGGCGGTCGGCACATCGGGCAGGACGGCCGAGCGGACCTTGCCGGTGGTCGCCAGCGCCTTGACCTTGCCGGCCTTGATGTGCTCGGTCATCGTCGGGATCGCGTCGAACATCATCTCGATCTGGCCGCCGAGCACGTCGGTGCGTGCGCCGGCACTGCCACGGTACGGGATGTGCACGATCGACACGCCGGCCATGGCCTTGAACAGCTCGCCGGCCATGTGGTACGGCGTGCCGGGGCCCGACGAGGCATATGACATCCCACCCGGTTTGGCCTTGGCCGCCTTGATCAGTTCGGGCAGCGTGTTCTGCGGCAACGACGCCTTCGCCACCAGCACCAGGTCGGAGTAGTTGATCGGCGCGATCGGCGCGAAGTCGCGCATCAGCTGGAACGGCTTGTTCGGAATCAGCGACTCGTTGACGGTGTGCGTGTTCGACATCAGCAGCAGCGTGTAGCCGTCCGGCGCGGCCTTGGCCACCGCATCGGTGCCGATCACCGAGCCGGCGCCCGGCCGGTTGTCGATGATGAACGTCTGGCCGAGCGTCTCCTGCAGCCGCTGGGCGAGGAAGCGGCCGAACACATCGGCCGAGCCCCCGGGCGCGAACGGCACGATGATGCGCACCGGCCTGCCGGGGTAGTCCTGCGCGAATGCCGGCCCCGTGCCCAGCGCCAGTGCGGCCGTGAGGCCGGCGAGCAGGCGACGCCGCGAAATCCAGGCCTGGGTTTGCATCATGTCGGTCTCCGGGGTCGATTGGTTCAACTTGGTATGCACTGGTGAGCGCGCGGGGCCACTCTAGCGACGCGCTTGGACACGGTCAATGCGGCGGACCCGCGGCACCGGTCAATAGCCGAGCATGTTGGTGCGCACATGCACCAGATGGGCCCGGCACAAGGCCTTGGCGCGCTCGGCATCACGCTCCTTCAGCGCCGCCACCAGCGCCCGGTGCTCGTGCTGGTACTCGCGGCGCCGTTCGGGCGTGGCGCTGCGCCGCTTCAGCATCCCCCACTCGCCGGTCGCACGCACTTCGTTCATCAGGCGGAACACGCTGGCGATGAAACCGTTGTGCGCGGCCGCAGCGATGGCTTCGTGCAACTGGCCGTCCCAATGCTCGAAGTCTTCCAGCGTCGTCGACGCTTCGGCATGGCTGTTGCACTCGTCCATGCGCGCGAAGTCCGCCACGGTGGCGTTGCCGATCACCATTTCGATCAGTGCGGGCTCGAGCAGCAGCCGGGCGTTCATCAGATCGGCCGGACTGACCGCGTGTGCCGCGCCGTGCGGCGCCAACAGGGCCTGCGCCGACAGCGCTTCATGGACCTCGTCGCTGACGTAGGTGCCGCTGCCGACGGTCTGCGTGATCAGGCGCTTGCGCTTGAAATCCTGCAGCACGCGGCGCACGGTCGAGCGGCTGAGGCCGAACTGCGCACCCAGCTCGCGCTCGGTCGGCAGGCGCTGGCCGGGCCGCCAGGCATGCGACCTGAGGTTGTCGAGCAGGTTGTCGCGCAGGGCCGAGGCAGCGTCCATGGGGGTCCGGTGCGGTCACTTCTTGGGCGTCAATGGTAGCATTTGGGCCAACGTCCGGAAGCCAAGAGGAGCGCTGCATGCGGATCGCCACCTTCACCCACCAGGGCCGCCGCCAGGTCGGCCGCGTCTCGGCCGACGGCCAGCAGATCACGCCGTTCGCACTCGACGCGGCTGCCGCCTCGCGCGGCGCACAGGCCCTGATCGACAGCGCCGCGACGGGCGCAGCACTGCCGGCCGAAGGGGGCCGTGCGCTGGCGCTGGCCGACGTCGTGCTCGAGGCCCCGCTGCCGCGGCCAAGGCGCAACCTGTGGTGCGTCGGCCGCAACTACCATGCCCATGCCAAGGAGTTGCGCGAGACGGTGTTCAAGGACAACGCCGCGGATCCGCAGGCCTGGCCGATCGTCTTCACCAAGGTCCCCGAGACGGTGATCGGCCCGGCTGCCGACGTGCGCCTGCCCGGTGCCGCGGTCTCGTCGCAGATCGACTACGAAGCCGAGCTGACGGTGGTGATCGGCCGGGGCGGCCGCAACATCGCGCGCGCCGAGGCGATGGGCCATGTATTCGGCTACACCATCATCAACGACGTGACCGCGCGCGACGTGCAGATGCGACACCAGCAGTGGGACCTGGGCAAGAGCTTCGACACCTTCTGCCCGATGGGGCCGTGGATCGTGACCGCCGACGAACTCGACGCCCGCGACACCCGCGTGCGCTGCTGGGTCAACGACGAACTGCGCCAGGACGCCCGCACGAGCGACCTGATCTTCGACATCCCGACGCTGATCGAAACCTGTTCGCGCGGCATCACGCTGCTGCCCGGCGACGTGATCGCCACCGGCACCGCCGCGGGTGTCGGCATGGGCATGAAGCCACCGCGCTGGCTGCAGCACGGCGACGTCGTGCGCATCGAGATCGACGGCCTGGGTACCCTGCAAAACCGCTTCGTCCTGGAGGGCGCATGAAGACACTTCGCACCACGATCGCGACCGCACTGCTGGCATCGCTGGCATTTGCCGGTGGCGCGTTCGCGCAAGCCGGCTATCCCGACAAGCCGATCACGATGATCGTGCCGTTCCCGCCCGGCGGCGTCGCCGACACCGTGGCACGGCCGGTGGCCGAGGCGCTGGCGCGCGAACTCGGGCAGACCGTGATCGCCGAGAACAAGGCCGGCGCCGGCGGCGCCACCGGCATCGGCGCGGCAGCACGCGCGCCGGCCGATGGCTACACGATCCTGATGAGCCTGTCGTCGATCTCGATCCTGCCCGAGGCCGACAAGATCCTCGGCCGCAAACCGCAGTTCACGCTCGACCAGTTCAGGCCGATCGCGCGCTTCACCGCCGACCCGACGGTGCTCGTGGTGCGGGCCGATGCGCCGTGGAAGACGTTTGCGGAATTCGTTGCCGACCTGAAGACCAAGCCCGGCCGCTACAACTACGGCAGTTCGGGCAACTACGGCACGATGCACGTGCCGATGGAGATGCTCAAGTCCAGCGCCGGCATCAGCGTGACGCACATCCCCTACACCGGCGCCGGGCCCGCGGTGCTGGCGTTGCTGGGCGGCCAGGTCGATGCGCTGTCCACCGGGCCGGCCAGCGTGCTGGCGCACATCAAGGCCGGCAAGCTGCGCGCGCTGGCGCACTGGGGCGACAAGCCGCTGACGTCGATGCCCGAGGTGCCGAGCTTGAAGCAATTGGGCCAGCCGGTTCAGTTCGCACAATGGTCGGCGCTGTTCGTGCCCGCCGGCACGCCCGAGGCCATCGTGCAGAAGCTGCGCGCCGCAGCCAAGAAGGCCGCCGCAGATCCGCAGGTCGTGGCGACGATCAGCCGCGCCGGCAGCCCGATCGAGTACCTCGACGCGCCCGAGTTCCAGAGCTACTGGGACGCCGACGCCAAGCTGATGACCGAGGCGGTGCGAAAGATCGGAAAAGTGGAGTAGACGACGACCGCCGACTCGCTCACGGCCTGGCCCGCGTCGTCGAGTTGACCGACAGGCGCACGCTGTGCACACGGTCGCCGCACCCGCACGCGCGGACCCCGCTGGCGGCGATCCCGGCACCTGAGCCGCGCGCGGCTCAACCCTTGAAGATCGCCGCCAGGTCGACTTCCTCGGTCGCGTTGTCCAGCCGCATGCTGCTCTCGATGTGCGCGAGGTGTTCCAGCATCAGGCGCTCGGCGCGCGCCACGTCGCGCTTGGCGATCGCGTCGATGATCTGCGAGTGCTCGTCGGCGCGGCAGCTGGTCGACGTCGGTGCGTCGTAGAGGAAGATCATCAGGCAGGTCCGCACCGACAGCTCGCGCATGCTGCGCGCCAGCGCCGAGTTGCCGGCGAGTTCGGCGGCAAGCGAATGGAATTCGCCCGACAGCCGGATCACTGCGCGCTGGTCGTCGCGGCGCCTCGCGTCGAGCTCGAGTTCCTGGTGCTGGCGCAAGCGCGCGAGCTTTTCCGGCGTCAGCGTCTCGATCAGCCGGCGCACCACCGCCGGCTCGATCAGCCGCCGGGCCTCGAACACGTCGAGTGCCTGTTCGATCGTCGGCTTGGCGACGTAGGCGCCGCGCTGCGGGTAGAGCTCGACGATCTGCTCGTGGGCCAGGCGTGCCAGCACCTCGCGGATGCGGGCGCGGCTGACGTCGAAGATCTCGGCCAGCCGTTCCTCGACCAGCTTGGTGCCCGGGTGCAGGCGGTGCTCGAGGATCGCCACGTAGATCTTTTCGTAGATCTCGTCGTGGGTGTTCTCGCGTTGCAGTCGGGCCTGCAGGGCAGGCTGGCGCGCGCGTTTGGTCGGCATGTCCGGGTTGAGCGTGGCGAGCGAGTCGGGCGCGAGCGGCACTGGCTGGTCGTGGCAAGCGCGGTCACAGGAGTGGTGCCCGATTGTAGGGACGGCCCTCGTGGGCGCTTGGCGCGCGGCGCTGGACATCGGACTCCCGGGTCGACCATCGGCGCACCGACCGGCGGTGACGCTCCGGCCGCGATCATCGACGAAAAGTCAAAACTGTCGACATCGGTGTTAACACCTATGCCGACAACCACATTGTCGACGATCATGTCGACAATCTGTTTGCAGCCTCCCGCGGTCCAGGCCCGGACATTGCAAGCAGTGTCCAACTTGGCACGGTGCCCCGATCCGGACGCACCAGCAACGAGCGGGAAGCGATGAAGTCAACAGAATTGTCGCCATTGGCGCCGCCGGCAATGCGCTGGCATGGGGCCCAGGGAGCCGCTCGATGAGCGGCTTCGATCTGGTGGTGCGCAATGCCCGCGTGGCCACCGCGAGCGACGTCTTCATGGCCGACATCGGCGTCATCGGCGGCCGTGTTGCGCAACTCGGGCTCGGCCTGCCGGGCGGTGGTCGCGAGATCGACGCGGCCGGCCGCGTCGTGACACCCGGCGGCGTCGACGCCCATTGCCACCTCGACCAACCGATGGCGCCGCCGGCGCGCATGGCCGATGGCTTCGACAGCGGCACGCGCAGCGCAGCCTGTGGCGGCACCACGACGGTGATCCCGTTCGCGGCGCAGGCCAAGGGCCAATCGCTGCGCGCCGCGGTGGTCGACTATCACCAGCGCGCCGAAGACCGCGCACATGTCGACTACGCCTTCCACCTGATCGTCAGCGACCCGACGCCGCAGGTGCTCAACGAGGAGCTGCCGGCGCTGATCCGCGAGGGCTACACGTCGTTCAAGATCTACATGACCTACGACGACCTGAAGCTCGGCGACGGCCAGATCCTCGACGTGCTCGCGGTCGCGCGGCAGCACGGCGCAATGGCGATGATCCACGCCGAGAACGCCGACTGCATCGAGTGGCTGACCAAGAGGCTCGAGGCCGCCGGCCGCACCGCGCCGCGGTTTCACGCCGCGTCGCGGCCGATGCTGGTCGAGCGCGAGGCGACCCACCGTGCGATCGCGCTGGCCGAACTGGTCGACGTGCCGATCCTGATCGTGCACGTGTCGGGCCGCGAGGCGGTCGAGCAGATCCGCTGGGCGCGCGCGCATGGGCTCAAGGTCTTCGCCGAGACCTGCCCGCAGTACCTGTTCCTGACCGCTGCCGACCTCGGCCTGGACGACAGCTATCACGGCGCCCGCTGCGTCTGCAGCCCGCCGCCGCGCGATGCCTCGAACCAGCAGGTGATCTGGGACGGCCTCACCGACGGCCTGTTCACGGTGTTCTCTTCCGACCACGCGCCGTTCCGCTACGACGCGCCGGAGGGCAAGAAACCGGGTGGGCGCGAGGTGGCGTTCCGTCACATCCCGAACGGCATCCCGGGGCTCGAAACGCGCCTGCCGCTGCTGTACTCGGAGGGTGTGCTGGGCGGCCGCATCACGCTCAACCGCTTCGTCGAGCTGACGTCGACCAACCCGGCCAAGGCCTATGGCCTGCACCCGCGCAAGGGCACGGTCGCGATCGGCAGCGACGCCGATCTGGTGATCTGGGACGAGCGCGAGCTCGTGCTGCGCAACGCCGACCTGCACCACCAGGTCGACTACACGCCCTACGAGGGCCGCACGCTGCGGGCCTGGCCGGGCGTGACGATCGCCGGCGGCGAGGTCGTCTGGGACGGCCGCTTCCATCCACGCGCCGGCCGCGGGCGTTTCCTGGCCTGTGCGGCGCCCACGCTGCTGCCTCCCGCCCCGCGGGGTGCCCCATGAGGCTGCTGCTGATCAACCCCAACATCTCGGACAGCGTCTCCGCGCTGATCCGCGCCGAGGCCGAGCGCAACGCGTTGCCGGGCACCGAGATCGAGGTGCTGACTGCGCCGTTCGGCGTGGCCTACATCGAGACGCGATTCGAGGCCCTGATCGGCGCCTATGCGGCGGCGCAATTGGCCGCCGAGCACCACACGCGCTTCGACGCCGTGGTCGTGGCCGCCTTCGGCGACCCGGGCCTCGCGGGCTTGCGCGAAGCCCTGCCGGTGCCGGTGACCGGCCTCACCGAGGCCGCGCTGGCCAGTGCACACCTGCTGGGGCACCGCATCTCGATCATCGCGATCTCGCAGCGCATCCAGGCCTGGTACCGCGAGGTCGTCGAGTCCTACGGCTTCGGCTCGCGGCTGGCCAGCATCCGCGCACTCGACCGGCCACTGGCCAGCATCGGCGGCGTGCAGGACGAGCATGCGCTGGCCCTGAAGACGCTGGCCGAGCGCGCGGTCGACGAAGACGGCGCCGAGGTCATCGTGCTGGCCGGCGCGCCGCTGGCCGGTCTGGCGCGATCGCTGGCGGGCCAGTTGCCGGTGCCGGTGGTCGACGGCGTGTCGAGCGCCGTGCGCCATGCCCAGAGCCTGGCGGCGCTGCAGCCCGGCCGCGCACAGCGGGGCAGCTTCGCCGCGCCGCCCGTCAAACCGAACCACGGCTTGCCGCCGGCCATCGCCGCGCTGCTCGCGCGCGGCGCGGCCTGATCCCCCTCCCCCCACCACCACCTGGAGCGCCCATGTCCCGCCTGACCCTCGCCCTATCCACCCTCGCCCTCGCCGCCGGCCTGCTGTCCGGCGCACAGGCACAGGACCGCCTCAAGTTCAAGGTCATCGGCCAGCCGCTGGCCACCGGCCTGATCCAGAAGAACAAGGAGCAGCCGTTCTTCGAGAACTTCGCCGCCAAGACCGGGCTGCCGGTGGACGCCGACTACAAGCCGATCGACACGCTGGGCATCAAGGACACCGAGCAGCTGCGCGTGATGAAGGCCGGGCTGTTCGACATCGTCTCGCTGCGCGTGTCGCAGAACTCGCGCGACGAGCCGACCCTGCTCGGCCTGGATCTGGTCG
>Ga0208980_10002939_pt1 | contig 10334 bp, 20 predicted proteins | sample WetSurMetagenome_3_FD_187993 | JGI IMG/M metagenome (GOLD analysis project Ga0208980, IMG submission 187993) | Wetland microbial communities from Twitchell Island in the Sacramento Delta, sample from surface sediment Aug2011 Site A1 Bulk (version 2) | ecosystem: Environmental > Aquatic > Marine...
TAAATCCGATCCACATAAAAAGGTTCTGAATCCTTATTGTCATCCTCAAAGAGCTTCACTTTAACACGCTGCTGAACTTCGCTTTTATAAAAATTAACCTTTCTTTTTTCTCCCCTTTTAAATCGGGTAACTGTTTCGTCAGATAAACAATAATATGCCAGTCAGGATTGTATCTATGAAAAGATGTGACTGTAAAGACTTGCAACAATGCCATCGGAGAACGATCCCAGTACAGATGGCAAATCTTCGGAATTGTTTTCATTTTCTGAATATTAGTAATACTTCATCAGTACGGTTCTGCTTTATGCGTTTATCTATTACCTCATAAGGTATTCCCAGTTTGTCAAATGCCGACTTATAATTATCGAAATCAATTATGTCCTCAACAACCAATAACCCTCCTTCACGCAGTGCAGGATATACTACTTCAATAAAATGCAACTGCGATTCGAGTGAGTGAAAACTATCATCTATTGCAATATCCGGACGGAATGAATTAAAATACTCAGTAGTCAGCTCCATGCTACTTATTATCTCAAGTGATATGCGTGGATTCTTTGTAGTCAGAACACAGGAAGTATTGATGTCAATGAATTTAATAAATGCTTTTGAGAAATAATCTTCCCATAACCGACAACTGCCACCACGATAATAACCAACCTCAAAAACATTGATCTCACGATCTCTGTAAGGATAGAACAACCTATCATATTCCGTCAGGTAATCGTGGTCGGTTCCTTTATCCGTATCGTAATAATTTTCTTTAAATAATCCCGTAAGTGTTTTCATATTTTATTCCAGACATTTGAATTACATAGACAATATTTGCACATCTCCTGATCGTATTGCTTATTGATAAACTTTGCAACAAAATCATCTTCAAATTTACAGACTACATCCTCGTTTAGCGGTATCCGTTCCTGTAATGCAAATGCACAATTACAGTAATATACGTTCCCACGAATATACATCATGCTGTTTACCTCACCAGCCATTGCGTGTAAGTCAGGATCACCCCTGACACAACAAGCAGCAGGAAGACTGTCTTCGATAGGTACGAAAGGAACCTGCTTATGGGTATGCCCGTTTATAAATGCACGATCACGAACCCTGTCAAACTTTGCAAGTTGTTCTTTTGTCGCCTGTGTAGCAGATACACCCCATCCCTTTAATCCTAAAGAGATTATCAGATCAGGATTATTGCCATTGGTAACAAGCGTTAGAGTCTTGGTTATCTGATTCAGTAGAGGTACACCTTCTGTTATGTTCTCCCAGAGTGAAGGTTCACCACCCGTAATCTCAATAATATCGAAATGGATACCTCGTTCCAGGCATGAATTGACAATATACTTAACCTCATCAATGGACATCTGATATTCCGGATTATTGTCCATCGTGTATCGTTGATTGCAAAACTTACAACTAAGATTACATACACTCGTCACCCATATCACCAATCGCTTCATCATAGATCGAAAATTTTAGCATTACAGACACAATAGTTGCAAATATCCTCCTCGAAAGTCTTGTCAGAGAATTTAGTAAGGAAATCGTCCTCAAAATCACATACAATATTATCACTCATCACTGCTTTCCTTGTATTCGCAAATGCCAGACAACAATAATAAACCTTGCCACATATATAAGACAGACAGTTCTCAGGTGTACCGTCACGAAATGCCTTAACACAACAGATTCCAGGTAGTCCTATTGGTTCCTCAGGTAATGAATGATGTGAATGATTATTAAATATTATCCTGTCTTTATAAGGTTCATATTTTGCCAGTTGTTTCTTAGTTGCCTGGCTTACCGATACAGTCCATGCTTTCAGTCCAAGCGATATTACTAACTCAGGATTATTGCCATTTGTCGTTAAATAGACCTCATCACAAATAGAACGGAACTTCTCAATACCTTCTTTTAAATTAACCCATAATGTAGGCTCACCACCGCCAAGTTCTATAACCCCGAAATGAATACCACGTTTCTTACAGGAATCAACAATATAATTCACTTCATCCATTGACATCTGATAATCTTTGTTCTGTTCTATTGTATAACCCTGGTTGCAATACTCACAGTGTAAAGTACAATCACTCGTTGTCCATATTACCATACGGGTTCTCATAAGTCCTCAGTAATAAAATGTTCAGCTCTGTAAGTCTTCTTTTTCTTTAACTGCTCACAAAGAACACTTGTCCTGTTATACAAATCCGCATCAAAAGTGAAAGCCTTCTGATCGTAGTGATACTGATGTAACACGAAAGGATCATCAACAAAATCAACTTTTAATCCTAAAGTTCTTATCTGATGAATGAGATAGTTATCTTCATAACCTAACCCGTTCGCAAAGTTCTCATCAAAGCCGTTTATCTTACGAAGGTTATTAGCTGTTAATGCACAACAGAAATGGAGTGCTTCAGGACGATACTTTGAATGATTATACCATGCAGAATCTCCATTACTAAGAGCAGTCCTGTTATTGAAATCCCTGAAATCAACGTCCTGATCTTTACCCAAAGAATAACACGCAAAAGTCAAATAGTTTTTATCAGTGAGTTTTTCTTTTACTATCCCGACTATATTGCCTACATGATAACACTCTGGATTCTGAATGATGATATTATCCGGTTTCCTTTTTAATGCTTCGACAAAACCGATATTGAAGTTCACCCCTGGATTTATCCAGTGTTTGTTTTTTATTTCTATTACAGTAATATTCCCGAATAATTGTCTCGGTATTTTAAGTTCGTCACCATCATTGACTATTATAACATCCACACCATCATAACCCTGAAACGACTCCAGTGTTTTAAAGAGTTGCCTCTCCCTGTTGTGATATGCCATGACTATAATATCCATGAGAAATATTCTATCGTATTAAGTAATCCTTCATTAAGACTAACTGTCGGTTCCCATTGTAATATTTCTTTTGCTAAGCTTATATCTGGGTTTCTCTGCGAAGGATCATCCTGCGGAAGTGGTTTATTTATTATCTTGGATTTGGAGTTAGTAAGTTCGATGATCCTCACTGCAAGTTGAAGGATTGAATATTCATCAGGATTACCAATATTTACAGGTTCCGTATATTCCGAGTCCATAAGTCTTATTAATCCCTCTATAAGATCATCTATATACTGAAAACTCCTCGTCTGGGAACCATCCCCGTAAATCGTTATATTATCACCCCTCAGAGCCTGAACAATGAAGTTAGACACTACCCTGCCATCATCAGGTCGCATCCTCGGCCCGTACGTATTGAATATCCTTGCAATACGTATATCAACACCGGACTGCCGGTGATAATCCATAAAAAGAGTCTCCGCACTGCGTTTGCCTTCATCGTAACATGAACGGATACCGATAGGATTAACATTTCCCCAGTAACTTTCTACTTGTGGATGAATAGATGGATCACCATAAACTTCAGATGTGGAAGCCTGTAAAATTCTTGCTCCTGTTTCATCAGCAAGATCAAGCATATTTATTGCTCCCAATACTGAAGTACGAATAGTCTTGACAGGATCATACTGATAGTGAACAGGAGAAGCAGGACAAGCTAAATTATATATCCTGTCAACGTGCAACTTGTAAGGAATAGTTACATCATGCCCTATGAAAGTAAAGTTTTTATTATCTAAAAGATGAAGGATGTTTTTCCGGCTTCCTGTGAAAAGATTATCAAGACAGATAACTTCGTGGTTTTTCAGAAGTCTCTCGCAAAGATGAGAACCAATAAATCCCGCACCGCCTGTTATTAATATTCTCACGAAAGACTTATGGGATATAATTTAAACAGCCATGAATACTGGCATTTGCTTAAAGCATAAAGAAAATATTTCATTCTGATAGCCTTAAAAATTCTTATAGCAGTCCTGTCAAGTTTTGTCACAGTAAAATCCTTTCACCCTGAATGGCTCCTTGATCTTCATTAGTTCTATCGGTTGATGCCATGTCTCCTCATCACCTTTTGCAACTCCTATTGTTACTGATCCTGGACGAAGAAGGAAACCTACCACCTGACGCTTATTCTCCGGGTCGCTTTTCAGGCATACCCAGTCGTTGTAATTATAATCTGTATGAAATGTTTTCTTCATTTTCAAAAGAGGGGTGGGAGAAATGTTAAAACCTTAAAAACTCATTGCTCCCCGACCCCCCTAAAAACTCAAACTATGAAACAGACATCGACAATGCTAAAATAAATCATTCTTCTTCTGATTTATTATATTTTAGTTTAAGATTATTAACATTGGATTGTTTAGTTATTAAATTTGCCTTGCCTTGCCTTGCCCCGCCCCGCCAAGCCGCGCCCTGCCCTGCCGAGCCGATATTTTATATTTCGTTTCAATTAAGTTTTAATTAAGTTTGCCTTGCCAAGCCGAGCCAAGCCTTGCCCCGCCTTGCCGTGCCCCGCCAAGTCCATATTTTATAATTTTATTGCTTCTATCTTTTGTGAATTAATATTAACTACCGATTGATCCCATTGGAAACTACCATCATCAGCAACATCGAAAATAGTTAATCCCCAATGTACGGTTCCTGAACAATACCTTGCTCCATACTTAGTCCCCATTCCCTGAAGTGCAGGAACTGTCATAGCTACCCATCCAGGCTCACCGCAAAACGTAGCATAATGAACATGACCACGAAGAATAACATTTGCTTTAGGACGTAAGTCTCTTTCATTCCACAAGACATTCCAAAGTCTTTCTTTTGCCGGCGCAGTAAATCGTCCATGTGGTATTGATGAACCGCCTATATGGTGCTTTAAATCGAAAATACAACCATTGACATCAACTGATTCATGTGATCCAATTTTTTCAAAACCACATCTTTCCGCAATAATACTTTCCCAATCCTCGCCACCTTCTCCTGAAGTATGATAAGCCGTACCATAAACGCCTATCCATTTAAATCCTTTATTTGCCCGATCGGATATGTTCTGTAAACATTCAACAGCCATATCTACCTGAGAATTCCTGTCAGTATATATTAATTCTGTCCCACCTGACTTAGATTCCTTTCCATCTATAAGATCGCCCAATTCAAAACCAATATCAAATGGTTTAAATTTTTCAAGTAGATTTTCAAATTGAATCCATAGTTCTCTTTGAAGTTTAGCCCATTTATTATGTTTCGTTGTACTACCATCAACTTCAGAATATTGATAGTGTGGTGGAGTTAATCCAGAAACATGACCACAATGTAAGTCTGATACTACAATAATTCTTTTTTTCATTTTTATAAGATTTTAAATTAAGTTTGCCGTGCCTAGCCTCGCCATGCCGAGCCTAGCCGCGCCCTGCCGCGCCCATATTTTATATTTCGTTTCAATTAAATTTAATTAAGTTTGCCTTGCCTTGCCAAGCCTTGCCAGGCCCCGCCCCGCCCTGCCCTGCCCTGCCTAATAGTGTTTATTTCCATTCAGTAACTTCAAATTTGCCGAAAGCTCCTCTGAAAGTTCCAAGTCCGATCTGAATACCACCATCATCAAACAACCTTCTTAAAATTGTTTCATTGATGTCAGGATTCTTATATAAAGTAAATTCAAATGTCATAGACCAGGGAAGTGGTAATACCGGTCTCTCCTTATCAGAAGGAATAGAAAGTTGCGCTTTCTTTATTATAGCCTTTCTGTGGTCAATAATAACATCATCAATAGTTGCCGGTACACCATCCTTGAGTATTTCTATCTCAAGCGGATTTAATTCTACAAAAGTCAATGCTGCCTTTGCTACCGCTTTCCATCCCCTTCCTATCACCCTCTGTGGTGCTGATTCTGTGTTTTGTGCAGACAGAAAGCTTTGAATATTCACCGATGGCAATACGAGGTTCTTTGGATTGCTCGATGATCTGTAAACTTTGTCCAGGGGCGATAATTGTTCTTTCATGCTCCCCGAATACCTGTCGAACATTATAGGACGAAGTCCCGTCAATGTCACTTGTCTTGTAATCTTTTCCATTGTCTGAGTTTTTAGTTAATAATTCTATATCCAAAAAAATAACTTCCAAAATTTTACAACTGTTCATAGATTCATTTTAAGTTTGCCTTGCCTTGCCTAGCCTCGACTAGCCTCGCCATGCCGAGCCAAGCCGTGTCATGCCGCGTAGTGTTTATTTTTTATAAATCTTAAATATATATTTCACCCATCCAAACCGTTTCCTATCACCACCCTTATAGGCTTCCTGTTCAAAGCTGATAGACAGATAAGCATATCTCCCAGCAAACGGAATCTTAATGAGCCACTCAAAAAGATACCACACATAAAATGGAATACATAGCATCTCTTTCTGTTGCCTCCAGTGTATATCCTCATGCTCTATTACAATAGGTAGTAGCCTCCATTCCCTGACAAACATCCCAAAAGGGAATAGTGTGATGGCACTCACGTTTCTTAGTAGAAAGCGCATTAAAGTATTCATCCTGTATATTCTCATTTGTTTCTTTTTATTATCTCACTAATTCATCAATGATAATTCCATTTTCATCAAGTAGGTTACGAAACCTCTCCATCAGATAATCAAGTGTCTGGTATCCGTCAAGTTTTTTTTCAGCAATCTCATTCTCTTTTGTCTTTACCGTATTATAAAAAAAATCCCAAATAACGAGTGCCATATCTGTTGCTTTTATACAAGCCTTATGATCCATCCTGTCATCAGCATCTTCAAGATCAAATTTTAGTATTGCTTTCATTCTTTTAGTTTTACTGGTTCGAAAGATACTACGTTTCTAATCTTGTATTTCTTAGGATCGTCATTATGCTCCCAGATAATAAAATCATCCTCCACCTTGCGGATATATCCGTAAAGCGTCATCTTATAACCTAACTTGTTATTAGCAATAAGACATCCATGCTGATTAACATAAAGTTTCAGACAGTCTTTAACTATATTCTGTATCGTTGTCATAAGTTCTTTATGTTAAATCATCGCATCTTGTAATAATCCCTCGGAGAATGAGCATCCTTATAGACTTTACACGGTGCTTTGCTTGTAGGCTTGAACTGCCTTGATGCGTATCTCTGATAGGCACATCCGCAACAGAAAATTGCGAGTAATAGAATGACAATTAGTTTTTTCATTTTGTAAGTATTAAAGTGAATATTAGTACCAGTAAAATTCCGGCTAAAAAGCACGTTGCCACAATGACACATCCTTTATAGCCATCATAGTTATATTCGTTATAAAATTCCCATTTCTCTTTTTTCATGCCTTTAGACTTTCAAGTTTATCCTGTAACTCCTTAGTTTCTTTTTTCAGCCTGTAAAGCACCTCTTGTAGATTCTGATGATAAGATTCCCCGTTTTCTATCTCTTTGGCTATATCCTCAATTTCAAGTTTAAAATTCTTATCAAAATCAATAAGATCGTTTATATGCTTCTTGGAATGAATAGCAGTTGCATGATTCAGTCCGAAATAGTTACTGGAGGAAAGTATTGTATTTCCTGAGAGCATTGAAAAGAAGATAATTATCTGCCTTGTTTCAACTAATTCCCTGCTTCTTGATTTTATATGAAGCATCTGAGGTAATATCCCTCTTTTGGCACATACCACAGATTCTATGTATTCAATGCTTCTTTTCATCTTTTAGTTTTTAGGTGTTATTCCGAATGTTTCAGGAGTTGGATAACTGCCTTTGCCTATCATCTCTGCAAGTTCCTTCAGTGATATACCATCCCATTCATCATCTGTGATAGCTTCATTTTTCAGCCAGTCTATTTTCTTGTTTAAAGCCTTACCTAAAGGGCATCTGTCAAGATCGCTGAAATGAACAACAGAATCAGATAACTCATGCCTCTTGTGATCCTGGTCACGATTGTACTCTATGCTGATCTCGTTGAGCCATGAATAGATTACCCTCGGTACAAGCCTTCCTGTTCCATAATGTCCCAATGATCCTTTCTTGAAAGCTGAAGCGATATAACAAACAGGAAGGAACCTAAAGTTAGTTTCAACAATCTCAATGACTCTCTCTAATGTAGAATCAGTAAAATCATTGCCCATATTTATTCCAGCATCACAGAGGAAAGTATTTATCAAGGCTTTTAAATCCTCTTTTGGTAAGACATCTTTTACAAGTGTCATAGAGTGTTTATCGTATAGTTCCATTTGGTAGGTATTTAGTTGACATCTTAGGATCGGAAGCGGTTTGTTTAGGATTGGCTTGTTTTACTTTTTCAACTACCCAATTTAATATTGCCAGATAATCGGATTTATATTTCACTCCTTTTGCTCCCTTGTAGTTATTTAGTGTTTCTATGAATTTTTTAGTATCTGCTTCCCCGTATTTCTCTCTCAGTTTTTCATATTCAGCAGTTGTCATTGAAACAAAATCAGCATATATTATCTTTTCTTCTTCTTTATCATTACCTTTACTATTACCATTACCTTTACCTATACTATAAGAGTTAGGCAACTCTTGAGGTACTGTTAGGCAACTGTCTTTTATTAAACCATATTTTTCAAGAATAGCAACAGCAGATTTAGCAGTCTGAAAATTACAATTAGGGAATCCAGGATATTGATATTCAACAAATTTAGGTATGAAAAACAACTGTTCACTAACTGTTATACAACGGTTACCTAACTGTTGCCTAACTGTTTCTAAATCTTTAATTCCAGTCTGAAGTTGACAGAGTTTAACATTTAGTTTAATAATACCAGCATGATCGCACTTTGTTATAAAATACAACCAAAGTATTTTAGCATCTTTGGATAAATCCATAAACCAATCATCATCAAAAAGTCCTGTGTCAATAAATCTCTTACTCATGGTATGAATATTTCAGGTATTTCAATACCATGTTTTTTAGCAAATGGTATTCTCCAATCTATTGATTCAGGCCCTTTAGACGCGTTACATTTTGCGCATAGTGGTTGCCAATTAGACGGATCATCAGAACCGCCTTGATATTTAGGAATTATATGATCTCTGTCAAGATTAATTAAACCACTCTTACCCTCGCATTTTACGCAAGTATTTAAGAATATTTGTTTCATGGTTTCAAATAATCTTTTCTTTTCTCTTACTGTAAAAGTTTCTTTACTCATTGTTTTTCGTATAAGTCAATCAGTTTCATAAAGTCCTCGACTATATCATGTCTTTTCTTATCCTCCTTTTCCTTCTTACAGAAAGGGCATTCATCTTCATCATAAGTAGTTCCACAATCTTCACAAGTTTTCATACTAAAAATGTTTTACGTTGTCCTGTCATAAAATAATTGTGTATATACTGCATCTCTCCCTTATTAACTTTCCCATTGTGTGCCATCTCGTGATGCTTCCTGCAAAGTGCCATAAGGTTTTGAATAACATCCTTCCCCTCTCCTCTCCCGTTGATGTGATGTATATCCACTGCTCTCGCTTCACAAGCCTCACAACGTATATAATCCTGCTCTCCATAGTCGAAATATTCTAAATATATTTTAGCGTGATTAGTCATTCAGCTTACCTTTGAAATGCTCAATCAGTGTTTCCATTTTTGCGGTATAGAAATCATTGAATACCTTATATCCTTCCGGGGCTTGTTCCCATAAGCGATAAAGAACAGCCCTAAGTCGTTGACTCAGTGGCTTACCAGTATCTGTAAACTCAACCTTCAGTTTATCTATCTCCTCTAATTGGTGAGTAGCAAAAGGATCAGGGGAAAAAGCTAAAAATCCGGCTTTCTGAAAAGAATACTGAATATTTGCTACTTGTTCAGGTGAGAGTTCACCCGTAACAAATGAAATCTTTATCCCCCGATCCGACATTGATCTGAAACTATCTAACTGAGCCGGTAGTTGAAATGTCTTCATCAGAACGGTAAGTCTTTAGGTTCCTCTTTTGTTTCTTCCGGTGCTTCTTTCGGAACATAAAACTTTCCGTTACCTATATAACCTTCGCATTTATGCTGTTTAATAGCACAGTTATTCCCGTACTGATCTGGTGTTTCATTAAACCATATATCAAAGTCCAGGTAGGTTCCCTTTTCACCTTTGAAAAGTTTCGTCTTGTCAATCTTCAAGACATCAATTTTGCATTGCAATAGTTTATTCATCTTCTTTATCGTAAGGATTAGTATTAAAAATTATCTTCCATGAATTGCCAAACTTGCGTTCAGCTTTGACCTTCTGATAGTCGTCGGAAACAGACCACCTCCAGTCATTAGGACGAAGCTTAAAAGAGGCTTTTACCTTCCCATCTTTTTCATACCAGTCACCTTCAGCAAGCTGAACCCATATCTGAGGGAAGTCATAAAGTTGTCTTCCTATTCCCCACATGAAACAGGCTCTCTTGAAAGCATCTGAATACTCACCTTTTTCTGATTCAAAATCTGACTCCGTTCCGTTTGA
>Ga0208980_10002940_pt1 | contig 10332 bp, 11 predicted proteins | sample WetSurMetagenome_3_FD_187993 | JGI IMG/M metagenome (GOLD analysis project Ga0208980, IMG submission 187993) | Wetland microbial communities from Twitchell Island in the Sacramento Delta, sample from surface sediment Aug2011 Site A1 Bulk (version 2) | ecosystem: Environmental > Aquatic > Marine...
CAGAGAAATTGTTTTCGCTGTTCAGCGTGTAATCAGCCCGGGCGGCGTAAGTGTTGTATGTGTTTGCAGTGGAGTTGGGACTGAGGATCAAGTTGGGCAATCCCCTTGGGACACCGAATTGATTAGGCTCAGGAATATATTTGACCATGTTAAGAGCAACAGGATCCATGCGACCCGTTGGGATCTTGCTCCCCTCAAAAGCCGTGCGCACCCCATCCGGTGTAGTTGTCAGCGGATCGTAAATCTTGATGGGTTGTCCATCGGGACCAAGCGTCTTGGAGAAGTCGCCTTGCCGCTCCTCCATTGTGGGCACGGTCGTGCTCAGTATGCTTGGGATGCTTTGACGAATTGCCTCATAGCTGAACATGAAGAAGAGCTTGTCCTTAATCACAGGCCCTGTGATCGACCCCCCCGGCTGATTCCAGCGCATCGCGGGACGCTCTATCGGGGGATTGGCATTCTTGTTCGTAGAGCTATTGGCGTTGAAGACATCGTTGCGGAAGTAGTGATACAAGGAGCCGTGGAATGCGTTCGAGCCGCTCTTGAGCATGACATTGACCACTCCGCCGCTGCTGCGGCCGAACTCGGCATCATAGGTGCTGGTCTGCATTTTGAATTCACCTATGGAGTCGGCCGGGGGGACCGCCGAGATCAAGCTTGCGTTGCGCGATCCCTGTATTTCACGATTGGTGTTGGGAGCGCCGTCCAGCAGATACTCGGCATTGAAACCGTCGCTGCCGTTGACGTTGTAGTTGCTTAGAGTGCCACTTGACCATGGTGTGCTATCAGTCGTAGATTGACCCCCGGTATTTACGGCCCCGACCGTCATTTTCATGAGGGTCATCACGTTGTTGTTGAGCATGGGAAGGCTGGAGATTGCGGCTTGGCCAATAACCGTTCCCTGCGCTGCATTGGCGGTTTCCAGCAGCGGGGTTTCACCCGTAACTTCTACCGTTTCCGAAATAGAGCCCAACTCAAGTTTAAAGTCCAGTTCGATGCGATCCCCAACTCGCAGGTTGACATTGCTTCGAACTGAGCTTTTAAAACCAGCAGCAGATACCGTGACTTCGTATTGCCCCGGATTGAGAGCGGTGACCGCATATAAACCGGTACCGCTTGCGACTGTGGAAGTGACCCCGTTTGTTTCCGCGTTCTTAGCTTCGACCTTTGCCCCAGGCAGGACGGCCCCCTGCGGGTCAGTGATCGTTCCTGTAAGTGTTGCCTTGCGTTCCTGGCTCCAAAGGACTGGCGAGACAAGCATAAATAATCCCAGGAGCATGCAGCATCCAATGAGCATATGCGAACATACCCTATATCTCATAAACAACCTCACTAAAATGCGTGCCGTTGAGAACGGCACAATTTATGTTTTCGTTAAACTGCCATGTTTGTTGAATACACTCGAGAAAGTCGAGCACTGGAGAACTTCTTCATTGGCAATGCAGGCATCAAAGGGTGGAAGCACGCTCACGCCCCAATAGAAGCATGCACTGCCGACAAACAAAGCCGATCAAAACGAACTTGAAACTAGCTACAGTTACTTAATCCCCATTCGATTAATATTTCTTAACGAACTCAACAAATATTTGCAATCAGCATATGGAAGTATTTTTGATCTTGTTTTGCATCGATGCAATAGCAAAATTACAGGTAAACCATTTATTTACATCATTTACATGTGCATTACATAAAGATTACACGGTTTTACATATAGGAGAGGCGGCCTGTGTACCCTATTTTTCGGACGGACTCGGAAAGACTTCCATTTTTCCTACGACAGGGGTACAAATAATTAAGAGCGATTTTGGTTTAAGGGATAACGACCGCATTTACTTGTTGGATACAGAAAGGAAGGCGCAATTGTGAAATTATCGAGAACATTATGAGTTCCGGCGGACAGAACGCGGATAGCTCCTACCCCCAATTTTTCAAAAACGCCGATGCGACCAATAAACAGCTCAAGCTATTATGGATAGCAGCTGGGAAAGACGATTTTGCCCTTAGCGGCAGTAAGGCGCTGGATGAATTGCTCACGAGCAAAGGGATAAATCATACCTATCGTGTCACGGAAGGCAGACATGAGTGGACCATCTGGCGATATCATCTCCGTGAATTTGCGCCACTGCTGTTTAAATAATAAACAGTGGTTGGATTATCCTTCCGGGTGCTGCGCTTAATAGGAAGATCTGACATGAGTACCGGGATCAAGGTGGAATGCTATGCGGGCTATCGGGCAGACCAGCGCCCGATGCGATTTAACCTGGGGGAGAGGATACTCGAGGTTGTGGAAGTTGAGGACCAATGGCACAGCCCGCATGCCATCTATTTCAGGGTACACGCAGAGGATGGACACACCTACGTGCTCCGCCACGATGAGGAAACCGACACCTGGACGATCGAGGCATTCCGCATGAAATAGGGGTAGGCAAGAATCTGGTTGCCATGATAGCATCTGCGGTTGGTTTCGCAGACAATAACGGCATAATATACTGCGTTTAAGATAGAAGGTTAAGGAAGTGGCAGAAAAGGATTCCAGATGGCTCAACGACAAAATTTGGGTAACACAACATATCATTTTAGCAGGAGGTCAATTTGAAAAGAGAAGTATTTGACGATTACATCAACAGGTTCAACGCAAGGGACAAAACAGCTTTTGAGGACTACATTGCTCCGAACGCGAGGGTGATCAACGGAACGCTTGAGATTAGCGGCATGCAGGGCATGAAGGATCATTATGCGAGAATTTGGAGGTCGTTTAAAGAAGAACTGCACGTGGAACGCTTTGTGAGTGATGAAGATACGCTTGCGATTCAGATGTGGACGCACTTTACGGTACAGAAGGATGATGACGATTCCCCGTTCGGAAAAGTGAAGGCAGGGGAATGCTTTGATTATCGCGGCATCATTATGTATCAGCTAGTGAATAACAAGTTCACTGATATCAAGGTCTCATACCTCAGTTTTGCCTATACAAACCTTGAGGGAAAGACAAAGGAGCTCGGAATCCCGCATTAATCGGTACTGAAAAACACCACGATTGGTGTCAGAGGACTATCGAAGTTCCATTATTATGCTGCATGGGCCCCAGACGGCCTTAAACAAACGTTGCCGAAATGGGGCCTTGCTAATAGCTGAATATGTAATAGGGGGCTCAGGGAATCCGGGCTGTATCTTCTGAGCGCATTTCGGGCTCCACGCCTTTATATGGATCCGGATTCGCCTTAAGCGAAATGCTGCGAGACACGTTAGGCATCATGGGGTTCTTGCTCCATCAGCCCGATGGAGATCCCTTATTGTGCCGGCATTGTCGACCGACGCATACGCTTTGCTGAATTGCCCGGATTGTGCCGTGAAAAAAGGAAAGAAGAATGCACAAGAGAAGAATGGGCAAAATCCAAATAACGGGACACGGAAGGAGTGGAGGAAAAACATATGGCGCTTAAAACACCGCAACAGTTTCTCGAAACCTTAAGAGACAACAGAGTCGTGTATTGCGACGGCGAAAGGGTACCTGATGTAACCAAGCATCCCATTCTAAAAATCACTAATGACTGGGTTGCCATGGACTATGTCATGAGCAACGATCCGAAATACCGGGATCTCCTTACGGATGTTGACGCGGATGGCGACCGGGTCGCCTTTGCGCTTCAACCGCAGCGCACCAGAGATGATCTGCTGAGGCTGCGGGAAGTTGTAAAGCTTTGGGCTCGCGCCACTTTTGGCAAGCCTTCGGGCGCAAAGTTTGTCGCGAAAGATGGCCTTAATGCGGTTACTGTCGTGAGCCGGAGAGTGGATAAAAAATACGGTACCCGCTACGCCGCAAATGTCGAAGCCTACCGGAAGCTTCTACAGAAAAACGATCTTGCATTTGCGATGGGTCTGACCGACGTCAAGGGAGATCGGGGTCTCCGTCCTTCGCAGCAGGTGCAGCACAAAGACTTCTATATGCGGATCGTTGAAGAAAAGCCCGAAGGGATCATCGTCTCCGGCGCAAAGGCCCATATCAGCCAGGTTGCCGCCTGCAACGAGGTCCTTATCGCTCCATGCCATGCCATGAGAGAGGACGACAAGGCTTATGCCGTTGCCTTTGGAATCCCCGTCAACACCAAGGGCATTACGATGATTTCCACGGAGCCGGAAGTCCACCCGGGCTTTGACCTCCTGGATCATCCCATCACCGGCAGTGTCTATATCAACGATGCACTCATCACCTTCGAGAATGTGTTTGTACCCAATGAGCGCATTTTCCTTAAAGGAGAATGGGAGTTTGCGGGGGACATGGCAGTGATGTTTGCCAACTTCCATCGCCTGTCAGCAGAAACATACAAGGCGGTGGAACTCGAACTCGTTGTTGGTGCGACTGCCCTTATGGCGGAATACAACGGGATAGAGAAAAAAGCTCATGTCCGGGACAAACTTACCTGGCTTACTATGTATGCCGAGATGATCGAAACCTTGGGACAGGCCGCAGTAGAACACTGCATCAAGGAAGAAGATAGCGACCTCGTGTACCCCAATCCCATGATTGCTAATATCTGCAAATACCAATTTGCAGACAACTGGCATACGGCAACGAAATACCTGCAGGACATAGCCGGCGGGATTGTGGCGACGGCGCCATCCGCAAAGGATTTCTTCAATCCCGAAACACGCCCCTTAATTGAAAAATACCTGGCAGGCAGAGCGGGAGTTTCGACGGAGGCCAGGCTCCGTATGATCAAACTCGTCAAGGATATTGGTTCTTCTTATGAGGATGTCCTTACCATCCACGCCGAAGGGTCATTGGAAGCCCAGAAGTTGTCTATTTTCCAGTTGGCGGATTTCGATCGTTATAAGGCTGCTGCAATGCGGGCGGCGCAGATAAAGAACAAAAAACAGCATCCGCTCTTTGCAAATCTCCCGGAGTTCCCGCCAAAACTGTAGCGCTGGAGTGGGCCCATGCATGTAATGGAATTGTTTGCGCTTAAAGGCAAGGTGGCCGTGATAACCGGAGGATCCGCCGGTCTCGGCGCTCAAATGGCCACGGCCCTAGCGGAAGCCGGGGCCGATGTCGTGATTGCGGCTCGAAGGATCGAGCGATGCGAGGAACTGTGCAATAAGCTCGAAACCGATAACAGTGTGCGAGCTATCCCCGCTGCCTGCGATGTGAGCAAGGCGGAGGATTGCCAAAACCTCATAGATTTGACCGTGAGAGAACTTGGCAAGCTTGATGTGCTGGTCAACAACGCTGGAAACATCTGGGTTGCCGATGCCCTTGATTTCCCGATGGACAAGTGGCAGAGAGTGATGAATCTGAACTTGAACGGGACATTTCAATTGTCCATGATGGCTGCAAGAGTCATGAGGAAGCAGGGGAGAGGGAAAATCATAAATATTGCTTCCATAGGAGGTTTTCGCGGAGACTTTCCCGAAAACGCAAACTCCGTTGCTTATGTCGCAAGCAAAGGCGCGGTCCTGTCAATAACCAAAGACTTGGCGGTCAAATGGGCGCACTATGGCATTACTGTAAACGCCATTTGTCCGGGATGGTTTCCCACCGGGCTTAACGATCAACATCTTACGGACATGGCTGCCACGTTACTTCCGAGAATTCCGCTCGGCCGTTACGGGGGGGACGACGATCTTAAGGGACTGATCGTCTTTCTTAGTTCTGCCGCTTCTGACTATATTACCGGCCAGCATATTGTGGTGGATGGCGGTAAAACAGCCCTCGCCTGACTACTAAAGACTTTTGGCTCTTAGCTTAACTGCTTTTGACTATCGTGATTAGATTGGTAATCAAGGGCTAAGAGCAAAAGCCAATAGCTAAACAATTGAAACGCGGTGCATGAATGACAAACCGGTTGGAAGGTAAGGTTGTTCTCATAACAGGAGGAAGTTCAGGGATCGGAAGGGCGACTGCAATCGCGTGCGCGCGAGAGGGCGCGGATGTGATCATTTCTGACGTAGATGAGGCTTCAGGATCCGACGCCCTCGAGGCCATGCGCGGGATCGCTTCCGGATGCCGCACCAAATTCATCAGGGCTGACGTCTCCAAAGCTGCCGAGGTCGAACGAATGATACAAGAGATCGTTGAATCATACGGGCGACTGGACTGCGCTCACAACAATGCGGGTATAACCGGGCCTGCCTTTCTTGCGGACGAATATCCCGAGGAAAAATGGAATGAGGTCATTGGCATCAACCTCACCGGCATTTGGCTGTGCATGAAACATGAGCTGAAGCAGATGGTAATTCAGAAGAAGGGGTCTATCGTCAATACATCTTCGGCGGCTGGGCTGCGAGGGTTGTCTTACCAATGTGCATACTCTGCAAGCAAACATGGTATCATCGGGCTTTCTAAAACGGCAGCAGCCGAGTATGCAAAGAAGGGGATCAGGGTGAATGCCATCTGCCCCGGGTTCATAGATGCAGGATTGACCAGGCAGGTGGTGGCAAGGAAGCCGCACCTGGAGGAAAAATACAGGTCGCTCATCCCCATGGGGAGGTTTGGAAGTGTAGAGGAGGTGGCTGAATCGGTCATCTGGCTCTTTTCTGATGCTTCATCATTTGTGACCGGTCATGCCCTGGTCATTGACGGTGGGGCTTCGGTATAAATTGACTAGCCCGCATTCCTCATCATACTTCGTCGCGAGGCGGCGCAGACGGGCGTGGATACAAGGCACGTGACGAAGGGCCCCGCAGGCATACTTGGCAGTATGTCGAGGAGCCCGAGGAAACGCAACGCAGTAGACACGCCCGGATCCGCCGCCGCAGTAGAAGGATGGTGAGAAGTGCGGGCCAAGAATGCGGACTAATTGCTGGAGGAACTATGGGCTTTAATAAAGTTGCAGTCATTGGTGCTGGAGCCATGGGTGCGGGTGTGGCTCAGGTCATGGCGTCGGCATCCATGGAAGTCGCTCTGATAGATATTGCAGATCAATTTGTGGCAAACGGCATAAAACGCATCGAGGGCAGTTTAGCCTCAAATGTGAAGAAGGGCAGGATTACGCCCGAAGAGAAAGATCGTGTCATGGGGCTTATTCACCCCAGCACGAATCAGAAAGACGCTGCCGATGCCGATCTTATCATTGAAGCCATCATAGAGGACCGGAGGGCGAAGGGGGAACTCTTTCAAAACCTGAACCGTTACTGTGGTCCCGAAACGATATTCGCCACAAATACATCGACTCTCTCTGTCACGGACCTCGCAACCCTTTCCGGTAGAGCTCCGAGATTTCTTGGGATCCACTTTTTCAACCCGGTGCCCGTGATGAAGCTCGTCGAGGTGATACCCGGGCTTGACACAGAGAAGGATGCTGTCGAGGGCGCTCTGGCGTGCGTAAAAGCAATAAAAAAGTTGCCCGTTGTCGTCCAGGACTGCCCGGGCTTTCTTGTGAACCGCATCCTACTGTCCTATATGAACGAGGTTGTTCTTGCAGCCGAGGAAGGAGTTTCACCGGAGGTTATTGATTCTGAAGCAAAACGCATCGGGTTTCCGATGGGTCCTCTGGAACTCGATGACATGGTTGGTTGGGACGTCAGTCTCCACACTTTCCCCATTCTTCACGATGCCTACGGAGATCGTTTCCCCACCTTAAAATTGGTTCAAAAACTGAACGATGCCGGCAGGTTGGGTCAAAAGAGTGGCAAGGGAGTTTACAGTAACGGCCAAATCGATGATGAATTCCGAGGCATCGTGGCGAGCCTCGGTTCAAAAGGGAGCGGAGCTCCCTTTACTATCGATCGACTTATTTTGAAACTGGTCAATGAAGCAGTCTACTGCCTTCAGGAAGGAGTCGCGACTGCTGAAGACATTGACAAAGCGATGGTCTTGGGCGTCGGCTTTCCAAATGTAGCCGGTGTGGGCGGACCTTTGCACTGGGCCGATGAAAATGGCCTTGACCAGGTTTTATCGAAACTTGAAACCTTTGCGAAAACAGAAGGGTCAAGATTCTGGCCCCATCACTTGCTGAGAACATACGTTGCGGCGGGCCGCCTTGGCAAAAAGACGAATAAAGGATTCTTTAAATACTAATCGAAGGAGATAGAAATGAATGAAGTGGTAATCGTAAGCGGCGCCAGGACGCCGGTTGGTGATTTCCTCGGTTCCCTCAAGGATTTGAATTGTGTTGATCTTGGAGTCATTGCCCTCAAGGCGGCAATGGAGAAGGCTAAGATAGACCCCAAGCTTATCGAAGAAGTAGTTTGTGGTAATCCCGATATGGCAGGAGCCAAGTCGAATCCGGGAAGACAAATTGCTGTCCATGCAGGCTGCTCTTGGGAAACGGTTGCTTGCACCGTAAACCAGCAATGCACATCTTCTTTGAGGGCGGCGGAGATCTTAAGCCAGGAAATCATGCTCGGGAAAATTGAAGCGGGCGCTGTAGTGGGTACCGCAAGCATGTCCAATATCCCTTATTACATCATGGGTGCTCGCGGCGGCTACAAAATGGGTGAGCAGCGCCTTATTGACGGCATGCAAAACGACGGTTTGTATGACGCCTTCTATAATGTCCTTATGGGCGTGACTGCCGAAAATGTTGCGGACATGTACAACATCTCCCGGCAGGAACAGGATGAGTTTGCTCTTATGAGCCATAACCGAGCCAGTGCCTCCATTAAGAACAAGACACAGGCGAGCGAGATTATTCCTGTTGAGATCAAGTCGAAGAAAGGGACCACGCTTTTTGATACGGATGAGCATCCGAGGCACGGCTTGACCATCGAAGACCTCGCAAAACTAAAGCCAGTCTTTAAGGAGAATGGCACCGTGACTGCCGGAAATTCTTCGGGATTAAACGATGGGGCTGCAGCACTCGTTATGATGTCTGCAAACAAGGCTAAGGATCTTGGGATAAAACCCCTTGCCCGTGTCGTCTCAAGCGCTTCTGCGGCGGTCGATGCGAAGATTATGGGAATGGGCGTTGTCCCCGCCGTAAAACGGGCGCTCCAATTCGCCAATCTCTCCACGGAAGAGATCGGATACTGGGAGATCAACGAAGCCTTTGCCGCACAAATCATTGGCTGCAATCGCGAACTGAAGATTCCTCTGGACAAGCTGAATACCAATGGCGGAGGGATTTCCCTGGGCCACCCGGTCGGCATGACCGGTGCGCGCCTTCTTGTCTCTCTTATTCATGAGATGCACCGCCGGAAGGTCCAATATGGAGGAGCCTCTCTCTGCGGCGGCGGTGGACCTGCACACGCAATGATCATCGAACGGTGTGCCGATTGATAATCAGAAAAGGAGCTTAAGATGGCAGATCAGGTTGTGCTCTATGCCAAAGAAGGGAACATCGGCTTTATCACGATTAACCGGCCCGAGATGAAGAACCCTCTCAACATGGCCGTATTCACAGCGCTGGACGAAGTCTTGGATAAAGCCGCTGCAGATAAGGATCTCCGGGTTCTGGTTGTCACCGGCGCAGGGAATGCCTTCGTGTCCGGGGCTGATATCAATGAGCTTCTTGGCTATAGCACACAAGAGGGCTGGGCAGCTTCCCGCTTTCAGCAATCCGTTTTCAACAAGGTCGAAAGAATAGGAATCCCATCCATTGCGGCGATCAACGGCTTTGCATTGGGTGGTGGCCTCGAGCTTGCGCTATCGTGTACGTTTCGTATAGCCTCAACAAAGGCGAAGCTTGGTTTCCCTGAGCTGGGACTTGGGATCATTCCGGCCTTCGGAGGTACGGAGCGGCTCATCAGGACGGTGGGTTACGCAAAGGCATCAGAGCTGATTCTTTTCCGTTCAGTCATAGGAAGCGAAGACGCCCTGCGGCTGGGTCTTGTCAATGAGGTAGCCGAACCTGATCAACTCCTTGACAAGGCGCGCGAGAAGGCGCAGAACCTAGCCTCTCTGAGCCCGGTGGCTGTGCGTCTGGAAATGGAGCTTCTTCTCAATACTGCCAACCAAGGGTTGGACTCCAGCCTGGCTCTCGAGTCAGGCCTCGCATCACTTGCCGTGGCTTCGCCTGAGGCAAAGGAATTGCTGGGCTCCTTCCTTTCAAAAGGGAAAAAATAGAATTCGCGCCGTTGCCGTCAGGGCCGATCGGACCGAGTCCGGATCGTGAGGTCTAAGCAGTCCCTCATGCGCCTGTGGCGCACCCTTTGACGCATGAAAATGTGAGGGTCACGGTGAAGCTCCTTTAACCTAGAACTTGTGGGCGCCGGGCTCCGGCCAGCCCAACCTTACATTTGAGGCAATACCGGCCATAAGGATGTCATAGCCTCTATTTTCGGAACAGTCCCTCATGCGCCTGTGGCGCACCCGGTGACGCATGAAAATGTAAGGGTCACGGTGAAGCTCCTTTAACCTAGAACTTGTGGGCGCCGGGCTCCGGCCGGCCCCGC
>Ga0208980_10002941_pt1 | contig 10332 bp, 4 predicted proteins | sample WetSurMetagenome_3_FD_187993 | JGI IMG/M metagenome (GOLD analysis project Ga0208980, IMG submission 187993) | Wetland microbial communities from Twitchell Island in the Sacramento Delta, sample from surface sediment Aug2011 Site A1 Bulk (version 2) | ecosystem: Environmental > Aquatic > Marine...
AGTTTTACAACTTCTGCTGATGTCTCATAAGTCAGATAACGCATCATTTCTGATAGCTTGATAAGTGATGCCGAAGCCTGTTCAGGATTATTATGGATCAGTGAGTCAATATTATTGAGTGTGTTGAAAAGGAAATGAGGATTGAGCTTGCTTTTGAGTAGGTCAAGTTCAACCGCGATTTTTTGTCTATCGAGTTCTGCCTTCTGGTTCATTGCTGTGAACCAGTTGATTATGACTCTGAAAAATGAACCAAACACCGCAGCAGTAAGAACAGGATAATAACCACTCATATGCATTTTTAGAGAGTACCCCCTGTAGAAATTCTCAAAAGTGCCATCATAAAGAGCCCTGGTAAAGAAAAGAATAGTGTATCCAAAAAACGGCATAATAAGTACAATCACAAATGAAAATCCAAAGAACTCAAAAAGTCGCTTTTTATTAAGGAAAAGTGGAGCAAGCAACAGATAGAAAAGATAGAATATAACCATCAGGTATAGAAATGCTATTATATTCGATACTATATACTGAGGCTGCATTTTATTACCTATTCCCGAATACGGTATATTTGCAAATATTGCAAACAGCCAGATAAAAATGTGGATATATGTAATTCTCTTCTTGCTCATTTTGTTGCTTATTCAGCACTCACAAACTTACCAAAAAATATACTTATTCTGAATGCAGGTTGCTATTCTCTTCCAGATGGCACTTTATTTGAATTTCCTGGTTTTCATGCAAATATACTAATGACGACTTCAACGCACAAAACAGATATACATATCTGATAAATACATCTGCAAGCGTATATTTTTGGTCTGCGAAATCAAAAAAGAAAAGAAGACTGAAGGTTTACAAAACAAATTGATTTGTACCTTTGTTTATATGAAAAAGATGCAATAATCAGTTTTATGGAAGAAAAATCTCATTTTGCCTCTCCCGTCAGATCATCAGATGAAGAAATCCTTAATGAACATGAGCTCATTTCGTCTCAAACACTGTTTACTGAGTTATTCGGATCAATAACAGGTATAAGTGCAGTAATAAATAAGAACCGTCAGATTGTTTTTGCTAACAATGATTTCCTGGAAATGCTTGGGTTGAAAACACTGGAACCGATTTTGGGAAAAAGGTTTGGAGAGGTTGTTTCATGCATACATTCAGAAAAAGAAACCTCAGGATGCGGAACATCTGAGGCCTGTAAATACTGTGGGGCGGTTAATGCAATTATAGAAAGTCAGTTGACACGGCAAAAAGTAGTTAAGGAGACCTCTATTTCATCTGTTATTAATGGTCAAACAATGAGCTGGGATCTTAATATTTCCTCTACCCCCATTACTTTAGCTTTCCAGGTCTTCTATGTGTTGTCCATCCAGGATATAGGTAATGAGAAGAAACTTAATGCACTTGAAAGAATATTTTTCCACGACCTTTTAAACACTGCAAGCGGGTTAAATGGTTTGCTGACATTGTTGAAAATGGGCGATTACCCTGACGAAGCACCTGAACTGATAGCACGTTCCGAGGAGGCAAGTCAGGATATCATTAATGAAATAATGCTGTACAGGCAGTTGAGGGCAGCAGAGAAAGGAGATATTGTAGTAAATATTGAACCTGTTAGCTCGCTCGGAATTCTTAAATCAGCCGTTGACAGAATAAGTTCTCACGAAGCCGGAAAGAACAAAAATATTATAATAGCTGAACATTCTGCTGATATTGAGTTTCACACTGATAAAATACTACTCCAGAGAGTGATCATAAATCTCCTGAAGAATGCTCTTGAGGCAACACCGTATGGAGGTGTGGTCACGACTGAAATTGAGGTTGCAGGTGACAAAATAATGTTCCGGGTGAAGAATGCCGGTGTAATGTCTCACGATGTTCAGATGCAAATATTTCACCGGTCATTCTCTACAAAAGATAAAGGCCGTGGTGTTGGAGCTTATAGTATCAGACTTTTGACAGAAACCTACCTTAAAGGCAAAGTCAGCTTTGTCAGCAATGAGAGTGTAGGCACCATATTTACAGTGGAATTTAACATACAAGAGTCTGACTCATGATTTCTTCAGAAACTTATCTATCTGGTTTGCCACTTTCCTCCCTGAGGCTATTGCATTGACAACAAGAGTCGCCCCGCTTACCGAATCACCTGCTGCAAATACTTTATTCCTGCTGGTCAATTGGTTCTGATCTACCTTTATGTTCCTGTGGTGATCCAGTTCCAGGTCGAGTTCAGAAAGCAATCCATCAAGAACAGGATGAACAAATCCCATAGCAAGCAAAACCAGATCTGCATCAATTTTTCTTCTAGTTCCCGGAACAATATCCATTGAATATCTTCCTTCTTTTTTATGCCATTCAACCTCTTCCACTTCGACTCCTGAGACATTGTTAGCCGTTCCAATGAATTTTACTGTTGAGAGGTTCCAGAATCTTTCACAACCCTCTTCATGAGAAGTTGATGTCTTTAATATTTTCCCATAGTATGGCCATGGATTGTCATCTGTTCTGGTAAGCGGAGGTTTCGGCATTATTTCTATCTGTGTCACATTAACAGCCTTTTGGCGGATCGCCGTCCCGACACAGTCTGAACCGGTATCACCTCCTCCAATGACAAGAACTTTTTTGCCTGCCGAAGTTATCGGATTGTCATTGCCGGTTATCTGACCGGAATTCACCCTGTTCTGAAGAGAAAGAAAATCCATCGCATAATGTATCCCATTAAGCTCACGTCCTTCAATAACCAGATCACGGGGGTGAGTTGAACCGACTGCTATGCAGATTGCATCAAACTGCTCAATGAGCTCTTTCCCTGTAATATCTTTTCCGATATTTATTCCTGTCCTGATAATTACACCTTCTTTAATCATCAGGTCAAGACGACGGTCAATTATTGCCTTGCTAAGCTTGAAATCAGGGATGCCATATCTTAATAGTCCGCCTGCTTTCTCATTTTTTTCAAATAAAGTGACCAGGTGTCCTGTCTTATTCAGCAGATCAGCTGCGGCCATACCTGCGGGTCCGCTGCCAATCACTGCGACTTTCTTTCCTGTTCGGATTTTCGGAGGCTCAGGTTTGATATAACCCTCTGAAAATGCTTTTTCAACAATGGCTACTTCATTCTCCCTGATTGTAACCGGCTCCATATTTATATTAAGCACACAGGCATGTTCGCAACTCGCAGGACATATCCTGCCCGTAAATTCAGGAAAGTTATTTGTAGCAGCAAGTCTAATATATGCAGCCTTCCAGTCGCCTTTATACAGAAGATCATTCCATTCAGGAATAAGATTATCTACAGGGCAGCTCCAGTGACAAAACGGGATCCCGCAATCCATACATCTGGAAGCCTGGAGCATCCTGTCTTCACTGTTCAAAACCTGCTCTACCTCACTGTGATCGAAAATCCTTTCGTTCAGAGGTCTGTTTCCAGCCTCCTTTCTTTTTATTTTTAAGAATCCGTTTATATCAGCCATTATATTGAGTTCTAATAATTATATTTTACTAATTTATTGTTGCTTGGTCCTTGGTCCTTGGTCCTTGGTACGAGTATTCCCAGTACCTAGCACCCAGTACCCAGTACCAGGTTTACCCTGCACTAATCTCCAGGTCAACTTCAACATCAGCTATTTTCTTTCTTATCTCTTCCAGTTTCTGTTCCTGCAAAACTTTTTTATAATCATACGGTATTACCTTGATGAACATCGGCAGGTATTTATTAAGATCGTCAAGTATCATTTTAGCCTTTTTACTGTCAGTGTACTGGTGATGACGTCTGATTAATTCCGTAAGTTCATTTATATCGCTGTGATCTTCTACAAGAGATAACTCAACCATTCCCATATTACAGTAATAATCAAAGTCCCCGTTCTCATTATATATGTAGGCAATTCCCCCGCTCATACCTGCGGCGAAGTTGCTTCCGGTTGTTCCAAGCACAACCATTCTTCCGCCCGTCATATATTCGCAGCAGTGACTTCCTACTCCTTCAACAACAGCGTTGGCACCACTGTTTCTTACTCCAAATCTTTCCCCGGCTACACCTGAAATGTAGATTTCTCCTCTTGTCGCACCATATAGGACAGTATTCCCGATGATTATATTCTTGTCAGGTTCAAATAATGACCCTGCCGGAGGTACTACTATGATCCGTCCACCGGAAAGCCCTTTTCCAAGGTAGTCATTCGATTCACCCTGGAGATAAAGTTCAACTCCGGGAGAAAGGAAGGCACCAAAACTCTGGCCCGCTGATCCGGTAAATTTGCATTTAATTGTTCCATCCGGCAATCCATCTGATCCATACAGGGTTGCAATCTTACCAGATAACATGGCACCGATTGTACGGTCGGTATTATGGATCGCTCTGTGTATTAATACAGGCTGTTTGTCAGATATAGCTTTTTCAGCTTCCTCTATCAGTTCCCTGTCAAGTACATTATCAATCTTATGATCCTGGCTTACAGTACAATGCATTGTGTTTACCAAAGATTCCGCCGGTAAGGTCAGAAGCCCGCTCAGATCAAGATTTTTGATTTTCCAGTGATTAACTTCCGGGTTTCTTTCAAGCAGGTCAAAGCGGCCAATTATATCGTCCATATGCCTGTAACCAAGCTCAGCCAGTTGTTCTCGCACCTCTTCGGCAAGGAAGCGGAAAAATGTGACAAGGTTATCAGCTTTTCCCCTGAACCGTTTTCTGAGTTCCGCATTCTGAGTTGCCACACCAACGGGGCAGGTATTCAGGTGACATTTACGCATCATCACGCATCCCATTACAATAAGCGCAGAAGTGGCAAATCCGAATTCTTCAGCACCAAGCAGTGCTGCCATGATTATATCCCTTCCGCTTTTCAGCTGTCCGTCAGCCTGGAGAATAACCTTCCTGCGAAGATTGTTCATCACCAGAGTTTGCTGTGATTCTGCCAGACCAAGTTCAAGAGGCAGTCCGGCATGTTTTATTGATGATGAGGGACTGGCTCCTGTTCCTCCTTCATAGCCACTTATCGTAATAAGGTCAGCTCCTGCTTTTGTTACTCCTGCAGCAATTGTCCCAACACCACTTTCAGAAACAAGCTTGACACTGATCTTTGCCTTCGGATTTACATTTTTCAGATCGAAGATCAGTTGTGAGAGATCTTCAATTGAATATATATCATGATGAGGCGGAGGAGAGATAAGAGTTATCCCGGGTATGGAATATCTTGTTTTGGCAATGATCTTATCCACCTTATGCCCTGGCAACTGACCACCCTCACCCGGCTTTGCTCCCTGTGCAATTTTTATCTGAATCTCATCTGCATTAACAAGGTATTCAGTGGTCACCCCAAAACGTCCGCTTGCCACCTGTTTAATGGCGCTTCTTACATTGTCGCCGTTTTCAAGCAGTTTGAACCGTGCCGGATCCTCACCTCCCTCGCCGGTGTTGCTTCTACCGCCAATACGGTTCATAGCTATAGCCATTGTTTCATGGGCTTCACGGCTTATGGATCCATAGGACATTGCCCCGGTTACGAACCTATTCATGATCTGCTCAACCGGTTCGACCTCATCGATAGAAATAGGATTGGTTTTAATTCTTAACAACCCTCTTATGAATCCGGGACTTGCAGTGTCAGTATCTACCCTTTTTGTATACTCTTTGAATTTTTCATAATCTCCCGTCCTGGTACTCCACTGAAGCAGTGATATTGTCTCCGGATTCCATGCGTGATGTTCGCCATGTTTCCTGTATGCATATACTCCTTCGGTAAGGATCTCTGGTTGCTGTTCCTCAATAAATGCTTTACGATGAGGTATAAGGACCTCTTCGGCTATCTCATCCATACCGATTCCACCTAACCTTGAGATAGTTCCTTCAAAGTATTTATTAATCACATCAGGATGAATTCCTACAGCTTCGAATATCTGGGATGATCTGTAACTTCTGAGTGTACTTATCCCCATCTTCGACATGATTTTAAGAATTCCTTTGTTAATGGAATAAACATAGTTTGCCTCCGCTTTCTGATAATCGAGCTGAATATCTTTTGCTTTGACCAGTTTATCGATAACGGCGAAACTCATGTAGGGATTGATGATGCTGGCTCCATATCCGAAGAGCAGTGCAAAATGCATCACTTCGCGCGGTTCTGCAGACTCGACAACAATGTCTATCTGCATTCTTTTACGCGTTTTAATAAGATGATGGTGAACCGCAGATACAGCCATAAGTGAAGGTACAGGAGCGATATTTTCTGTAATACCACGGTCAGAAAGTATGATATAGTTCTTCCCATCATCAACAGCTCTTTCAGCATCGATGCATAACTGTTCCACTGCATCCTTAAGACCTTCAGCCCCTTTCCTTGCATCAAAATGCAATAAGAGATTTGCAGCTGAGAATCCTTTGTATCTTAAGTTTTTAACTACCTGGAAATAGGTATTTGAAATAACCGGATTTCTGAACCGTACCATTTTAACATGGTCAGGTGATGTTTCAAGAAGGTTTTGCTGCAACGACCCGAGGTAACCTGTGAGGGTCATTACAAGTTCCTCTCTTATCGGATCTATAGGAGGATTCGTAACCTGGGCAAACAATTGTTTAAAATAGTTAAATAACCTGTAAGGTTTTCTTGAGAGAACAGCAACCGGAACATCGTTTCCCATCGATCCTATAGGTTCCTTTCCGGTAGCAGCCATCTCCTTGATTATCCTGTCTGTATCTTCAAGTGAATAGTTAAAGGAGGTCAGGTATTTATTGTATTGATCCCCCATTTCAGGTGTTTCGATATGACCAGTCTCAATTTTTTCCAGCTTAACCATATTCTGCTGGATCCATTCCCCGTAAGGAAATTCAGACGCCAGTTCTGCCTTCAGCTCCTTATCATAGAAAATTTTGCCTTCCCTGGTGTCAACCAGCAGCATTTTCCCGGCTTTCAAACGTCCTTTCTCCCTTATCTCTTCTGCCGGAAAGGTCTGCACACCCGCTTCTGACCCGAGGACAATCAGATCATTAGTTGTTATTACATATCTTGAAGGCCGGAGTCCGTTCCTGTCGAGCATACCGCCGATATATCGTCCGTCGGAGAAAATAAGTGAGGCAGGTCCGTCCCATGGCTCCATAAAAGTTGAATGATACTGGTAAAAAGCTTTTAATTCAGGAGATATGGGATTCTTATCATTTATTGATTCGGGAATAAGAATTGACATTGCATAAGGCAATGATTTGCCGCTCATAATCAGAAACTCAAGTACATTGTCGAGTGAGGCCGAATCACTTTTATCAGGTTCAATAATAGGGTATAATCTTTCCAGGTCTCCAAGCTTGTCGGATTTAAGAATCGATTCCCTGGCTGCCATCCAGAACCGGTTGCCTTTTATTGTATTTATTTCACCGTTGTGTCCGAGCATCCTGAAAGGCTGGGCAAGATCCCAGCTTGGAAAAGTATTGGTGCTGAACCTCGAATGTACAAGAGCAATTGCGCTCTGCACCCGTTCATCATTCAGATCGAGGAAATATTCTCCAAGCTGATTGGATGTGAGCATACCTTTATAGATAAGTACCTTTGTTGAAAGACTTGGTATATAAAAGAAGCTCTTCTGCTTAAGCTGCGAATTACGTATTGCATTTTCTGTCAGTTTCCTGATAATGTAAAGTTTACGTTCGAGCTCTTCCTGTGGAATGTCAGCTCCAAGCAGGATCTGAATTATCTCCGGTTCTGCTGCCCGGGCAATTTCACCTATTATAGTGTTATTTCGTGGTACATCACGAAAGCCAATTAAATTAACTCCTTCTTTCTTAATTATGTCAAGAAATAACTCCATGCATATTGCCGAATCACTTTTATCCTGGGGCAGAAATACAAGACCGGTTCCAAACTGTCCTTCAGGAGGCAGGGAATAGCCCTGTATCAGATAAAAATCACGAGGAACCTGAATTAATACACCTGCCCCGTCGCCTGTTTTACTGTCAGCTCCTTCAGCTCCACGGTGAGTCATATTTGCAAGAATATCCAGCCCCTGCCTGATAATAGAATGAGACTTTTTCCCTTTCAGGTGTGCTACAAACCCAATCCCGCAATTCTCGTGTTCAAACTCCTGACGGTATAATCCCTGCTTTTGTGGCCGTTCTGTTTTCATTTTATTTCCCTCAACTACGTTTATTTACAAAAAAAACCGTTCTCTGTTTTTGAGAGAACGGTCATCCTTAATCTGATACCAAACACCATTCTCACTAAGTTACGATTAACCTATTAATAAGGAGAAATGATACTATGGTTCTTATTTTGTTCATTTATCTTAATATCTGTCGGCAAATATATTACTTATTCTTTCAAATTATCGCAATAATCAGTAAAAATATTAATAAAAATGATAAATATTATTTAAAAGTTATAAACCTAATAATTAACAACGGGATCATTCATAATTCCATTTTTCGGGTCATGCCTGAACTTTTTCATTCATATTATTATTACCTTGTACGTTCAAGAAATAATAACATTACATTGATCTTTTTATGGAAAATCCACGGAATCTTGTAATAGTAATTTTTGGAGCATCAGGAGATCTTACTTCACGCAAGTTAATGCCAGCCATTTTTTCATTGAATAGTCAGAAAATGATGCCTGAAAAGTTTGCAATTCTGGGAGTTGGCAGGACAAAGATGACTAATGAAGATTTCAGAGAAAAGATGAGTAATTCAATCGTTTCATTTTCCGAGGAAAAAGTAACTGATAAGAATCTTATTTCAAATTTTGTAAAGGACCTCTATTACCATTCAATGGATAATGTTCCGGAGAGTGGTTATTCAGGGATGAAATCCTGTTTGCAGGAGATTGATAATAACTATGGCGTAGGTGGAAACTATATTTTCTATATGGCAACTCCTCCAAGCATGTATGAAGTTATTGCAGTTAATCTGGCTAAAGCCGGACTGTGCAAACAGGATAATGGTTTCAGAAGAGTGATAATCGAGAAGCCATTTGGCTATGATCTTGAATCGGGAAGAAAGCTCAACAGGACACTTCACGAACTGATCACTGAAGATCAGATATTCAGGATTGATCATTATCTCGGAAAAGAAACTGTTCAGAACCTTCTTGTTACACGTTTTGCCAATGGTATGTTCGAACCACTCTGGAACCGTAATTATATACACCGTGTCGAAATAACATCTGCCGAAAGTATCGGAGTTGAAGAAAGGGGAGGATATTACGATTCATCCGGGGCTCTCAGGGATATGGTTCAGAACCATCTGTTGCAGATGGTTGGATTGACTGCTATGGAACCTCCCTCATCACTTGATGCCGATGCAATACGTAATGAAGTTCTCAAAGTTTTCCAGTCCCTTCAACCGATAAAAGAGGAGGATGTTCCCAAACAGGTAATAAGAGGCCAGTACACAGGGTCGCTTATCAGGGGAGAATGCGTAACAGGTTACAGATATGAAAAAGGTGTCTCAGTTACTTCTCGAACAGAGACATATGTTGCCATGAAGTTCTATATAAATAACTGGCGCTGGGGTGGAGTGCCATTTTATATCAGAACAGGAAAACGTCTTCCGACGAGAGTAACGGAAATTGTTGTCCACTTTAAACAAACTCCGCACCACCTGTTTCAGCGCGAAGCAGGAAAACTTTCTGCCAATCAGCTCATAATACGCATACAGCCCGATGAGGGAATGCTGCTGAAATTTGATATGAAAGAGCCTGGTGCAGGTTTCAATGTCAAGAACGTAAATATGGATTTCCATTACAAAGATCTTGCAAACATCAGGATACCATCTGCTTATGAAAGACTGATACACGATGTTATGATTGGAGATTCAACACTTTTTTCACGTGATGATGAAGTCGAAACTGCCTGGAAATTTTTGGATCCTATACAACGGGCATGGGCCACAAATCCTGCTATTAAGGTGTTTGGCTACCCTGCAGGAACATGGGGACCTGAACATGCAAATGATCTTATCGAGGGAGATGATCTTACATGGAGATATCCCTGCAAGAACCTGGCTGACGAGGAATTGTATTGTGAGTTATGAGTTTAAAGTGTAATATCAAATTAAACATAATGCTTAGGTTTTGGATGTTTTTTTTTATATTTGGAATACTATTTTGTAAACTTTAATACCAAAGCCATGTCACACGAAAAAGCAAAAGAACAGACAAAGCACAAGAAAGAACCTACAAAAAGTCTTAAGGAAAAACGACTTGCAAAAAAAGCTAAAAAAGAGGAAAAAAAGCGGCAGTAGCTTATTATTAAATAAAAAATCCCGGCCAGCCGACCGGGATTGAATAATAAATCTTTGTATAGATAACAAACTAAGCTAGTCTTACATCTACTGCATTAATTCCT
>Ga0208980_10002942_pt1 | contig 10330 bp, 9 predicted proteins | sample WetSurMetagenome_3_FD_187993 | JGI IMG/M metagenome (GOLD analysis project Ga0208980, IMG submission 187993) | Wetland microbial communities from Twitchell Island in the Sacramento Delta, sample from surface sediment Aug2011 Site A1 Bulk (version 2) | ecosystem: Environmental > Aquatic > Marine...
CCCGGCTCCGCAACCGATCGGACATTCTCAAGCGTAATGCCCCCCGACGCCTCGACCTCCACTCTATGCCCAATCAGGTCAACTGCCTTTTTCATTTCGACGGCCGCGAAGTTGTCCAGCATGATCCGCTTCACACCTTCACACTGTAAAGCTTCTCGAACTTCATCAAGGCACTTTGTTTCAACCTCAAGAGCAACATCAGGGCCGTAGCTCCGAAGATAGGAAACGCAACGCTCTACGGCGTTCGAAATGCTGCCGGCAGCCACAATATGGTTGTCTTTGATGAGAACCATATCGTCAAGCCCAAAACGGTGGTTAGTGCCACCACCGAGTCGCACAGCCCACTTGTCAAGTACTCGAAGGCCGGGGATGGTCTTGCGCGTATCCGTGATCCGGACCTTCGTGCCAGCAACCGCGTTAACGTAACGTCGGGTCAGGGATGCAATGCCACTCATCCGCTGCAGGAAGTTCAATGCTGTGCGTTCACCGCGAAGAAGACTTCGGGCATCACCATCCACTTTGGCAATTACCTGCCCAACTTGGATTGCACTGCCATCGGGAATAGTTGGAGCGAAGGTAATGCTATGATCACAATATCGGAAAACAACACCCGCCACCTCGAGTCCCGCTACAACTCCGGCTTCTTTGCAAAGGAACTCCCCCTTTGCAAGCTGCGACTCGGGCACGATCGCGTCGGTCGTAATGTCACCCAGACCGATATCTTCCATCAGTGCAAGTTCGACAAGCCGGCCAATTCGGCTGTCGGTCATGACATCACTTGTCATCGTCGACCAACATAATGGGAATGTCGTTCTTCACTTGATACATTTTCCCACACTTTTTGCAGGTGAGAGTGTTTGCGTCAGGCTTGTAGTCGAGATCGCCCTTGCACTTGGGGCAACAAAGTATATCGAGCAGTTCTTTCTTTAGCATGGTTGGGTTCCTCACCGATTCAAGGCGCGTTGCAAAGTATCCAGAAACTGCGCCGGTGCCCGTGTTGGTCGGCCTGTTCCCGCGTTCACAAAACTGTGGATAGTGTAACCATCCGCAAGCAACTCGGTCTCCCCCTCACGAAACACCTCGTAGTCAAGCCGGACACGCGCCACTGGAGGCTCACGCAAATAGGTAACAATGTTGATGAGATCGTCGTACTTTGCTGGCTGCTTGTACGATGCGTGTGCTTCGACCACGGGGAGGATCAGTCCCATCGCTTCAATTTCCGGATAGGGCAGACCGATGGATCGCAGCAGATCGGAGCGCCCTTGTTCGAAGTACTCAAAGAACTTCCCGTAGTATACGAACTTCATCTGGTCCGTATCAGCGTAGCGCACACGAACCGGTGTCTCTTGCTTGATCATGCTCACCCCGCCCATTCACCCATTTTGGAAAACTTCTCTATGCGACGTTCGATCAGTTTATCGACCTTCACTTTCAAGAGCACCTTTAATTCTTCAATCAGTGTCTCCTTGAGTATCCGCGCCATTTGCTCGGGGTTGCGATGTGCCCCTCCGAGCGGCTCGGGAACGATCACGTCTATGATCTTTTGCTTCTTCAGATCTGGCGCGGTCAATTGCAGCGCTTCAGCGGCCTGTTCCTTGTAGTCCCAGCTGCGCCAGAGTATGCTTGAACAGGACTCAGGAGAGATAACTGAGTACCAGGTATTCTCCAGCATCAATATCCTATCCCCCAAGCCGATGCCGAGCGCTCCACCCGAAGCCCCTTCTCCAATTATTACGACAATGATTGGGACACGAAGCCTCGACATCTCAAGCAAGTTACGAGCGATGGCTTCCGCCTGGCCTCGTTCTTCCGCTTCCAGTCCCGGAAACGCACCGGGGGTATCAAGCAGGGTGATGACGGGTTTCTTGAACTTCTCTGCAAGCTTCATCAAACGCAGAGCCTTGCGGTAACCTTCCGGATTCGGCATGCCAAAATTGCGATACAGGTTGGACTTGGTATCCCTCCCCTTTTGATGACCGATGATCATCACGGAATAGTGGTCCAGACGGGCAAAGCCACCAACAATCGCCTTGTCATCGTGCACGTTGCGATCACCGTGAAGCTCGAAGAAATCTGTCATGATTGAACTGATATAATCGAGCGTGTACGGTCTGTCAGGATGCCGGGCAAGCTGCACTTTTTGCCAACGCGTGAGACCGGAGTAGACACTCTTCTGCAGGTCAATCATCCGCTTTTCCAACTTGCCAACTTCCTCTGCAATTGCGGGATTGTCAGCATATTTCCTCAGCTCTTCCAGCTTCTGTTCGAGCTCAACTATCGGTTTCTCAAAATCAAGTATCACTTTCGCCATTGGCAGTGCCTGTTATTCCTTCAGAAGCTGCAGCAACGCTTTGAAAAGGATCTCCACATCGAGACCAAGGGAATAGTTCTTGGCATAGTAAAGCGTGAATCGTTCAATTTCTTCTGCGTCAAGATTTTCACCCGCATTGATTTGAACCAGACCGGTCAGTCCCCTCGGTCCAAGGTATGAACTAGCTTCAGAGGACTCACTCTCTGCAGGAGTGTACTTCACTTCGCTTAGAGGCAAGCCCACAAAACTGATTGTACCTGAAAAAACTTGAGGAAGCAAGAGCATTCTGGAACCGAACATTCCCAGCGGCGAGCCTGAGGATAGTCGCCTCCATATCCACAGAAATGGATACACTGTCACCAAAAGGCCAAAGGAACAGAGAATGTCAAACGAGCGTTTTAGAATCCGGTTTCCCATCTTGTGAAGGTTATATTCTATTTCCACAAGTGGGAGCGTGTCAAGCTCTTCGATTCTCGTTTTGCCGATTATTGCCTCAAGGCTGTTTGGAACAAGCCGATAGTTCACGCCTCGATCGTTACTCTTTGCAATCACTGAGAGAATGTCTGCATAAGAAATGCTGTCCATCGAGAAGATGACTTCACTAACTTTCCGTTCGATGATGACCTTGCCAACATTGTCAAGAGACCCAACAACGTCCAGACCTGCAACCTTCTCACCAATCTGCCGGCGGTTTGTGGCGATAAATCCCAACACATCATAACCACCGTCCACCCGTGTGCGAAGCTTGCGCATAACTTGCTGAGCTGAAGGTCCTGTACCCACGATCAACGTCTTGTTACCAAAGAGACTACCTCTCTTGCTCCCACGAGCAACCATTCTCCCAAACAACAGTAGTCCGAACCTCCAACAAGGCAACACGACGAGACTGATGCAACCAGCAATCAAGACGATCGCTCGACTGAAGGCAAATTCCTTCGCAAAGAACACCACGGCGGAAATAAGGGTGTAGCCAATGAGAACCGACGTGAGCGTTCGGAACATCGAATGTCTGTTTGCAGCATACGCACCGCCTAGAAACAGGACCATCACGAGGATCGCCGGAGGAACGACGTACACAACAGGATAGGCATACGATGGGAAAGCGAACCAACGCCCCCTGTACAAGAATCCCGCGACTAGGAGTGCAACATCAACAAGCACGAAATCGACGAACGCCAAGCCCAGTAAACGACCGGCTCTTCCCACGAATGCCAAACCGGCGCGGAGGAAGATGCCTGCTGTCAGGAGCAGCTCCACGATAAATGAACTGCTAAGATGTTTCTCAACAAAGATCTGCATCGCCGCGTAGAATGTCTTGATCTCATCGATACTGCTGCGTCGCGTGCTCTCTCCCTTGAAGTGGATGATCTTGGTGGAATGCACATAGTAGACTTTGTAACCTACCTGGGCGACGCGATAACACCAGTCCAGATCTTCACCATACATGAAGAACGTCTCATCCAACGCACCAACGCGTTCATACGCCTCACGAGTAATCATCATGAACGACCCGCTCACCGCATCGACTTCATACGTCTCATCATGGCTCAGGTAGGTGAGGTTATACTTGCCAAAGAGTTTCGACTTCGGGAAAAGCGCGCTGAGGCCGAACACCTTTGTGAAGGCAACCCAGGGGGTCGGGAAGCTCCGGTGGGCACCAAGCTCGAATGTCCCGTCGGGATTGAGAATCTTGCAGCCCGCCAACCCGGCATCAGGTGTATCACCGAAGAACTCCAGCATCACCTGAAGAGTGTCTTCCTGCACTACCGTATCTGGATTGATGAGTAGAAGGTACTTGCCCCTTGCCTGTTTCAGGGCAATGTTGTTCGCGCGTGCAAACCCAAGATTCTCCTTGTTCTCAATCAGAATGACCTTTGGAAACTTGGCTTTGACCATCTCGACGCTGCCATCGTCAGACGCGTTGTCAACTACGAACACTTCGCCATCCACATCTTCCATTGCGCGAAGGATAGAGGTGAGCGCGTTCTCGAGAAACTGACGAACGTTGTAGTTGACAATGATGACCGAAAGATCCATGGCCGCCTTAGAGGCGATTGAAGAGACTGCGGAACCTCAGAGTCCAGAGCATGAAGACGGCTTCATAGACAATCTTCCTGGACATTTTGGAAACTCCCGAACGTCGATCGAGAAAGATGATGGGGATTTCTGCAATGCGGAACCCCTTTTTCCAAACCTTGAAACTCATTTCAATCTGAAAGGCATAGCCATTCGACTTGACCTTCTCGAGGTCAATGGCCTCAAGAACTTCCCGCCTGAAACATTTAAATCCACCTGTGGCATCACGAACCGGCAATCCTGTGATGAATTGCGTGTAAACGTTGGCTGAGAAACTCAGCAGCAGCCGACGCATGGGCCAATTCAACACCCTCACACCGTGTATGTAGCGGGAACCCAGAACGAGGTCACACTCTTGGATCTTCTTCAAAAAGTTTGGGATTTCCTTCGGGCTGTGAGAGAAATCTGCATCCATCTCGAAAACGTAATCATACCGATTCTCAATGGCATACTTAAACCCCATGACATAAGCGGTTCCCAATCCCATTTTCTGGGGCCGCTCGAGCAAGTGGATCCGCGCATCAACACTCATCATATCCCGCACAAGCCCAGCTGTGCCGTCAGGAGAATTGTCGTCAACGATAAGCATGTCGATGTTCGGTGCCTGACCCAACACTGCAGGCAGCAACTGGGTGATATTCTCCGCCTCGTTGTATGTCGGAACTATGACGAGTGATTTTGCCATCGGTAAGTTAGTGTTATGCGTAGAAGTTCTTGACGGCTTGCGCGATGAAGCTCTGTTGCTCCTCGTTCAACTCGGTGTGCATGGGGAGCGACAAGACTTCATCACAAGCTTTTTCGGTAACGGGAAAGTCACCCCTCTTGTTCCCGGCCGCCAGGAATGCCTTCTGCAAGTGGAGAGGAATGGGATAATAGATTGCGTGCGGAATCCCTTTTCCCTTCATGTGGTCTGCGAGAGCATCTCTCTTCGGCGCCCGGATCGTGTATTGGTGAAAGATGTGAGTACCTACGGGGGAAATATATGGTGCGGTTACAGGAGCTCCGCTGAGCAATTCATTGTAGCGTGTGGCAAACTTGCCGCGGGCATTGTTCCAGTTGTCGAGATGCCGGAGTTTGACAAGCAGAATGGCGGCCTGAAGTGTGTCGAGGCGGCTATTGACTCCAACAACTTCATGATGGTATCTCACTTTCGATCCATGGGCAATGATCATTCGAAGCTTCTCGTTCAGCGCGGGATCATTACACACGACCATCCCCGCATCACCAAATGCGCCGAGATTCTTGCTGGGAAAGAAGCTGATGCATCCTATATCCCCAAAAGTGCAAACCTTGCGTCCTTTGTAGGACGCACCAAGAGCTTGCGCCGAATCCTCGATGATCTTGAGACCCTTCCGTCGTGCAATATCCATGATCGGATCCATATCAACTGCTTGTCCATAGAGATGCACCGGAATGATCGCTTTTGTTTTGGATGTGATGGCCGCTTCAATTCTCGTTGGATCGATATTGAAGGTCTTCGGATCGATATCAACATACACGGGTTTTGCCCCCAGTAGAGCAATGGTCTCTGCCGTCGCTACAAATGTAAAAGGCGTCGTGATCACTTCGTCCCCTGGTCCGATACCAAGGGCCATCATTGCGATCTGGAGGGCATCAGTACCAGATGCACAACCCACTGCGTACTTTGCTCCCAAGTAACCCGCGATCTGGCACTCCAGTTCACCAACTTCTTTCCCAAGAATGAACTGTCCGGAGTCAATGACCTTATGCACCGCAGCATCAACTTCAGATTTGATCTTCTGATATTGCCCAACTACATCCACCATGTGAAGTTTCATGTTCATCGGTTCCTATTGTCGTATTGTGATCATGATTCGGCTTCCGTCATGCTCGTAAGCATAACCACTCACGTCGATTGTTACCTTCCCTTGCCCAGCAACATGTGAGAAACCGTGCTAAAAAGAATCTTCATATCCATCCGCCATGACATATTCTCTATGTAATACAGATCATACTGGACTTTCTTCCTCACATCCTCAATCGTCTCATCATAGCGGTGCTTGACTTGAGCCCAACCTGTGATGCCAGGTCGCACCTTTAGGCGCCGTGTGTACAGTGGAATCTCTTTTGAAAGACTCTCGACGAACACCGGCCGTTCTGGACGAGGCCCCACGAGACTCATATGACCATTCAAGACATTGATGAATTGTGGCATCTCATCAAGGTGAAGCTTCCGAAGCCATTTCCCCAAGCGGGTGATGCGAGGGTCTTTCTTGTCAGCCCATTGTGGACCGGCTTTTTCAGCATCTTCGCGCATAGAGCGAAACTTAATAATACTAAACCGTTCTCCATCTCGGCCAACCCTCTCTTGTTTGTATAGGACGGGACCTGGTGATTCCAGCTTGACTAGGATGGCAATGAACATCCAGAAGGGAAAACCCAAGAGGAGTATCAATGAAGAGGCTGCAACATCGAGTACGCGTTTAAATACCTCTTCCCACTGACTCATCACACGTGGGCTGATTTCAATAAGCGGAAAACCAGAGATTGCATTGGTACGCGCTTGCCCACTGATTATGTCATAAAGATCCGGAATGATCTTTAGCCCAACTGCATGAGAATTACAGTGTGTCATGATGTCGAGAAGCCTGTCGTGATCAGAGGAATCTAGTGCGATAAGCACTTCTTTCACATCGTGAGCCGCAATAATTGAATGCAAATCAGGAATGTAGCCTAGAATAGGAACATTCTCACTTCCCCCGTGAATAATCCTTGAATCGACTGGGACAAAACCTACAACGCGATACCCAAGCGCTGGAAACTTGATTACCTCGCGAAAGAGCTCCAGACATCTGGCAAGATTGCCAACAATAATTGTCTTGTGTGCGCCAATGCCCGCAATGAGCATTCTTCTTTGAAAACTTCTCAACGCAAGTCTACCGAAGGACACAGAGAGGAGAAGCACTCCCCAATACATCGCAATGAGGAGACGCGAACTGTAGGCGACACTACTTCCCTGATCATCAAAAAAGACCGCAAAGAACAGAAACAAACACCCGAGCGTAATGGACTTGAAGATTAGAGCAAGTTCATCAAATCGCGATGCAGCGTACCACGGTTTGTACAGGCCGACAACAAAGAACACTGCGGACCAGTAGAGCCAGACGAGCAACATAGGCACGAGCAAGTCCGGCTCGACGATAACATACATCAGACCACTTTGCACCCGGATGGCATAGTACAAGAGCCACGAAAGACAAATTGTGGCCGCATCGGTGAATAATGTAACAAGTATTTGAGCGCGCTTAGTCATTGCCACATCGCATAAACTTTTCAGCGTGTCGACCGACAAAGCCCAAACGAAGCTTCCCTCCGGCCTCGACAATCATTAGCGAGAACCATATCCGACAACGCAAAAGAGCTTCCCAACAGTCCGTACACTGGACTTGGCAAAACCCGCCTCCTTCATGAGCGACTCAACTCTTTTCCTCGTATAGAAGTACACATCGCAACCCCGGAGCGAAAGCCTCGCCTTTCGAATTGGAGCTCTCCAAGTCCAGAACCTGGGAAAGGCAACAATGACCTTGTCACTTGCCACCTCTCTCATCTTCTTGAGAACTGGAAGTGGATCATGGATGTAGTCAAAGAGACCGATCCCAATACAAACGTCGAAACGGTTCTCAGGGACGTAGTTCAACAAATCACTGTGCGCGAATGTGCATCTACTTCCCACGCCTTCCTTCAAAGCCAGATCTCTGCAGAGTTGAAGCATGTGCTCGGCAATATCAATCCCAACGACACGATTAGCTCCCTTCTTTGCGAGCTCAACACTGTAGATCCCGCTACCGCAACCTACATCGAGGTACGACCTCCCTTCATAAGGAGCCGAATGTTGAATTGTGAAGATGAATCTTTCAAACATATCCTTGCGAAACACTCGATCCAATAGGTTGGAAACACCTGACTTCTCATGTGAGTATATCCGATGGAAATCGCTGGCCTGTTTGTTCCAATAGTCTTCTTGTGCAACGATCTCCTGATTCATAAGGAAAGAACCTCTCGTATTGTTGTGAACTGAAAATCTTGTAGTAGTCGTTCCAGCTTCCGCTCTGTTTTGTTCAGGCCGTAGTAATGGCGAATTCTCTTTGTCAACGGAATATCCATCCTCGGTTGATCTGGATCAATCTCCCAAGGGTGGAGATAGAAGACTGCACTTCGGCCTTCATTGTTGCATTTTCGTATGCATGTCTTCGTATACAGATATGGCAACAGACGAAAATATGCACCGCCACTACAGGGAAATCTCTTGCCAAAATACTCGACACACGTCAATGGGAACTCCACAATGTCATCCGAAATCCTGAATGGAGACAAAGACGCTTTCGGCACTCCATAGTCCGGGTGAAATCCGACGGGAAAAACTGACGAGTCGTATCGAATTCCATGCTTGGCGAGGATGGGAAGAGCCCACATTGTCTTTTCGACAACGGTGAACGACGGCGCTCTGAATCCCAACAACGGCCCCGTGATTCCGCAGCGCCTCAGAGATTCAATAGCTTCTGCAAGATCGCGCTCAAATTCCTCTGGTTTAGCATTAGTTATGAGCAGGTGATTATAGCCGTGCACAGCTATCTCGTGACCACGCTGCTCAATCTGGCGGACCAACTCGGGAGCGTTGTCTGCGATCCAACCAAGAACAAAAACAGTTGCTCGGACATTGTACTTCTGAAATAGATCCAATATCCTTGTGGTGTTCCTCACAACGCGCAACTCGCATTTGTCCCAATCTTCCCGCCGGATCACCTGATTGAGGTTGTACACACAGAACCAATCCTCGAGATCAATGGACATCGCATTCTTCATGCTACTCCGCTCACTCATATTCGCGCAATATCCCAATTAGCGTACGACGTCCCATGTTGGGCGTTGTCGGCCAAAGAGGAATTTGAAGAATCCAACCAATAATGCAGCGTTGGTTGCAAGAAAATAATATGCGAGACCGACGACACTTGATCTCATTCTCAATATCTCGAGCAGAAGTCCAAGCAACGCGGCCAAGACAAAAACGCCTTCCACCATTACCAAGTACTTGAACGCGAGAGACTCCATTGCAAGGAGTGCACTCGAAATCGCTACTGCAATCAACAGAAAAGGTACAGACCAACGGAGAATCTTGTGCGACCAGAGCGCAAACGAGACAAACCCATATTTTGGGTTAAGTAGCGGCCAGAACTCAGCTATGCCGTGGAAGTTGCCCACGCTAATTCTGACTTTGCGGCGGAATTCGCCCTTGACCGAATTCGCTGGTTTTTCAGAAGCAATTGCCTTCTCATCATATTTCATCTTAAATCCCTTCTTTATTATGTTCAAAGGGATTAAGAGATCATCAGTTATCACTTTTGTTGTCGGCAGCGGAACGAAAAGGTCCTTTCGAATCGCATACAGTGGGCCGACTCCTCCAAGAGTTGTAGAGATCTCGCTTTCGAGCCGCTTGAGGAAGTTCTCATACTGCCAGTAATTGCCCTCACCCCAACCACCCGCTGTCCTGTTGTCAGCGTCAAGGACTAGCTGTCCACAGACTGCTCCAACACCTGGGTCCCTAAAGTGTCGCACAAGTCTTCCAACGGCGTCGGGCTCATAGAACGTGTTTGCATCCGATAGAACTATAACCTCTGCATCTGAGCAAGGCACCAAATCGTTAAGCACTCGTGCTTTGCCTCGCCTTTCCTTGAATAACCGAAAATCGAAACGCTCGTCCTCGTGCCTAGCCATAATCTCGTTTGTCCTGTCATCGGAGCCGTCAGACCCAAAAACGAATCGGATCATGTCGGAAGGATAGTCGATCCGGACCGTATTCTGCAACTTCTCTTCAATAATTTGTTCCTCATTGTACACTGAAACCACCATGGCAACACGTGGCAGAAACGAAGTCTCAGAAACCGCCCCATGTGATTTCTTCACCCTACTTATGAAAACCAGGAT
>Ga0208980_10002943_pt1 | contig 10329 bp, 9 predicted proteins | sample WetSurMetagenome_3_FD_187993 | JGI IMG/M metagenome (GOLD analysis project Ga0208980, IMG submission 187993) | Wetland microbial communities from Twitchell Island in the Sacramento Delta, sample from surface sediment Aug2011 Site A1 Bulk (version 2) | ecosystem: Environmental > Aquatic > Marine...
AGTTCGCGTGGCTTGATATTTCGCCAAGGTTATCCACCGCGCCTCGATCCCGATAATCGTTTCTCTACAATACCGCGATTGCTCAATCCTATCGCTCCGCACCGCCGCACCGCCGGCCGCCGCACCGCCGTCCCGCCGGCCGTCGCGCCCCGCGGGGCGCTCGAAGAACGAGCTCAGCGCCGGTAACGCGTCGGCCAGCTCCTGCTCCGAGACGCGGCCGTCGTCGTCGAGATCGACACGCCGGAATGTCCAGAACGTCGCCACATCGGCGCGCTCACGAGCGATGGCCTGACGGACAACCGCCCGCTGTGGCACCTCATCGCGAAATACGTCACTGCCGACTTCCTCGCCGAGATCGCGCGGGAGTACGAGAAGGGGCGCTTTTTGCTGATCGGCACCACCCACATTGATGCCCGCAGCCCGGTTATCTGGAACATGGGCGCCATTGCCTCCAGGGCGATTTGTACGACGGAGCCAACCGTCCCGTTCACGGGGGCCAATGAGGGGGTTCGTGGGCGCATCGTCTCAGAACAACTCTTCCGGCGCGTCAGCTTCGTCCGAGGGTGGTCGTAACGGTTCGGGGAAGGCGGCGCTGAGCTGCTCGGCGATGTGTGCCACCGGCGCGAGCACGCCTTGCAAGCGATCGCTCAGCAGGCTCCACTGCGCACTTCGCAGCGTGGCATCGAGGTCCGAACGAAGGGCGGCCTCGAGCGACGGCCGCTCCTGCTCATAGGTCGTGGCATCCCATGCGCTGATACCAAGGCCGAGCAGCGCGCCGGGGACGCCGCCCAGCACAGACGACGCCGCGGCACCGCCGCGCACGGTCAGGGTCGTGGACAGGCGCTCTGCGGTGCGCTGCGCTACCGACCGCAGCGCCGTGTGGTCGCCCGCAAAGCCCGTTCCTTCGCCCGCGCGGCGAAGGCTCGCGGTGAGCGCCTGATAGGCCGTGAGCCGCGTGACAGTCTCCGCCTCGACCAGATCCCTGAGCGAGGCGCCCGGCGGCGAGGAGATGGCCAGAAATCCATTGAGCCAGGCGCCGAACTGATGACGCGGGACCCCATGGCGTTCCCGTAGTTCGTCGAGACCTGCGGCAAGCGTTGCAGCATACAGTTCACTCGCCTGATCCATGATCTGTAGCGGGTCGGTCTCCCGCGCCACCGGCTCGAGTACCTTGGAACGGTAACCGTCATGCAGATAGTCGGTGAGCCGAGTTATTGCCGTTCGCTCGTCAACGCTGTCGTCGGCTCGATACCAGGCCAGCTTCAGGGCGAGCCACTGGTGCGTCCAGTAGTTGGTCGCCCACGGAATGAAGTCGCTCTCGGTGCGCGCCTGGACGCGCTCGAGCCAGCGTTCGAGCGCCGCCCGCGCGTAGTCGGATGCGGCGTGCGTGGCGGCGGCTGCCAAGGTCGGAATCTCGGCGCCGAGCACATCCCAGATGGCGGCCGAGACGGGCGCTTCCTGTGGGGGTGGGTGGGCGTCCCGAAGAGGCGGTGTGGAGCACCCCCAGAGCACACAGACCGTGCCGAACAGGGTGGCCTGCGATACTCGGCGGATGCGTAGCCAGCACGCCCGGTGAGCTGTCATCGAAATCGAGGCCGTCCACCATAAGGACCGGCGGGAACCATTGATCCTACGCTTGCCGCCAGCGGCCGGGCACCCTCAGCCGAATGATGGGGATCGCTTATGGCGATCGCTTGTCGCGCCACCCGAGTGCCGGTTTGGGTCACGAGCAGCCGTCGACAATGCCACCGCTGTGGCAACGCCGCACGGCCCTCGGAAGGTCTGCCGCCAGCTGGTCGGCGATATCGCGAAGGTCTTACGGAAGTAGCTGCTGAGCTGCGGCATGATGACCCAGAACGGCGTGACGCACACCGCCATATCCAAGGCCGCGGAAAAGTACCGGGTGGCGATCCTTACCGACTGCTGTACGACGGTGAACGCGATGCTCCACCTGATCGCGCTGCACGCGGTGTCCGCGCGCGTGCGGTTGGTGGAGTCGCGCGCCGTGTGCTGTAAGGGGCGGAGGCGCCGATACCCTCGCCACGTAGCGGAGGAACGGAGATGAACCGACGTCAGGTCTTGCGCGTGCTCGGTCTGCAGTCCTGGCTCGTGGACCTACGCGAGCCGGATGTCATCACCCTACACGTCGACCTGACGCGCCTGCTGCCGGAGACGGACCCGTTCTCGCGGCAGATGATCCTGAGCCAGGGTACCTTCCTGGAGCTCCTCGACCTGGCCGCCCGCCAGCGTGGCCTGCGCGCCGAGGCGACGCCGTTTCCCGACGGCGCCTTCGGACCCGCGGGGCCCGACGCCCGGCCCACCGCCCGGGTCAGGCTCGTGCCCGATCCGGCGGTGTCCTCCGATCCGCTGTTCGGCCAGATCTTTCGACGCCACACCAACCGCGAGCCCTACTCGGCGCGCGCCCCGGAGGCGTCGGCCCTGCAGGCGATTCGCGACAGCGTCGCGGGCTACCCCGTGGCCATCGGGTTCGTCGCCCCCCGGACGATCCTGTCACGCTGCAGGCGCACCGCGGGATCGCCAGGGATGCCTGGCGGGTCGAGATGACGACGCCCCGCGTGCTACTCGAGGCGTACCAGGTGCTGCGGGTCGGCCCCGCACCGCGCCGTGGTGTGGACGCGCACGTGTTGCGCTCTTGACGCTTCGTAGGGGGAAAGATCGTGCCAGGCATGGCCTGGCTGTCGCCGTTCGTCGTGCACAGCGTGCTGTCGCCCGGCATCGCGAGATTTCAGAACGTCGCCGATGGCGACATCGCCGCGCGCGGCCGGGCGATTCGAGACTACCTGGCTGGACTTCGGGTGCGGCACCGGCATTGCCACGTTGCAGCTGGCGGCATCGGTCGGAACCGTCACGGGCGTTGACAGCTCACAGGGCATGCTCGATGTGCTGAAGGCCAAGATCGACCGGCAAGGGTACACCAACGTCACCACGCGGCGGCTGCACCCGGGCGACGAGGTGTCCGGCTCGTACGACCTGATCGTAACCAGCATGACGCTTCATCACGTCGCGGACATCGACGCTCAGCTGACGCAGTTCTTCCGCGCGCTGAAGGCGTCGGGGTGGCTCTGCGTCGCCGACCTGGATCCCGAGCAGGGCGAGTTCCACGAGGACAACACCGGGGTGTTCCACTTCGGGTTCGACAGGTACGCGCTGCGTCGCGCCTTCGTCAGAGCGGGCTTCGCCGACGTCCACGACGTGACCGCCACGGAGGTCGTGAAACCGACCCACAAGAGCGGACTCAGGACCTTCCGTGTGTTTCTGATGCCGGGCCAGAAGACCGCGAGATGACTCGGCCATCGCGTTCCGCCCGGTCGCTGCTGCTCATCCCCGATACCGTCGGCACTGTCGACCTGTGCGCGCTCGCGACTGCGCAGACGGGCAATGCCGAGGTGGCGGCTCAATCGAGGCGCGGGGTTGTCAGCGGTCCGTCAGGGCGCGCCCCCAGCCGAGCGCGGCGGCGACACGGAGGAAATCGTCCGCGGGCGGAGCCGACAGCGCGAGATGCCTTCCGGTCGCCGGATGGGTCAGCCGCAGCTCGACGCACGCGAGCAGCAGGCGATCGCTCGCGAACAGATGCGCGAAGAGTCGGTTGTGGCGGCCCTTGCCATAGGTCGAATCGCCGATCACGGGATGTGAAGCGTGCTTGAGATGGCGTCGGATCTGATGCCGGCGGCCGGTCTCGGGCTGCAGCTCGAGCAGCGCATAGCGGCTGCTCGGGTAGCGGTCGACCGGGTAGGGCACCTCGGCGACAGCGAGCCGCCGGTAGTGCGTCACCGCAGGCTGCGGCTCCGCTGATGCGTCCGTCGGCAGGGGGAATTCGTAGTCGTCCCGCCGGCGCGCGAGGGGGTGGTCGATCGTCCCCGCGTCGGGCGGGTGGCCGCGCACGACGGCAACATAGTGCTTGACGACCTCGCGGCTCAGGAACTGAGCGCTCAGGTCGCGTGCCACTTCGGGATCGAGCGCGAACAGCAGCACCCCAGAGGTGCCACGGTCTAGCCGATGGACCGGATAGACGTGACGCCCCAGCTGATTCCGCAGCAGCTGGACGGCGAACCGGCTGGCGCCGCGGTCGAGTGGCGTGCGGTGAACGAGTAGCCCCGAGGGCTTGTGAATGGCGCAAAGGTACTCGTCGCGATGGACGATCACGAGCCGATCGCCCGGTGCGTCGCTGTGCAATGCAGCGGACCTCGACTGGCGCTACGTGCCGGCTATCCCGGCCGGGCCTGCGTGCGCGACGCAGCGCGAGCCGCGGCACGGCGACTCGCCACGGTCGGCGTCAGGATGTTGGCCTCGCGCACCCGGTGCCCAGGATCAGGCTCACTGAGTCCACCCTCGTGCTGCGGCCGCCTTGCGAAGGAAGGATAACGCCGTCGTCGCAATCTGGGCTACCTTCCTAGCCTAGCAAAGGAGACCCTCCGGCTCTGCCGGGGGATGGTCACTTCGGAGGCGTGAGGCGGCTGATGGCCCACCGAGCGGCTCAGGACCCGACGAGGCCCGGGGGCGGGCCTGGGACGCCCTGGCATGGGCTCGGCGTGGCGGACACGTTCGCGGCGCTGGATAGCGGCCCGGCCGGCCTGGCGTCGGCGGAGGCGCAGGAGCGCCTTCGCAGACACGGACCCAACGTCCTCGAGCGCGTCGGCGGCGACAGCCCGCTGCGAATCCTCTGGCGCCAGATCGACAACCCGCTTATCTGGGTGCTTCTCGCATCCGCTGCGGTCGCGATTGCGCTCGGCAAGGTGACCGACGGATGCGTCGTGCTCGCCGTGGTCTTGCTCAACGGCCTCATCGGCTTCGTCCAGGAGTACCGCGCGAGCCGGGCCATCGAGGCGTTGCGCGACATGGTGCCCGAATACGCCACAGCGCTCCGCGACGGTGCCCGGCAGACGCGGCCCGTGGCCGAGCTGGTTCCCGGCGACGTGGTCCTGCTGGCGTCCGGCGACCGGGTTCCCGCGGACGTGCGGCTCGTGGCCGTGAAGAATTTCCGTGTCGAGGAGGCGGCACTGACGGGCGAGTCGGTGCCGGTCGAGAAGTCACCCGCTGCCGTGGCGCTGGACGCCGCGATCGGCGACCGGTCGTCCATGGCGTTTGGCGGCACCCTGGTGAGCTACGGCACCGCGACGGGGCTGGTGGTGGCGACGGGCGCGGCCACCGAGCTCGGCCGCATCTCCAGCATGCTGCGGGAGACGACCAGCCTGGAGACGCCGCTGACCCGCGCCCTGGGCACCATCGGCCGATACATCGCGCTGGCAATCGTCGCCATATCCGCGGTCATCCTGACCATCGGCGTGTTTCGCGCCAGCGCTGCCGGGCTGCCACTTGGCGAGTCGCTGCGCGAGACGCTGATCTTTGCGATTGCGCTCGCCGTGGGCGCCATCCCCGAAGGGCTGCCGGCCATCGTGACGATCTCCCTGGCCATCGGCGTGCAGCGGATGGCCCGCCGCCGCGCCATCATCCGCAAGTTGCCTGCCGTCGAGACGCTCGGCTCGACCACCGTCATCTGCTCGGACAAGACCGGAACCCTGACCCGCAACGAGATGACGGTGGTGGAGGTGTGGACGGCGTCGGACGGGCGTTGCGCGGTCGAGGGGGTGGGCTATGCACCGGTCGGCCGTTTCCGGCGGGGTGACGGCGACGCCGGCACGGCACCGCCCGACGTGCACGGCCTGCTGCGCGACGCCGCGCTCTGCAGCGATGCGACTCTGCGCCGTCAGGAAGGCCAGTGGGCCATCACCGGCGATCCGACGGAGGGTGCGCTGGTCGTCGCGGCGGAGAAGGCGGGCGTCGCGGTCGAGGAGGACCGCCGTCGCCATCCGCGCCGCGACGCCATACCGTTCGAGTCGGAGAACCAGTTCATGGCGACACTGCACGACACCCCTGACGGCGGTCGGCGGGTGATCGTGAAGGGTGCGCCGGAGGTGGTTCTGCGCCGATGCGGCGGCGGCCTCGACGGGGCCGGCGTCGCAGCGCTGCACGCCGAGGTCGACCGGATGGCCACGGACGGCATGCGCGTGCTCGCGCTTGCCGAGAAGAGGTGGACGGAATCTCGCCACGAGCTCCACCTCGACGACGTCGCGCACGGGCTGCGCTTCCTGGGACTCGTCGGAATGATCGACCCCCCCCGCCCCGAGGCGATCGCCGCGGTGCAGGCCTGCCGGCGCGCGGGCATTGGGGTGAAGATGATCACGGGGGACCACAAGGCGACGGCAGAGGCGATAGGCCGCCAGCTCGGACTGGCCAGCGACGGCTCGGCCATCGCCGGGGCATCGCTGGACGGTCTGTCTCGGGAGCGCCTTCGGGAGGTCGCGCAGTCGACGGCGGTGTTTGCCCGCGTCGCCCCCGAGCACAAGCTGCGCCTCGTCCAGGCGCTGCAGGCCGCCGGACACGTCGCGGCCATGACGGGGGACGGCGTCAACGACGCGCCGGCGCTCAAGCAGGCCGACATCGGCGTGGCGATGGGCATCACGGGCACCTCGGCGTCGAGAGAGGCTGCCGACGTCGTCCTCACCGACGACAACTTCGCCACGATCGTGGCCGCCGTGGAGGAGGGGCGTCGCGTCTACGACAACCTGATCAAGAGCCTCGCGTTCGTGCTCCCGACCAACCTCGGCCTCGCCCTGATCCTGATCTACGCAGTGTTGTTCTTCCCGTTCGACCCGCAGACCCACCTGCTGCTGCTGCCGATCGAGCCCGTCCAGATCCTCTGGATCAATCTCGTCGCGGCCGTCGCGCTGGCGCTACCGCTGGCGTTCGAGGCCAAGGAGGCCGACGTCATGCGGCGTCCTCCACGGGATCCGCAGGCGCCGGTCCTGTCGGGCTTCGTCCTCTGGCGGACCGTCGTCGCCGCGCTCCTGATGACGGCGGGTGCCGTCGGGTTGTTCGAGTGGGAGTTCGATCAGTACGTCGCCGGGGGCGCCACACACCGCACCGCACTCGCCGAAGCGCAGACGGTCGCCGTGACCACGGTGATCATGTTCCAGATCTTCTACCTGCTGAACAGCCGCTCCCTGCACGACTCCGTGCTTCGGATGGGGCTGGGCAGCAACCCCGCCGTGTACGTCGGCATCGCCACGGTGCTGCTGGTGCAGGCCGCATTCATCTACCTGCCGCCGCTGCAAGCCGTGTTCGGCAGCGCACCGCTGGCGTGGGACGATCTCCTGCGCGCCGTCCTGGTCGGCTTCCTCATCGCGCCCGTCGTGGCGGTCGAGAAGTGGCTCCTGCGGCGTCGGGCGTCGCGGCGCTAGCGGTGGATCTCGAGTGCCGCGATCCGCTGCTCGATGTCGTCAGCGACCTGCCGGTAGCGCGGGGTATCGACCCCGCCGAATCGCCGCACGAGCTCGTCTTCGGGCATGAACTCCGGGAGGTCCCGCACGCGGGGCATGAAGAGTGACTCCTCGGCCTTGTCGGCGAGCAGACCCTGCAGCCGCGCCGCATTGGGCCCGGTCGCCGACTCGGCGAACCGGACCCCGGCACGGTCCGCCGCCAGATCGGTGAAGCTGAAGCCGCTGCCGCTGCGCGAGTCGTCCAGTTCCTTGAACAGGCCAACCGCGTCTGCCAGCCGGCTGCCGCCCGCCGCCGCGATGCCCGCAGAGATCAGGAAGTGCTGTGCCAGGTCGTCCCGGCCTTGCAGCGTGAGCGTTCGTGCCCTCGCCCTGAACCGCGTATCGGACGGCTCGTCGAGGAAACGTCGGACGTCGACGCCTTGGGCGTAGAGCATCAGGGCGATCACGGCGGCCCGGTTCTCTGCCGCCGCGTCGCCCTTGGCACGCGTTCTCTCCCGCGCCTCGGCAAACACGGGTCCCAGCAGCTCCGCCAAAGGCATCCGGCCGGCCAGCAGGCCCCCTCGCGTGACCGCCGCGATGCGCGCGGAATACGCCAGCAGACGGTCACGGTCGATGTCGGCGATCAGCAGGGTCCGGCCCCTGGACTTCACGCGCTCCACCATCTCCGGCTGCCACTGATAGACCAGCAGCAGACGGTCCTGCGTGAACCGGTAGCCATTGATGCCGGCGAGCACGGCTTGAACGGTCTCGTCACCCTGCAGGGCCCTGCGCGCCAGCCAGCCGATGGCCCGTGCGGCCACCTCCGGCAGCTCAAGCCCGCCGACGCGCAGGCCGTCGATCTCCAATCCGCCGGGGACCTGGGACAGATCGACCCGCAGGTTGAGGAAGCGCCCGAGAGGGTTCTCAGGAACCCGGGCGGTCAGCGCGACGCTCGCGCCGCCGCGACGCAGATCGACGTCGGCCGCTGCCGGCAGGAGCCGGCCGACGACGTAGTCGACGACGAAGGCGAGGTCGCGCTCCGGCACCTCGATCGAGCGCAGCTCACCGGGACGCTGTCCGCGGGGATCGTACTTTTCGATCAGCGCCTTCGCGCGCGCGACGTCGCCGGGGGTCTGCGTGCCGCGGAGCGGAACCAGCGGCTCCGGCTGCAGGCCAGCCACGACCAGCACGACAGGCAGCGAGACCGCGGCGAGCAGCGCCAGGACGAGGAGATACTTGATCAGCCGCAGCATGCGAAGGCCCGCAGACGCGTGGGGTGAGGCCCATACTCGAACACGACTGGCAGATCCCTCAAGGTCTCACCGCGGATCCCCGTCCTGCAGGCGGCCTCGACCGGCGGCCACTGCGCTTCTTGACCCAGGTCACAGTCGCAATTCCTTGTCTTCACGGAGGAACCGTCCGCCGCCGAATAATCGACTTGGCGCCGCCCCCGGACGGCCGCTGGACGCGCCGCGTGCCACGAGAGGTTTTATGGGGAAGATCTGCCTGAAGTGCGGCTACGAGCGCCGGGAGACCGATGTCGCGCCCGAGTACGAGTGCCCGCGATGCCAGCGCGTGTACGCGAAGGTCGAGGCGGCCGCCCGCTGGATGGGGGAGCAGGACACGCTTCACGGGCCACCGCGGGCTGGGCAGGAGGCGCTGGCCCAGGAGAGAGCGGCGCAGGAAGCGCTGGCGCGGGAGCGGGCGGCTGAAGAGGAGAGGGCACGGGAGTGGGCTGCCGCGGAGGCGCTGGCGCGCGAGAGGGCTGCCCAGCAGGCCTTGGCGCGGCAGAAGGCGGCCGAGGAGGCGGCAGCGCGCGAGAAGGCAGAGCAGGAGGCGCGGGCGCGTGAGGCGGCCGAGCGGGAGCGGATTGCGCAGCAGAGGGCTGCCGACGAGGCGGCCGCACGGGAGGAGGCGGAGCGGCAGAAGGCGGCCGCGGAGTTGCAGGCCAGGGAGAGGGCGGAGCAGGAGGTGGCCCAGCGGGAGCGGGCGGCAGACGAGGCGCGGGCGCGCGAGCACGCCGCGCAGGAGGCCCTGGCCCGTGAGCGCGCGGCACGGGAGGCGGCGGCGCGCGAGGCGGCAGCGGCGCGGGCACGCGAACGCGCAGCGCGGGAAGCGGTGGCGGCACGGGAGCGGGCGGTGCGCGAGGCCTTCGGGATGGCGAAGGCCGCGCGGCAGGAGCTGGCCGCCACGGAGCTGGCAGCCCGCCAGGCCCTGGCCGACCTGGACGCGGCCCGCAGTGCGCACGCCGCACGCGAACAGGCGGCGCACGAGGCGGTCGCGCTGGCGCGGCGGGACGTCATGGCGGTGGAGCACGGGCTGCACGACGCGCTGGCCCAGGTCGAGACGGCACGCAGTGCGGTGGTCGCCACGGAGGCGGTGGCCGGCGACGAGGTCGAGCGCGCGAGGCAGGAGCTGCGGGCAATGGAGACCGCCGTGCGGGAGGCGCTCGCGCAGATGGAGACCGCCCGCAACGCGGTTGCGACCAGGGAGGCATCCACGCGCGAAGCCGTCGCGCTGGCGCGGCACGAGCTCGCGGGCGTCGAGGGCGCCGCCCGGGATGCCCTGGCGAGATTGGAGACCGCACGCAGCGCGCTCAATGCGATCGAGGCGAGCGCCGGCGAGGCCCTGGCCATCGCGCGGCAGGACCTCGCGGCCAGGGAGGACGCCGCCAGGGACGCCCTCGCACGGCTCGAGACGGCCCGCGATGGCGTCGCCGCCCGGGAGGAGGCCGCGCGCGAGGCGCTGGCCGAGCAGAAGGCGGCGCTGAGATCGTCCGCGCAGGCGGTCGTCGGGAGCGCGGCGACCTGACGCCGTCGTGAAGAAGTGGTTCCTGATCTTGGCCGTCCTGGTGCTTATCCAGGAATGGGACCGGATCACCGTGGCGTTCGCCCGGCCAGAGCCGGTCGCGGGGGTGGGTGTCGGGGAGGTGGTGATGTACGCCACGTCCTGGTGTGGCTACTGCGCCAAGACCCGTGAGTTCCTGCGCGCCCGCGGCATCCCTTTCGTCGAGCACGACATCGAGCGCTCGCCGGAGGCGCGTCGCCAGTAC
>Ga0208980_10002944_pt1 | contig 10324 bp, 7 predicted proteins | sample WetSurMetagenome_3_FD_187993 | JGI IMG/M metagenome (GOLD analysis project Ga0208980, IMG submission 187993) | Wetland microbial communities from Twitchell Island in the Sacramento Delta, sample from surface sediment Aug2011 Site A1 Bulk (version 2) | ecosystem: Environmental > Aquatic > Marine...
CACCGTCGGTTCATACCGACACTCCTACTAAGTAAATATATTATATATACGTAATAAGCGATTGTCAACTGACAAATGAAAATACCCCGGATCGGATTTGAACCGACATCTAACACTTAGTAGGAGTGTCGCTTTTTTCATTAAGCTACCGGGGCATTGCCATAGTAGCATATCCATATGGGATATGCAATAGAATCCGTACAAATAGCCTGCATTTCTAATCATCTGATTATTATGTTTATTAAACCTAAAATCCCCATTTTGACTCGTGGTAGGATGTTTACTAATCAATCTCCTTGAAACGGAGTAATCAATTTCGTTGTGAGATATAAGAAAATGGAATTGCGAAAGGCTATTGCTTCGTTATGATTCTTCTTGCCCCCCGAGGGAGGGCTCGAGGAGCACACATAGAATCCGCCTTGAAAGGCGGATTCTTGGCAAATTGCGACCGACTTGATTCAACCCATTTCGAACTTGAAGCGCCAGAGAGCAATACTATAGGCAAGGTCCGAAAAACTAATCAGGATGCCCGCCGGAAGCAGGACCCCTTCCAGCCCCAAATCGCGCAGGGTGATGGTTGCGCAGGCCTAAAACTACTGCGTTGGGGTTGGAACGATCGTAAAATCGCTCAGCAGCGCATCGCGTACGGCAAAATAAGCTGGCTTGGGGGCATAGGAAGGATCGAACATGAGTGGGTCGGCATTTTTTTCATTCAGGCAACCAATCGAATCGCAGGAAATCCAGGAACTCGCATCCGAGATACCCCAAGTGGCAAAACTGTCGCAAACACCCGACTCGATGCAGGCTTCCATAATGTCACCATAAACCCCGGCTTCAAAAGTCCATTTCTCGACCTGGCTGCCCGGCTGCTTGGCCAGATCCACATCCATCTCGGTAACATAGATCCGCACACCCAGGGAGGCAAACTTCTGCATGGTGGCAACCACATCTGCTTTCTGAGGCGGCAAGGAATTATTGAGCCATGGCATGAAAAGGTGCATTTGCATCCCGACCACATCGATGGGTACGCCCTCAGCCGTGAGCTGTTTTACGGTGGTATACATCTTGTTGATGATCCTCGCTTTCATGTCATCCTGGGGGGACTGGTTGTTGTAATCGTTGAAGATCAACACGCCCTCGGGGTCAGCCTGCCTGGCAGTGATGAAGGCCAGCGAAATGTAGTCCGGGCCGATCTTGTCATTCCAATAATCCGCACCCGATGAGAAGGAGCGGTCGATGGCTTCATTGGCAATGCTCCACTCCTGGACGCGATCTTTGTAACGACCAACAATATCCCGGATGTACTGTTCCATGATCTGGATATATTCATCCTGCGAGTAATTGCTGTTCTTCAGCCAGGCGGGGAGTGATTCGGGGGCACCCCAAATCAGGTGGGAAGCGCGGATGCGCCAGCCGTGCTGCGAAGCGTAATCCACGGCCTGATCAATGGTGCTGAAATCGTATTGACCGGGACCGAGCCAGATGCCCGGCGAAGAAAATTCGCTCAGAACAGCCACGTTGAACTCCCGCTGCATGGTCCGGCAGTAACGCGGGTCGGGAGTAATTCCGACCAAAAACTCCGTCCCGATGGTGACATGGTGGGCTGCTGCCAGCTCTGCCAGCCCGGGTTGGGTATAGTAACCATCCTGGGCCTCTGACCAGGCGCCGGCGGGAGCCTCCCCGATGCGCAATCCTTTAACCGTGAAGGACGTTTGCGGCCCGAGGGCCGTGCCGATATACACCACACCGTTCGGGAAGAGACCGTCGGGTAAACTCAGCTCGGGGCTGGTGGCCAGGTTCACGGTCTGGACCTCGTTCCCGGCTCCATCCAGAATGTGGATACTCTTCCCTTCCGGCTGATCGAAGACAATCTGTATACCCTGGTCGGTCGTCAGAGGGAGGTTAATGAATAATGCGATGGCATCTGTCCTGCCATCGCGGATGCCGATGGAATAATGGCCCTGGCTATATCCCACATCCATGCGGGTGATACCTTGCCACCAATCGCCTGTAGTTTGCTCCGGGATACCAAGCACCTTGATGGCCGCGCTGTTGCTCCCGGAGACGTGCATGCTGGACATCTCAATTTTCAATGGCGCCACCAGCGGAAAAGAGCTGCTCTCGGTATCATGATAATTATTGCTGGTATTCAAATAGGTAACAGCTTCTTGGGCAGAGTTGTACGAGCCGGGCGAACATTGCGGTTGGTAGAACAAAGCCAATGGCACCTGGTCTGCGGTCAATTCGGGGAGGCCGGAGGGAAGCAAAGAAAGCGCCTCTTTCCAGATGAAACCGGTGTTTTCCTGGCCGTCGATCACGGCATTTACCTGCACGAAGTCCCCGTACATCGCCAGAAGAGTGACCGTCGCGCCAGCGTTCAGGGACGCGGTGGTATCGAAGTCCGCGTTGCCAGGACCACTGTAGAGCAAGGTGTCCTGTTTCAGTGTCGTGGATGGACCGGGGGTGGCCGAGGGCACCGGCATCGGCGTCTTGGTACCGGCAGGACCGGCGGTCGGTGTGGACGTGCCGGCCGGCGAACAGGCAGAGACCAGTAAAATGACCAGAACGAGGATCGATCCGATTTTCTTTGACATTTTACTCACCTCCAAGTCGAACATAGAGTTTTACCTGCCGAACAGGCAAGATGCAACAACCGCCGTTGAAGATCGACTAGCGACCTTATAGCGTGTCAGAGCATTTGAGACACAAGTAGGGTGTAAGTTAAGTGACACTTCTCAGCCAGATACATAATATCATACAACAAAATGGAGCTCACTTGACCGAGCAGAATAAGAGCGTGGAAGCGATCGGCCACGCAAGCCCGAAAAACCTCATGAAAGAATGGTTTACGCCAGCAGCGAGTTCGAGATCCAGGTTGGTTTGCGGTGGAAGGACTGAATCGAGGATCACGCTGCGGATACCGGCGGGGCGGAAGGTATGGAAAAGGGAGAACGCGACAAGCTACTTCCTCGGGTCCCCGTTTTCTCCCTGCATCTTCTTCATTTGATGTTCCATGGAAGGTCGTCGCGGTTAATCACAAAGGGATCCGCAAGGAGAATATCAGCGTTGAGGTTGGACACCAAGGACCAACTTGACCCCGGATAACTGTGCCAGCAGACCCAGAAGGCAATCCGGGGGTAATCGTTTTGGATCCGTTCGATGATACGTGAGGTATCCCAGGTACCACTCTTAAAAAAGGGGCCGTCAGAATTGGGTCCGTACTCCGCAATGCCAAGGGGCTTTCCCATATTTATGTAAGTACCATAATCCGAGATCGACATGTCATCCGCGTAGTTGGTGCCTGCTATGATGTCGACGTAGTTGTCCCCAGGATAGGCCCAATCTACAGCCCGAAAGATGTAATTTGTCACGGTGTCATTACCGTACGTAGACGTTGGTGAATATACCCAGATGAGATTGTCAAGACCTTTATTATTAGTAAAATAATCGTGCATGGCGCGGTACACCCGGATGTAGGGTTCGGGGTCAGTGCGATGGGAGGATATGCCCCACCAGAACCAAACGCCATTCATTTCCTGCATGGGTCTGAAGAGCACGACCACACCCGCGTCGCGGAGTTCTTGAAGGGCTCCGGCGATGCGATCCAACTTGCGCATCCAGGCCGCGTGGACGGGCTTCTCGGGATTGAGGAGATCGTCCAAGCTTGCTCCAGACGGCAGGCCGCTTAGCGCGCTTTCGGGACCCTCCCACGAGCCGGGATTGGCTGCGAGGTTAGTCTCATCGTTGAACCAGGGATTCTGGGGGGTGAAGGTGACCATGACAATCCCACCATTATGTGCGTAGTCGATCAAGACTTCATTCGCCTTCGAGAGCTGAGCGGGCGTGAATGAACGAGCCCACTCATAATCGAGGCCGATGATGCCCGGCCACTCCCCGGTTTTATCGTGCAGGGTTTCTATCATGGTGCGGTAGCCGCGCTGGTAGGCATCGTCCGTGATCTCGTCACCGTGGTAAGCGTTCTGCCCGCTGATGACACCGCGAAAAACCGAGGCGGTGGAGAGGGAGGTGATGAAATCCAAGACCTGAGCCCGCTGAATCACAAAAACTGTGGGTGTAGGTTTTGGAGTGGGTATTGTTGTCATTGTGGGGGTCGGTGTTTTCAGCGGTGTCTCTGTTGGTTTAGGCACGAGAGTACTGCAAGATGCCAAAGCTGCAACAAGAACCGTAAGTACTGTTGCCTTGATGATGATTTTCATGTAGTTCCTCTCTTTTCCTTTGATGTTTTATGACAAGCACCCAACTGATAGACTTACTGGCGTGAGCAGAGCTAGCGTCCGGTGGAGCCGGTATTGGGCAGCTCGCTGCTCGGCTGTCATCTCTCTCGAAAGAGGCAAAACGTCAAACTTTATTTTCCCTCTCCGGCTTTATTTAATCCAGGCGGATTCGCCACAATTGGCTCGACATGGAGATCCATAGATCGTGGTCGCCCAAGGCGATATTTGCACTAAACATTTTTCTTTCGGTTGCTCCATAGAGTTCCAGGCTGTTCAGAAGTGCGCCGGAGATGGGATCGAACTCATACAGGTATCCACTATCGCCAGCCAGCATCCACAAGCCAGCCTGATCTCCGATGAGCGCAATCGGTGTGGGGTCAGGCGAGGGAACCATGACCGCAGGCTGGGTTTCAACGGTTATTTCGCCGCCTCCGGAAGGGTAAGCCCACAACTCATCAGTGCTATCCTGTTGGGACACTACCACCCAGATGAGGTCTCCAATCGAGGTGACCGGCATACCACACACTATCCCATGTTTATAAAGATGCCAGCCGGGATAGTGTTGGGCGGGATCATCGGCATTGATTACCCAGAGATTGGGATTACAGTCACTAAATGTCCATTCTCCCGTGATCCACATCCAGCCCTTGCTATCATAGGCATAGAAATATCCCCAATGAACAACGTCAGACATCACTTCAAATGTTTGAGTGTTTATCAACTGGTTTGACAGCCATATTTTTCCTGGAGAAAAGCCCAGGTTTTGTTCAAGGTCCCCATCCCATTCGGTAACATCGATTTGTTTGAGTACGGTTCCATTGGATTCGTCAATTACAAGCAGGGTGTCTGGTTTATCGACCCTCTTGAGAGTAGTCAAAGCCCAGACATGCTGTCCGTCATATTTCAGATCAAAGACGGGGTGTGGCGTCATCCCCCCGCTGTCCGGAAAAAGGGTGATGGACTGCAGCACTTGACCGCTCTCGGCATCCAGTACATCCACCATTCCATTTGCACTCCCCACCCAGACCTTCCCCGGCGTGGTGATCAAGCCATAGCCTTCGAAAGTAGTATGTGGTAGTGGATATCGTTCACTGATCGAGAGTGTCGACAGGGGATTGTTTGTTGTTCCAGGGGTTGGCCTGTCAGTCTCGACCGAAGGAGTGGGCAGTATCACTGGTGGAATGTTTGCCATTTGGGCTTTAAGGGTGATCTTTCGCTCGCCTTGCGCAGACGGTCTGGCAGGATAAAGCAAGGCAGCCGGAATGTGCAGCTCGACCTGTACCAGGACATGCGAAGCGTACCAGAGGTTACCTGTGATCTTTTGGTCGTGTATTGTCCCATCCACAGTATATTTATCAGTCTCAAACCCACCCACGGTTTCACGCCCGGCAGACATCAAGCCACCTGCAGGCAGAAGGTTCAGCCATAAACCCGGGCCGTTCGGCCCATGTAATAGGGCCGACAATTTCATTTCGTAATCTTCGGCCACCGGAATAGTCATCCAGGTCGGGTTCTGTTCATCAGGCTGGTAAGCTTTTCCATTCACAATATACAGTTCGGTTTCTTCCGGCAGCTTCAAGTTTGTACTTAAGTCTTTCGGCATATCGGGAGGTAGCGAGACCGGAGAGGTGAGCAGCAGGTGCATATTCCCATTACTGTCAATCTCGGCTTGCACCGACTGCAAAGTACCATCCGGCTGCAGTGCAGTTATGTCGAACCGGATCGATCTCATCCCAAGCAGCCGCTCCAGTGGATCGTCCCCGGTCGGAGTGGTCTGGGTTGCCTCGATTCTGGAGCCTGCCACCGCGGTCGTTGTTGAGGCTGATGGTCCCGGCTGGGAACTGCATGACTGAATGACCAGCAGGATTGGCAGCAAGATCAGCCAGCGATGGAAATAGTAACGGATGCTGTTCATTTGTCTTTCCATTTACTTCCACCTTCCTGTGCATCCACCTTGAATGCCCACCAGTGACATGCATCAGTGAGATGAGTATATGACCCATTCGGGATGCCTCCACTCCCCTCCCATTTGGGCAGGCTGCATCTCCCACTAATAAATACATCATCAACAGTAGTAACGGTGAGGATAATTTCACCAATTGTCGGACCGGCTTCCTCAATGGCTGTCAGCTGTGCATCTGACATATGCTTGGTCCAACAACCACCTTGAACTGTGTCATATACAATTTGAACACTATCTGGTCCATTCCATACTAGGGGTACAGTACCGGATTTTTGTATCGGATCAAAATTACTACCTAACACCATTCCAGAAAATAAACCTTTGGCTTTTATACCGACGCTGGCATTGCACTGAGTGAAAAGAATATGTCCAAAATCAAAAACATCCACCGGGATGTTTACTTGTATCATTCCATGTTTGGCGTCGGTAACTGTAAGGTCGACATTCCCATCTCCAATCCAGTTGATCGTTACATTGCCCTCGTAAGTCTGGCCTCCTGCCGAGGTATGTACGTTCGCCCAGGAATGAATGGCAAGGTTAATCATGCCTTCATAAGTCCCCTCTTGCAATTCGTCGCCGGCGTGAGCTGATTGGACCCCAATTGTCAGCAGCCCCCCCAGTAAAACCGCCCCGATAATCAAAAACCACCTGGTCGAGCGCATATGCATTCCTCCTATCCCTTCAGAACCCTGATGTGTAAGATTCCTACCAAATACACTCCCCGCAACGCGTGGCGTTGACAGGTTAATTCCATTGTCAGGTAGCAGAAAATCAAGAATAAGCTAGAGGATTACATTCATTATAATCACATCTCATCCAGAGTCCAAAATGAAATAGGGCACTCTTGATGAATAAAACACCCTCTTGGCTCCATATTATCTGTTCATAAAGTGCCCCTTGGGTGCACATAAAAAGGGCTGTCCCAGTAAATATAAGAACGGCCCTTTGTTTGGAATTATCTATCTCAGTAAGAGATCATTCCAATGGTCTAGTGCAAGACGGAAGTCACCAATGAGCTATTAGCGAGGTTCGTTGATCTTTTATCGCCATAGCAGGAGTCCCCGGAAGGGGATTGTATTCGGCGAAGCCTGCAAGAGCGGTTGTCTCCTAGCCCCTTGCGCATTATGCATCCCCGAAGGGGACCAGGGGATGCGGAGAACGCGTGGGGCTCACAATAATTCGCAAGGCGTAATGGAACCCAACGTCACTATGAAGAAACCATCCGCATCCATGCAAAAATGAGTAAACCCGGTCCAGGTGAATCCGCGCGTTTCGAGCATGGATTTGCCTCCTGGCCAGCACAAAGTAAATTGATTACCGTGGAATCATGCGCGCTATTTTTCTGCAACTGCGAACACTCAGTCAAACAGATCGCTCTCTGGATGATATTCGCTCCAGGCAAGCCACCATTGACGCACAACAGGGATCGCTTCACGTTGGGCATGATCCGCTTTTGATCTCTTCTCTTTCTCAATAAACGCCTTTACCCGGTCGGCTTTTTTATCATAGATCAGGGTTACGGGAATGCCAGCAACTATATCCTTAATCGATCCTTGCTCGATAAGCCGGGTCAGGGAATAAGCCTTCGGTCTTCCGCTGACAACGATCCCGATGATGAATTCGTGCTGTCCCAGGCGTTTATCCAGCTTCGTTATTCCTGGCCCTACGAGATGTTCCGGGCCGTGGTCCAGGAGTTTCTCAAAGATAAAAGCCAGCGGAGAGGGATGGCGGTAATCCTCCGGAGGAAAGCATACCGTGGTATTGGGATGCTCGCTGAACCATGTCGTCCAATTACACATCTCGCTGGGAAGGATTTCCAATTGATCTCCCTTGAGTTCGCCTATCAGGCACAGACCGGTTTCATGCTGCCAGATTGATCCGGTCTCCCGGTCTTTCATCACCATGTTCCTGCGGCGGACGGTGACCGGTTCGAAAGTTAATCTTCTACCTTCCACGACAGGGTCGTAGATATACCCACTTCTGCAAGCTGGACAATATGTGGCAGCAACAGGGATTTCTCCAAGGCTGTCGTTGATGATATGGTGGGGGGTCAATATAGAAAGAGGATAGGCGCGAGACATTCCTCCCATCTCGATGCCTATGACCAAAGACTCCCCTGAAAGATCGCCTGGCTTGATGGATTTCGCCAGGGAATGGTCGAGCGGCGGGATCACTTTATTGGGTACCATCAGAAACTCAGTCATCGCCATGAAAAGGATCACAATCAGAAGGGCAATAGTAGTGAAGATGTTCGGACCGAACAGCATGGACAGGACCACAAGCAAAACCCCGGTCAAATAGAACGATCTCCGGACCAACTGCTGCTTGTAATATGAATAAAGATTGATCTTCGGAAACAATGCCTGGATTGGGGGAAAGAACGCGCCGATCCAGGCGAGGAGCATTCCGGCAATTCCCAGGGCTATTCTCATCTGAACCTCCATTCGATAGATTTCTACAAGAATGGGAGCAGCCTGAGTATACCTTTATCCTGTATCTTTCGTACGCTCTCAATTCATAAGCCGGGAGATTGAGTTAATTTAGTACGTAGAAACGACAATATTCAATTCTTGGCTAAAATGAAAATCTCTACTGTTTGCGTTACCGGCCGGTACCGCGCTCTATGGCAAAGGGCCGACCCAGGTCGCGTTGATATGGCGAGACTCGCGAGTGCCCTATGTATCTCAGGGAGCATACCACCGGGCGTCTTGCGTCCGCCGCTTCGCTGGAGCCAGTGTAAGGCCTCTTTCGTTTTCAGATGTGATTTACATATCCTCTAAGGCGATAGTGGGTTTGATCGCTATGTCGTGCGCAAATCCAGAGATGAAGGTCAATGGAAGCATTGCCGCTTCGATGACAAGGCAGATCACCATCACCGATAAGGCAGTTTCTGGATCATTCACAGCGGGCACGAATCCTGTGACGCCAATCTCGAGAATAAATATCAGCAGAGCTGAACTTATGATCAGACAACCAAGCCACAGCTTACCAGGCCGCCTTTGAACCTTGCCTGGTAGGATCTTTCTCCACCAACTTAGGGGTTTATTGATCCGGGTTGATACAAGCCATATCCAGGGGAAGAATAGCAATTGTGCAATACCTCCCCCGAACAGGAGAAGCAGCACAAAGAGGAGAAGCAGGATTATTGGCCCATTTTTCTTATGGACGAAACCAAGCGACCAAACGATGATGGCCAAGCCGACCAGCATGGCGGCGATACCGGTTATCAGAAAGTTGGGGATAAGTGTAAAAGCATACTCGTTGCCGTGCGGCCACATCCTTTGAGCCTCACCGATGGCCGAGATAAACAAGCTCCCCGTGGAGATGTTTCCCTGAAGAATTTCAAAAAAACCATGGCTCATTCCGGAGATTCCGAAGATTGTACCCAATGTGGCTACGATAGTTCTAGTTGCTCTATTCATTCTTCGTCTAAGCCTTTCTGCTTCTTTCATGCGGTTCAAAACGAGATTATAAATCTAAGCATTTATATCCAACTCAGGAGATCGCGAGCTTTTGTGTAGTATTCGGATGAACAGCCCTGTGCGCAAGATTGTCCATACTCCGGCAAAGCTGCCACTTATCCGCGCTATCCAGGCGACATCCGGCATAAAAAAGCTCATGAAACGAATTAAACCGGTGGCACTTAGATAAATGAGGATTCCTGTAAGTGTCAGGTTCGGTGCCAGCGGAAGCAGGATGTGCTTCCCCCACAAACGGGCCGGGCGAAGGGTTGGCTCAGCACGCCAGCGGTGCAACCGGCGGAGCGTGGTGACGACACCTGCAACCTGGAGAAGCGGGATAACGGGCAGCAGGCGCATGATCCACTGGATAAATTCCAGACGGACCGGAGGCGGCTCCTGGCCGGCGAGTAATGCGGTCACCCCCGTCCCCAGTTCACCGGTGATCGGGGGTAACCCATATGGGTCAGCATTAAGCAGCAAGATAAGGCCGCGCTTTTGACCGGGAAGAATGGCCATATGGGCGGAGAAATCGGGGACATTTCCGCTATGTGAGTAGACCTTTTTATTTCCCATATCTGTTTCGAACCATCCCATGGCATACTTTCCGGCAGAGAAGCCCATGGCGGTATATTCCTTCGCCCCGCGGTGCAGTTCGGCAATACCAG
>Ga0208980_10002945_pt1 | contig 10323 bp, 4 predicted proteins | sample WetSurMetagenome_3_FD_187993 | JGI IMG/M metagenome (GOLD analysis project Ga0208980, IMG submission 187993) | Wetland microbial communities from Twitchell Island in the Sacramento Delta, sample from surface sediment Aug2011 Site A1 Bulk (version 2) | ecosystem: Environmental > Aquatic > Marine...
TCAATTTATTGAGATGACAAAAACGATTGGGTCAGAGAAATAAACCATTGGATTCTAACAAATTAACCGACGGGTTAACCCGTCGGTTAATTATAAGTATTGGAAACCGGGGGATTATTTAATCTTATAAGTTACACCGACATTAAATACGGAGATAAGGTACCCAAGTTCAGAATAAACTGCCCACTGATCAGAAAAGAAATAGCGGCAGCCTACATAAACACCGCCGGCAAAACCGCCACTGGCAGCATTCCAGTCATCAGGATGTTCACCGCTACCAGTCCAGGTACCAGTAAGCACTTTTCCCCCAAGCCATACGCCTGCATAAGGATCCAGCTTATCATGGAAAATAAAGTGAAAATTGCCCCTGGCTGCAAAATAAACCGCATTGTAATGATAGCTTAGATCATCCCAATAATCATACGCATATTTTGAACCTGCCCAACCAAAATAGCCACCGACACTTACTACTCCGGTCAGATCAGACCCCATTGGCACCTCAACTATTGCATATTCATATGACGCAGAAATAGAAGGAAAGAATGAATATCCTCCGCCAAAATATGCAGTATTCCCAAAACCTATTCCGAGATTAATTGCCTGGCTTCCTTTTTCGAAGACTTGAGGAAAAGAGGTGGTAGCAATTGCTAGAAAAATGGCTGTTACAAAGAATAATTTCTTCATGGATCATCAATTTAGGTTAAACATTTATTGAAATAATTCGATATCAAAATTACAAACTAATATTCTAATTAAGCAAGTTCCTTTGCAGCAATCCAGGCAAATAATCCCATGCCAGTTGCAATGCATTGCTCGTCAGCATCAAAGGTAGCAGTATGAAGGTTCGAGGTGATCCCCAGGGCTTCGTTCATCACACCCAAACGGTAAAAACATCCGGGTATCTCCAGGGCAAAGTACGAAAAATCCTCGGCAGTCATGCGCATTTCGAGGTCTTCAACATTTTCAGGCCCCAGGAATTCAACGGCGTATGACCTGATCTTTTCCGTGAGTGCCGGATCATTATAGACGGATGGATATCCTGTGTCGATAAACACTTCGCAGGAGCCTCCCATGCTTTCAGCAAGCATAGTGGCGATGCGGGTGATCTGCTGTTTCATCTCTGCCCTCCAGGCTTCGTCGAATGTCCGCATCGTGCCGGAGATCTTTACTTCGTCAGGGATGATGTTGGCGGCACCCTCCGCCGTGATTTTACCGAAGGAGAGCACGGAAGGCACCGTGGGCTTTGCTTTCCGGCTTACGATCTGCTGCAGGGCGATGATGATATGGGCAGCTATGAGCACCGGATCTATCACTTTATGCGGGATGGCAGCATGTCCGCCTTTACCTTTTACAGTCAGATGGACTTCATCGGTGGAAGCCATGTACTGCCCCGGTTTCAGGCCAATCTTACCCGCTTCCAGCTCAGGATAAACATGTTGTCCGATGATGAAATCCGGCCTCGGGTTGTCAAGCACGCCAGCCTTTATCATCGGCAGGGCTCCACCGGGATATCTCTCTTCAGATGGCTGGAAGATCAGCTTCACGCTTCCTTTTAGCCGACTTTCGAGTGATTTGAGGATCCGGATCGAGCCAAGCATGCAAGCCACATGCACATCGTGTCCGCACGCATGCATGACGCCAGGATTCAGTGAGATGTAAGGCACCTGGTTTTCTTCCCGGATTGGCAGCGCATCCATATCAGCGCGCAGGGCTATGACTTTTGAACCTTCCCCTTTACCTTTGATCATGGCGACGATTCCATGGCCTGCGATGCCTGTTTTATGTTCAATACCCCAGGAAGAAAGCTTTTCGGATATAAATTTTGCCGTGCTGGCTTCCTCTTTGGATAACTCAGGGTGGGCATGAAGATGACGACGGATGGCGATGATTTCGTCAAGGTAATCCGAAGTTCTGAGTTTGATTATCTCTTTCAGATCATTCATAATGCAAATACAAAACAAAATTACAATTTAATGTCTACTTAATGTCTACTTAATGTCCACCTAATGTCTACTTAATGTCCACCTAATGTCTACTTAATGTCCACCTAATGTCTACTTAATGTCCACCTGACAACAAAAGATAAAAAAAGGCTGCCCGATCTTTCAGACAGCCTTTTCATATGCTTTTAAATCTATTACTGCAAGGTGAATTTCACGGGCAGGTTATACTGCACACGGACAGGCTTGCCGCGTTGTTTGCCGGGAGCCCATTTGGGCATACCAGCAACTACACGGATCGCTTCTTCGTCACAACCACCGCCGATTCCCCTGAGAACCCTGACGTCAGTCACTCTTCCATCGCGTTCTACCACGAAAGTCACGAACACCCTTCCCTGGATACCGCTTTCCTTAGCCATCTGGGGATATTTGATGTTTTCCGCCAGGTACTTGTAAAGGGCTGGTTCACCCCCCGGGAATTCCGGCATGGATTCGACAACCATGAAAATCTGACGTTCTTCTTCGCTTTCTTCTTCGGCATCCAATTTAACAGGGGCCACGTATTCTTCAACCTCGGTATTCTGGTCGGCTTCCACGTTGATATCGATATCTTCATCCACCTGGACATCATCTTCAACCACGTTGATCTGGACAACCTGTTTCGGAGGCGCCGGTGGTGGTGGTTTCAGTTTCTGTTCGGTGATCGGGATGATTTCTTCCGCGATATTTTCTGCCTGTCTCGTCCCCAGGTCCTGAACGGTTTTTTCATAGGATTTGTACTCAAAAGCGAATAGCATAAGTGCCAGGCCTATGATCAGCCCGATTTCCCGGAAAATGATCTTTTTATTCTCAAGATCGGCCTTTGGTGATTTTTTAATTTCCATAGTGTTGGAATTTTAATAACAAATTGGAATCAAGCGCGCTAAATTACGAATAATAACCCAATAATTGTACCAAAAAATGAAAAAAGAAATTGAATTCCTCTTTATTTCTTTCAGTCAATCCTCAGTTTGTCAGGCCCCCACAAGTTCGCGGTACTGACCGGCATCGAGCAAGGCCCCCAGTTCAGAGGGATCAGACATCTTTACCTTTATCACCCAACCTGCTCCGAAAGGATCTTTATTGACGGTTTCAGGATTGGCCTCCAGGGCTTTATTGAATTCCAGCACTTCCCCGGAAACCGGCATGAACATATCCGACACAGTCTTCACCGCCTCGATGGTACCAAAGGTTTCTTCCCTGGCCAGGTTCTCTCCTACCGTTTCAACTTCGATGAAGACTATATCACCCAGCTCATTCTGGGCAAAATCGGTAATGCCGACCAATGCTACGCCCCCTTCTGCTTTGATCCATTCATGATCCTTTGTATACTTCAGATTTTCAGGAATATTCATGACAAAATTTATTTTTGGTTTCAGAAGCCAAAAGTAAGAGTTTTTGGAAAATAATGATCCGGTAATTATATTTTAGAATCGTTCCAAGTTTAATCGAAAAACAACTATTGAGCGAGGGAGAACCGGATCGAAATACCGCCTTTGGTGGTAGAGTTCCGGTACTGGTTGGAAACGTATGGATTGTTGATGATCTTATCGAAGAACAACCTGATACTGACACTTTTGCTCAGCTCATAATCAATGGATGAATTGATGGAAAAGACCTGCTGGCCTGATGAGACCTGGTCTATATTCTCATCAATTCTCCTCAAGACGGTCCTGTTATTGCGAATAGAAAAATCAACTTTTATATCCAGGTCACTGGTGATCTTGGTTTTCCTGCCGCCGCCGCCAACTGCAGCCATGGTGAAGGAGACATCTTTAAACCGATATCCCAGGCCGATGATGTATTCATCAGTAGCCAGGTCGGTGAGCTGCTTGTTTGCCATGCTGAACGACAGGTTTCGGGATTTTCGGAATTCAAACCGTGTGAGCAGGCTGTTGATCCAGGTGATGTCAATGCCCACCAGAGGAGCAAACTGTTCCTGAATGGTCACCTGGGCCAGGTCGTACTTGGGATAAAAAGAGTTTGAAGACTGGTACAAATCCGAAGGATGCCCGTCAACCTCGCTGTAATAAAGGTTTGACTGGAAGGTACTGATGGCATATACTGACCGATAAGCATGCGTAATAGTAGCCATATCCATTACCCTTTTCAGCGCCTTGATCTTGGTAAGGCCGTCGTAGGTGATGCGCCAGTTGGGCAAAGGGATCTTCGGGAAATAACCCAGGTAGACTTTATTGGTCCCCTGGTTGGTGTAAGCAGCTATGAAGGATGGGATCAGAACATCCTGCGAGGTGGGGCCGTAACCGACAGGGTAATATTGCTGTGTGACAGAGTCGTATACAGTCCCCTGTGAATTGGGGTTTTCCATGGCAAGCCGGTTGGCAATGTCTATGCGGTAGGCCTTCATTTTATCAAAAGTCTCGGAGATAGAAGTATCAAAATCCGTTTTAAAAGCCGTGCCCCAGGTGATGTAGGAGATGCTGAAACTCCCGGCGTCCTTGGGGGAGAATGAGTTGAATTCCCCATTGGTATCAGCCCTGAAGAACTCCGTATGATTTTGCGCATAAGTCCTGTCAAAGTTCACTTCTACCTTAAATCCCGGTACGGGCTCAATGGAGATCCTGGCGCTTAGATTAGTCGTATTTTTCGTAGCGTAATTCTGGTTAAGCAGCGTATCAGTAGTAAGCCAGCCGTTGTCGACCGCTTTGTTCCGGATGTCTTTCTGGCTGCCGAAGGCAAATCCCAATCCAGGGGCATTTGTAGGCCAGTAGACGCCCAGCACCTGCGGAGAAGGCATGAAGCCGGGCAACATTGTTCCCTCCCCTTGCGTGTATGTCACGCTGCCCCTTTTAACCATCATGAGCAGTTTCAGGAATTCATCGCCGACAATTTTGAGATAGTTCTTCTTAACCTTATTGGTGTCATTTTCTTCTTCGGGCACTTTAGGCTCCGGGGTGGCACCGGGCCGCGCCCCACGGGGAGTGGTCTGATTGGCGCTCTGCGAAAGTTTCTGGAGATAGCCTATCTTTCCATACAGTTTTGACATATCCACCGTACCACTGAACTGAAGGTTCCTGGAGTTCTCAATGACATTTCCCAGGCGGGCCTGCACCGATAACGGGGCTGCCATCCAATTGTATGTCGTCCCGTATGTCACCTGGGCCGTCACCCAATCCATATACGGGAGTTTATCCACAGGAATCCGGTATGTCACATCAAGGCTCTGTCCATAGTTGCGCCTGAGCCCTCCCTGGGAAAGCTGTTTGCCTACATCAATTGTATCGGCCCCGGCCTTGTCGTACCATGGGGAATTAGGATCGTTGCTCCCCGAGATTTCCCGGATGAAGGAATTGGCAATGGCCCTGTACTGCACGGAAAGGCTGGTGGCCAGGTCCCATTTGAGGTCATAATTACGATTCCAGTCCCATTTTTTTGCATAGGTAGGCCGTAGAAGGATTAATCCCTCGCTCTTGTTTCTTAGCAACTGCTCGCCATATTCATGCAACATATCGGTTCTGAACCCGAACTGTTTCGGCAGGTAATAGAAATTGAAATCCCGGATCAGTTTCAAGGCATTATTAGATAGAAATCCAATATTCTGGAAAGGTTTGACATTTTTTGGATTTGCATTGTAGTTATAAGCCAATCCCCCGGAATGGGTCTTTTTATTATCGTATTGAATATCGATATTTCTTTCATTGATACTGGTATAGGCATAGCTTACACTGAAATTCTCGATGTCGTAAAACATCGGTTTTTTCTTAGCCCCTACCCTGTCTTTCCTGACATTGACAAAATTTACGTTAAAGCGGTCCGTATAATCCTCCACGATGGACCTTATAGAATCGGCATCCTTCGGGTCTTCATAGGTATTGAGCTCATCCTGGAGCTTAATATCAGGGCTTAACGGGTCATATTGCGGAGTAGCCCTCGTCTGGGAATAGTCAATGTGCATCGGCACCCTGACTCCGGCTTCCTCCGGGAGAAATCTTCCGAGATTAAGGTCAGTGGCTACATCCCATTGAAAAACAGTCTCCCTCTGGGTATCGTTGATCTTTTTCTCCAGGGTGCCGAAATTAGGGGAACTGTACATCCCCGAAAAAACGAACTGTCCGACATCGGCGAGCTGCGAGCTTACCCTCAGCAAACCAGCCCACCCCGCTTTATCATTGAAGCCGCTCAACCGCAGCTCATTAATCCAGACCTCGGCACACTTGGGCAGCCCGTCATCGTCATCAGTAATCGACACTCGTTTTGGATTCCGGATACCGACCATGATGGCCATGACATCACTGATCGCAGGCACTCCAACGACAGTGATCTTATTCAGCCCGTCATATTCTACATACGGGAAGGTGACGGATGCCTGTCCCTGGCGATAAGCCACATCCCTGTCAAGTTTTACCTGCACGAGCTTTTCCAGGTCGATGTCAAAATTATTTGCCTCCGGCCAGATGGCATCAGGGTTGGAGGCCGAAGTACCCCATGGAGTAAAGGTCAGGGGGACTTCGTATTCATAATAGTTCTCGGTAAAGTCGGAACCTATCCTGATAAATACCGTAAGGTCGCCATACTGGAGGTCATCTTCTTCCCTGGACTCTTCAGCATGAACGAACATCTTTAGATTCTTATATTGCCTGAAATCGAAATCGGTTGTTTTGTAAGCAGCCCGGGCATCTCCGTCCAACAATTCGCAAACCTTCAGCACCATGGATTGCTCATTTAATTTGACGAGGGTAGTGGTACCGATGTTTTGTTCCCGTTCGATACCAGGCGGAACCACGTATGGGATAGGCTGCCTGCGGCCATTTTCCTCAATATTGACGCTGAAAATGTCGAACGTGGTCAGGCTCTGGATGTCATCCGGGATATATTCCCCGGAAGTGAGGAGGTCACCTTTAAATCTTCTCCATTCACCCCTCACCAGCTCCAGGGTTGCAAAGCGAAGCACCACCTGTTTTTCAAATCCTTTCATGAACATCCTGAGGAACCTGATGGATTTGAAGTCGGTAATATTACCGACTACCCTGTCAGGTTGCTGCACCGGCACCTTGAACTGGTACCAGGTCACCTCGTCGGAATTGCCGTTGGCCAGCGGCACACCCTTTGCCGTGTAGACATCTGTGATATAATTTTCCCCGACTTTCATTTTGTTGGGATCCAGGTCGATCTCGTACTGGAAATACCGTTCGGCCTCGCTGAGGGTGTTGTCACGGTTCAGGTCTTCTACATTGGGCAGGGTGGTGGCCGAGGTAGGGTAATCCTCCTGGTTTTGCTCATCGGTAGGGGAGTTCCCATCAGGCCCGTTGTACTTTTTATAACGTTCGAGGATGCTGGCATACTGGTCTTCCGAATCGTAGTCAGATCCCCTGAAATAATGATAGTTGTCTGCAGAGGGATCCTGCAAAGCATTGAAATAGGCCTGCGAAGCCGGTCCGAAGATGTTCTGGATCCTTTCTATGTATGAAGTACCGAAAAATGTCTGCTCGTCTTCTGTCCTGAGCCCGTCATAACCGACATCCTGGTAAGGTCTTGCGGCGATGTTGTTGTCAAATGCCTCGACGAGGTTCTGCAGGGTGGGCACCCTTCCCCAGATAGTGGTATCCACATTCTGAACGACATCGGAAGTGGGAAGGCCGTTTTCAAAAAACTTCCTCGAATCTTTGAGGATATCTTCCGAAATATCGCCAAGGTTGATGTACAATTTCCCGGGATTATTCTGTTCCTGGTCGGGATTAAAAGGATCCATCAACCAGAACTCCAGGTATTCGACATTTGTAGCTTCAAAATCGGTGGATTCGATTTTACGCATGACCCCCCCCCAGCGTGTGGCCGGGTCAAGCAGGGTCCCGTCAGCATCGAGCCCGCTTGAGATCCCTGATGAGCCATCGGTGTCATAATTGTATGGCCCTCTTTCAGAAGGGTAGAATGACATATTGAACACAGGAATATTCGTGGGGATCCCGTTGGGGATTTCCTTGTTGGGGAAAACTTCGGTCTCAAGGACTTCCCTGACCGTATTTTTCGAAAGCTCATCACGGGTTATGTTTGGAGGCTTCAGGCTGTTATTCCGGTCATAAAAAAGCGGATCGATGACATACCAGGCGAGTTTGGCCCTGTTAAAGCCATATTCCCGTTTATTGGTATTGGCTTCAGGAAAGAGGTCCGGCTGTCCTTGAGGCGTACTTGCCAGGAACCAGGTGCCGACATTCCTAAGGTCAATGGTCGATTTGGCCCCTTCGAAATCGTCGATATAGACGATGCCCTGCCTGCCAATGGCATTGGAATGACCGGGGATGAAACTGGCAAATTCACCTTCGACGTTGACCTGTGACGGCGCCTTCGTATCGATGCCCGGAATCTTATCAACCAGGTTTGTAACAAACCTGGAATCCCCCTGGTAGCTTCCGTCCAAACCCCAGATCGTATTGGAAATCGGGTCGTTGCCATAATCCACTTTCTGCGTTAAAGGCCTTTCGGTCAGGTTCATCAAAGTACCCCCAAGCCGTAAATTCTTATTCAACTGGTGTTCGATGCGCAAACCCATGAGCCGTTTTTTCTGGACGCTGAACATAGCCTGGTTTTCAGTCGTAATACTGATGGGAAGCCCCGAATTGAGAATGCCTTCATTGATGATCCTCACCCTGCCCAGGGTATAATCCACCGTGTAATCCACGTTCTCCGTCAGTACCCGTCCCCCCGCTGTAACCCGCACGGAACCCCGGGGAACGTTGAATGCATTCAGGTCAATTTCAGCGCCGGATTCCGAAGTGTAAAAGCCTTCCAGTATGTATTTGTTTTTCTCGGTTTGTTGCTCGGCAATGGTTTTACTGGCCCGGTACAATGTGTCAAAAGCATATTGTTCGGCAAGGTCGGTGTATTCAGGACCGAATTTATTCCTCAGATATTTTCCAAACGGTTCGATGACGGTGAAATAAATGCGCCCATTATTGGAATTCATGGTACCGCCCTGGGTTGCCGCATTATCAATGAAGTCGAAAAGACCATCTGCAGGAGGATTCAGCAGTTGGTCGAGATTATCTAAGTTGAAGATCTGGATCAGCGGCAAACCTTTGATTCCTTCGGGGCCTTCGGTGAAGTAACCGGTGGGTACCCCATTGGCATTACCGGAGTATAAGATATTCAGGATGAATTTTTCGCGGCTCACCCTGAAGGCCCCGATAGAGTATACATTTTTCATCATAAGGTCCCACATGGGCACCTGGGTGCTGAGGGAACTGCTCTTCAGCATTTTAACGACGAGGCAGTTTGCCGTATTGGAAGACTGGTCAGAGAATTCCCCGACCTGGAAAACACTGTCATATCCGATTACAGTGTATTGAAAAGCCACGGCAAGTGCCTGATCGGAATTTAAAGTCGTATAAAGAGAGATAAAGCCGAGTTTGGAATTCAATGAATACTCAGAGGGATCCAGTCTCCGGGCACTTTCCACCTTTTCAAAATCTTCGCCGGCGGTGAGGTAACCGGTCTGTCCGATTCCGAAGGGGTCCCCGCTCAGGTAATTACCGACGCTGCTGATATTTTGCAGCTGGTTGAAATCCAGTTGCTGCAACAGATCGTTTGAATTGTTCGACGGAAATGGAACGGCCGGGTTGGGATGGATCAGGTCACTGTATATCCTCTGGTTCTCACCGAGGTCCTGGAAAGCAATGATATTGCGGTTCTGCTGCACGGCAGGCCCGATATTGGTAACCCATACCTCAATTTTCGTAATGTTCACATCGGAGGAGATGATCGGCAATTCTGCCAGGGCCCTGTCATACGTGTCGCGAAAAAGCTGGGTCAGGAAGAAGTGCTTGTTCTCTTCGTAATCAGTGGCCTTCAGTTCAAATTTGTTGGTCTGGGCGCCATCTTCCACTACCACTGTATTGCTCTGGCTCTCCTGCTCGGAAAATAATCCGGTCACCGTGGTCTTACCGAACTGCAGCTTGGCTTTGAAACCAAATAGGCTCTGCGTACCGGTGATCAGGGTAGTAGTTAATGGCATTGAGACATTCCCCGCTTCGATCAGTTTGATGATCTCGTCTTCCTTACCTTCATAATTCAGCTTCAATTTGTTCTCAAAATCAAAGACTGCTTCTGTATTGAAGTTGGTATTGAAATCTATTTTGTCCCCGATCTTTGCCTGGACATTCATCTGGATATTCTGCTCAAAATCGAAATTCCAGGTACTTCGCTGGCGGACATTAAGAGTCGGATCGTCGCGGGTATTTCCAAGCACTCCGAAGGTCAGTTCAGCCGATCCCTGGGGCCGGATGTCAATGGTATTGCTTCCGAAAATCCGGTCAAATGCTTCACCCCCGATGTAAATGCTTGGAATGATGCCATCGCCTCTTGCATTGATGGTGTTGGTAGAAGTACG